>MDSZ01022881.1_pt1 | contig 22535 bp, 18 predicted proteins | sample 811201 | NCBI WGS metagenome assembly MDSZ01 (sample SAMN05326647, study PRJNA326480) | marine metagenome | isolation source: seawater | place: Indian Ocean: North | collected 2010 | reverse complement strand
GTTCTAAAAAATTATAATATATATGAAATAACAAAAGAATTTGAAAATATGTATGCTTCATCTCTAAAAAGATAGTTTAAATTATGTATGGAATATTTGGCATTACTTCAAAAAATCAAAATGTAAGAGAAATTGATCTTTTCAAATCTATTCAATATTTAAATTATCGAGGTCCTGATGTAACAACAATTTTAATAGATTATTTTCGATTATAATGTACGAATTATGGTTGAAAATTATAGCAAATATATTTCATTATGAATAAATTAAATAAAAAAAATTTTCTAAGTGGATTGGAGCTTATTTTATATATCTATTTTTTGTTAATGCCGTTAATCTATTTTGTACAATTTAAAGAATTAATTTATGGTTTATACAGTTATCTTATAAAAACAATTTTTTGATTATGACACTAAAATATCTTTTAAAAGAAATAGTATTTTCAAAAAGAATAAGACTAATTCAACAAAGACAAAAGTTATATAAAAAAACAATTTGTCCTAGAGAAATTAAAAAAATTCAAATTGAGAAATTCAATTTTGTATGGAAAAAAGCGTTTAACGAAATACCATTTTATACTTATTGGAAAAAGAAAAATAAAATCCCTTCCAAAATAGAATCGTTAAAAGAATTGCAAAATTTTCCATATCTTAAAAAAAAACATATAGTTAAGTATCAAGATTTAATATTTCATAAATTAGATAAAAAAAAATCTATTTCAACAGGAGGGAGCAGTGGTGAACCTACAAAATTTCCATCATCTAAAGTTGATTTTTTAAGTATTTATGCAGATGCTTATGTTGCTAGAGGTTGGTATGGAATCAATCCTTTTGATAAGATTTTATCATTTTGGGGTCACTCTCATTTGTTTGGATATGGAATTGTAGGAAGAATAAGAGAGATTAAGAGATCAATGATGGACTTAGTAATAAATACTAAAAGATTGAATGCGTATGACATGCACCCAAACACAATTATTAATTACTATAATGTGGCTTTAAATCTAAAGCCACAAATGATAAGTGGTTATACGTCATGTATCTATAAATTAGCTTTGTTTATTACAGAAAATAAATTAGAGGGGACTGTTTCAGACAATTTAAAAGTTGTAGTTCCCACCTCAGAAACTATTTCGATTAATGAAAAAAAAATTATAGAAAAAGCTTTTAGAGTTCCAGTTGCAATTGAATATGGAATGGCTGAGACAGGAATAATTGCACATTCAAATTTATTTAACCAAGAATTGTTTGTTTTTTGGGACTCATTCATTTGTAGCTTATCAAAGGAAAATATTTTAATTGCAACAACATTATATGATAAGGTTTTCCCTTTAATCAATTATTTTACACAAGACGTTGTAAAACCCTCAAAGTTAATAAGTGAAAATTTATTGTCATTTAAATCAATCCAAGGAAGAGTTCAAGAAGAGTTTAAAATTGGAACTTATAATAAAGGATACATTTTAATTAGTGGCATTTTAATAGTTCATATTTTAAAAAGTTATAAAAATATCTATTCTGTTCAAGCTAGACAATTAAAGAAAAATTCAATTAAAATTTATTTAACATCTAACTTAGAAATAAACATTAAAAATATCAAAAATTATTTTATAAAACAATTAATGATAAATCACAAAGATATTGATGTTTCTTGTATTTTGATGACACAAGTAAAAGAAGCTCAAAAAAGTATTGCAGGGAAAGAAAACATTGTCTGGAATAGTTGATTTTGTAGTCAAGAATATAATTTCAAAATTATTATCTAAAGATTTTAATTTTGTAAGAATAGATTTTTATGGACACGATAATGAGAGTTTTTTCAGTGAATTTACAATACACCCCGATGCAGGGTATATACAGATTTTACCTAATTGCTTGAATATCAGGTCAGGTAAATTATTAATTTAGATAGTGCAAAATGATAATTATTAAAAATTTATTTCCTATTCTTTTTATTGTTACAACATCATTCGTTATAGGAACAATTTTATTTAAATTTTTTAAAAATCTTAAAGAAGTTTCAATCATTTTTAAATTAGCTATTGGTTTAGGTGTTATAGGTTACTTAATAATGCTACTTGGGGTATTTGACTTATATAATAGAACAGCATTTATCCTTTTTTTTATAGCACTAATTTTAATATATTTTATTTTGGAAGGAAAAAAACTAAGTATTAATCTAGATAAAGTCAATTTTAAAATTACTCATTTTACTTCCTCAGAAAAAATTATTTTTATTTTATTAATCTTTATATTGTTAATATCTTTATTTGAAGTTTTTGCTCCAGCAACTTCTGAAGATTCATTAACATATCATTTTAAAATTCCTTATGATTATGTGGATGCTAGAGGTTTGATATATGTAAAATCCTCACTTTATAATATGCCTCATTTACTACAAATGCTTTATATTGTTTCTTTTTTGTTTGGAGGAAATGAAATTGGGTGTCATTTAATAAATTATTATATCTGTTTATTATTTTTAGCAGTTTTATATAAATTTTCTAAAAGTTTATTTTCTAGAAAAGTAGCGCTTTTTACATTGTTAATTGTAAGTACATTACCTATGTTTACTTTCATAAAAATTTCAGGCCGAGTTGAGGTCGGACTAACACTATTTTTAATTTTAGGAATTTTTTCAATTATTAAATTTCTTCATTCAAAGAAAATAGAATGGGTTATTTTAAGTGGAGCCTTTCTTGGCATTGCTGCTGGAATAAAATATACAGCATTATTATATATAATAATATTCAGCATATTTTTGTTTCTTATAATTTTGTTAAATAAAAGTGATGGATATAGGAAAAAAATGTCTACAATTTTAATTTTTGTTTTAGTAGGTTTTTTATTTTCATTTCCATTTTATCTAAAAAATTATTTAATGACTGGTAATCCAATATACCCTTTTTTATATAGTGTATTTGGAGGAAAAGACTGGTCAAACAGTTTGACAATTATGTCAAATGCTTATTTTGATACTTTTAAAAAATATAGTTTAAGTAGTTTCTTTGATTATTTGATACTGCCATGGACTTTTACTATGAATGGTGAGAAGTTTCTTGCTGGTAAAAATGGTTATGGTTTTATTTTTATAACTTTTCTTCCAATTCTTATAATTTATTTATTTATGCAAATTAAAATAAAAGGTATTAAAATTTTATACAATTTTGAAAATCCAATTAACATTTTGGCTTGGATAATTTTTCTTGGTTCTATAATTTGGTTTATGTTTAGTTTTCATAGAGGAAGACATTTGTTTTTAGTCTTTGTCTTATTAAGTATATTTATAAGCTTGATTATTTCAGGATATTTTAATATTAGTCAGATTTTTAGACACCAAATTATTTACAAATTTCTTGTAAAAATATTATTTTTTTCATCAATAATTTTTTGTACTTTTATTTCAATTTTATTTAATTTTAATTATGCTAAGGTTGCTTTAGGTCTTGAAAAAAAAGAAGTTTTTTTTGAGAGGATTAAACCACAATATAAGTACTTTGAAAAAGTTAATAATTTATTCAAAAAAAATGATAAAATTCTAAATTTACTAGGTCATAATCAATTTTATCTTAAACATAAACAATTTTATCCTAGTCCTTATTTTCAAGGTTGGATAGATTGGTCAAGAATTAAAAAGTTAGAAGACTATTATAATAAACTTAAAAAAAATAAGTTCACATATATTATTGGATATCACTTTGACAACTATAAAGTATTAAATATTAATAGTCATGATAAGTCTATTCATAATATTGTTATGTATAATCATTTAAATTATGAATTGATTAAATCTCATAGTAAATTAATTTTTTGTGAAGAGTTCAAACAATATAACTCAAGAACATTTAAATCAAGTTTCACAAAAAGAAGTTTTTGTGTATATAAGATAATATAATGACTAAATACAAAAAAAAAATTTTAAATGTAGGATTAATTCTAGACAATCCAGACAATATTTCTTTTTTAACAAATGAACTAGTTAATTTATCAAAATCACAATCGAATTACAAAATTAAAACAATATTCATAAATCAAACTTTTCGAAATAATTACTCAAATATTTTATCAAGAATAAATAATTACATAAAAAGAAGGGGTTGGTTGAAGTTCGTAAATCATGCTACGTTTTCTTTTATAATTTTTTTTGAAGAATTATTTCTTAAAACTTTTTCGAAATATAAATTAATCTTTAAATCATTTTGTATCAAAGATGAAAGTTTCGAATTTGTTAAAATAAAACCAAACGTATCAAAATCTGGATTATATTATTCTTATAATTCAACCGAAATAAATAAAATATTAAAATCAAATGTAGATGTTTTGATACGATGTGGCCATGGAATTCTTAAAGGAGAAATTTTAAATTGCACAAAACATGGAGTACTGTCATACCATCATGGTGATAATAACGTATTTCGTGGAGGTCCCCCAGGTTTTTGGGAAGTGTATTATAAGCATCATAAGTCTGGATTTATAATTCAAAAACTCAATGAAGAATTAGATGGTGGAGAGGTTTTGTTCAAAGGATCTATTGCTACAGCTTTTAACTTTTCTCTAAACAGAGCTAGGTTGATAATGAAATCAAAAGTCTTTATGGATGTTCTTTTGAGAGATATTTCTATAAATTTTAAACGACAAAATATAAGCAATAAACCTTATTATGATATTATTTTTACAACGCCAAATTTTCTTCAGCAGCTAAATTATATTATGATGATATTAAAAAAAATTTTTATTAAAATTCTGTCAAGGCTTTTATACTTTCACAGAAATTGGAGAATAGGCTATCTTTTTGTTAAAAAATTTGATGATATCCCCCTTAGGAAAATTAAACTTATTCCATCAAAATTTGGGGTATCTATGGCAGATCCAATTTTGTTAAAAAAAAATAATAAAAAATTTATATTTATAGAACAATATACTGGAAAAGAGCAGAAGGGAATTATTTCATGCATAGAAATATTGAAAAATGAAAAGTTTAAAGTACATGAAGATATTATTAAAGAAGATTTTCATTTATCTTACCCTTATGTTTTTAAGGTAAAACAGGATGTATTTATGTGTCCCGAAACCCATGCAAAAGATGAGATTAGGTTGTATAAAGCAATAGATTTTCCAAAAAAATGGGAATTTTGTAAAACTTTAATTACGAACATTTCAGCAGCTGATACTAATATTTTTTTTCATAATAAAAAATGGTGGATGTTTACCAATGTTTGTAAATCAGAATTTGATAGATCATCTGAATTACATATATTTTATGCTAATAAGTTTAATTCTAGTTCTTGGACTCCCCATCCACAAAATCCAGTTATTTTTGATCCTTTATATGCAAGAAATGCTGGGAACATTATTTTAAAAAATAATATTATATATCGTCCATTTCAAACACAATCATATGATAATTATGGAAATGCTTCAGGTTTATCAAAAATTAAAATCTTAACAACTAAAAAGTATGAAGAAGAAATATTATTTAATATAAAGCCAAATTTTTTAAAAAGAATAAATTCAACACATACATATTCCTATTTAGATGGATTATTATGTATTGACGTAAAATAGTGAATTAAAGTTATTTTAGATGTATAATCGTGAAATAAATATTATTAATTCCTTTTCAAAAATGTTTTCAATATCTTTATTGATAATATTTTTTTTAGTTTTTTCTGAAGATTTTATAAGAATGAATTTTCAATCTTTTGGGATTAAAACTTACTTATTAAAAGATGCTGTGGTTTTGTTTATATATCTTTTATTTTTTATTTTATTTATAGATTATCCACACATTTTAAAAATAACCAAAAATGTAAAAAACCTTTTATTTTATATTTTAACGTTAGTTTTTATATATGTTTGCGCTTCATTTACAAATTTCAAAAGTTTTGAATTAATCTTACTTGGCGTGCGTGTTGATTTGTTTTATTGGTTAATAGCTTTTTCTATCATAGTCGCTTATAATCATAAAAAATTTGTAAATATTTTTTTCTATATATTATTAATTTTCTTATTGATAAATTTTACAGTCTCAACTATCCAATTGATGTTACCTGAATTTTTAAAAAATGTACCAGGTTTTTATGGTATCTATGATATTAATAAAGTAGAAAGAATAGCTACTTTTCACAAGACAGAGTGGGAGTATTTATATGGAATTTTTACTGATGTTGGTAAATTAAATAGTAATTTATATAATATTTTCATCTGGTTTCTTATATTTTATTTTATATTTGAAAAAATTAAGTTTAATACATTAATTTTATTTAATCTTTTAATTTTGATGGTTTTATTTTTTTCTGGTAAAAGAGTCTATTTTATTTTTTGTTTATTTTTCTTTTTATTTTTTTCATTATTTATTATTTATATTAAACAAAAAGTTAAGTTAGTTTCAAAAGAGTATAAATATGTAAGCGAATTAAATAAAAGTATTTGGGTTTTACTTTGTATATTTACTTTAGTTTTTCTTTTTGTATCAGTAATTAATTTAGATACTATTTTATTTTATTACAAATATATCGAGTATTCACTTACAACTCAAATTAATGAGAGATTTTTTGGATCTGAAGAACAATTTGGTTTATTTTATGAAGTAAAAAAATTATTAAATAGCGGTTCTTTAATATTTGGAGAAGGCATAGGCTTATCTACTTCTGGAAATCAATATATAATAGATCAAAATTCTATTTTAAATGGTTATGAATATGGCCCTACTAAGTTGGTCTATGAATTAGGAATTTTAGGATTGCTTCAGTTCATTTTGTTTTGGAGCATTATTTTTTTTATTGATTTCAACTCATTATATAAAATTGAGAGTTCTCTCCGAATTAGACTTTGTATTATGACTATAACTTATTATCACATATCTTTTTTTATGACAGTTTTATTAGGTCATCATTATTGGGATGATACACAAAATCAAATTCATTTTTGGGCTATAACAGGTACTCAAATCTTTATTTACAATAAGTATAGCAATAATAACAATTATCAAAATAAGATTTTAATTTAATTTTTTTACAAAATATATGATATAAACATTGTATGATTGTTGGGATTGATTGTAGTAGAACACGCTCGGGAGGTGGAATTGAACATATTGTAAATTTTATTAAAAATTTTGATCCAACAACTTTAGGAATTAAAAAAATTCACTTATGGGTATTTAATGAAATTTTAGATTTGTTGCCAAAAAGAAGTTGGTTATTTGTTCATACATCTACACATATAAATGGAAATTTATTTAGACAAATTTTTTGGCAAAAATTTATATTACCTAAACTAGCTTTAAATTTGGATTGCTCGATATTTTTAAATACTGATGCAAGTACTTTTCTATCTTTTTCACCATCTGTTACAATGAGTAGAGATGCATTGTCTTTTGAACCTGGAGAGATGCAGAGATATTTCCCTTCAATAAAATATTTAAGACTTTTGGTTATTAAGTACGTACAAATTTCCTCTTTGAAATATTCGCAAGGTACTATTTTTTTAACAAATTATCATAAAAATTTAATTGAACGCTATACTGGAAAATTAATTAATTCCACTGTAATTCCTCATGGGATAAATAAAAACTTTAATGGAATTGCCAAACAAAAATTTGTTAAAAATAAAATTTTAAATATAATTTATGTATCAAATATTGCTCTTTACAAACATCAATGGAATGTTGTTAGCGCATTAAATACAATTTCTGATAAATTAAATACTAAAATTAATTTAATTTTGGTAGGTGGTTCTGATAATGGTAAAGCACAAAAGTTGCTAAACTATGCAATTTCTTCAAAATCAAAAAACTTAAATGTGACTTCACTTGGACATTTGAATGAGAAGCAAATAATAGAAAATATAAAAAAATCAAATATTTTTGTATTTGCTTCTAGTTGTGAAACAATATCAAATACATTAATCCAAGGAATGGCCTCTGGTCTACCAATAGCATGTTCAAATAGAGGGCCACTTCCAGAGGTTCTTGGAAATAATGAATTTTTTTTTGATCCAGAAAACGTTAAGTCAATTGAAAATGCTATTATTAAATTAATTAAAAATAAAGATTTAAGAATTAAATCTATAAAAAATTCAAGAAAAAGAGCAAAAAAATATAATTGGAATATGTGTGCTAAAAGTACATATTTACATTTAATTGAAACTAAGAAAAAATTTGAAAATGCCAATATCTAATTACCAAATATGTAGAAATTGTGTTATGGATACATCAGATAGTCTTATAACTTTTGACGATCAAGGAGTATGTGACCATTGTAATACATTTAAAGATAAAATTTTACCACATTGGAATAAATTAAAAGAAAGTAAAAATGCTCTAAATAAATTAAAAAATAAAATTAAACTTTCTGGAAGTGGCAAAGAGTTTGATTGTATTATAGGAATGAGTGGTGGAGTTGATAGTTCATATTTAACATATATAGCTAAAGAAAAATTAGGATTAAGGCCATTAGTTTTTCATGTAGATGGAGGATGGAACAGTAATATTGCTGTAAATAATATTGAAAATATTGTAGAAAAGTTGAATTTAGATTTATTTACTGAAGTAATAAATTGGGAAGAAATGAAAGATTTACAACTATCATTTTTTAAATCTGGAGTATCTCATATTGATACTCCACAAGATCATGCTTTTTTTGCGACAATGTACAAATTCGCTAATATACATAATATAAAATATATTTTAACTGGTGCTAATATTTCTACAGAGTGTATAAGGAACCCTATTGAATGGATGTATTATCAATCAGATTCTATCCAACTTAAGGATATCCATAAAAAGTATGGACAGATAAAATTAAAAACTTTTCCTTTAACATCAATATTATGGCATAAATTTTGGCTACCATTTTTTAAAGGAATAAAAGTTGTTACACCATTAAATTATATTGAATATGATAAAAACCAATCTATAGAAATATTAAAAAATAAATTTGGATGGAAACCTTACAAACAAAAACATTTTGAATCGAGATTTACAAAATTTTATGAGAGTTATTGGTTATATGAGAGATTTAATTATGATGTAAGAAGAGTTCAATTATCTTCTTTAATTGTAACAAATCAAATGACAAGAAATACTGCACTACAGGTAATAAATGAAAAGCCCTATGATCAAAATGAAATTAATACTGAGATTGATTTTATTGCTAATAAATTAGGTATCACATCATCTGAATTAATAAAATATTTTAATCTTCCGATTAAAACATTCAGAGATTTCAAGAATCAAAAATTGGTTTATGATATTGGTTCAAAATTATTAAACCTTATAAGTTTTTCTAAAGGAAAAAAAAGATGATAGGAATTATTAATTATGGCCTAGGCAATATAAATGCTTTTTTGAATGCTTATAAAAAATTAGCTTTTCGTGCTATTTCTGTTTCCACTGATGAGGAGATCAATCAATGTTCAAGATTAATTTTACCTGGTGTAGGTTCTTATGATTGGGTAATGAAGAAATTAACTGAATCTGGATTAGTGCCTCACTTAAATGATTTTGTTCTAACAAAAAAAAAACCCATATTGGGCATTTGTGTTGGAATGCAAATAATGGGCAATTGTTCTGATGAAGGAGTATTAAAGGGTTTGGGTTGGATAGATTCAGTAGTAAAAAAAATTAAAATAAATGGCAAAAAAAATATTATACTACCTCATATGGGTTGGAATAAAGCAAACATTATAAAAGAAAATAAATTACTTCAAGGTTTGAATGATGCAGAATTTTATTTTTTACATTCATTTCATCTTATTCCAAAAGATAAAAGTATAATTAGTGCTAAGACTTTATATGGTGAAAAAATTGTATCTTCAATTCATTTAAATAATATATACGCAACACAATTTCATCCTGAAAAAAGTCATGAATCTGGTGAAACTATTCTCAAAAATTTTGCTGCAATTTCATAATGATTAGACCAAGATTAATCCCTGCTCTATTATATAGAAACAAAGGTTTAGTTAAAACAAGAAAATTTAAAGATTTCAAATATATTGGAGATCCTTTAAATGCAGTTAGAATTTTTAATGAAAAAAATGTTGATGAATTACTTTTTATTGATATTGATGCAACTAAAAATAATCAGGAACCTGATTATGAACTAATAAGAAAAATATCTGCTGAATGTAGGATGCCTTTAACTTATGGTGGTGGAATAAAAAATGTCAAACAAATAGGAAAAATAATTTCTTTGGGTGTTGAAAAAGTATCATTAAGCTCAATTTTATTTGAAAAAAATAATCTTATTAAACATGCTACAGATATGGTTGGAAAACAAAGTATTGTGGTGACAATTGACATAAAAAAAACTGGTATCTTAAACAAATATAAAATATTTATAAAAAATGGAACAATTAATACAAAAATTGATCCAATAGACTTTATTTATAAACTATCAGATTGTGAGCCTGGTGAATTATTAATCAATTTTATTGACAGAGATGGTGAAAGAACAGGGTATGATATGGATTATGTTTCAAAAATTTGTAATATAATAAAAATTCCATTCACAGTTCTAGGGGGAGCAAGATCCCTAAATGATTTTAAACTTCTTTATAACAAATTTGGAATAATTGGCGCTGCTGCTGGAAGTGTTTTTACCCTAAAAGGAAAGTATAATGCAGTTTTAATTAATTATCCTTCAAATAAAGAAAAAAAGGCATTATATAATGGATTTAAATATTAGCTTATGAAACAAATTGTTCAATTTTTAAATAATGGGAAAGTTGAGGTAATTCAAATACCTAAACCTATAATAAATAATAATAAAATTCTTGTGCGTTCGTGTAATTCGTTAATCTCTTCAGGAACGGAGAAAATGCTTCTGGAATTTGGTAAAAGTAATTTAATTAGTAAAGTGTTAAGAGAGCCTGAAAAGGCTAAACTTGTTTTAAGTAAAATTGCAAAAGAAGGTGTCTTGAGCACATATAATACCGTAAATGATAAACTTAAAAAACCAATATCTATTGGTTATTGTAACGTAGGCAGAATTGAATTTTCCCCTTTTGGCCAATTTAACATAGGTGATAGGGTGATTTCAAATGGGCCGCATGCAGAATATTTCAACGTCTCTAAAAATTTATGTGCACATGTTCCAGATAATGTAAGTGATGAGACAGCAGTATTTACTGTTCTTGCATCAGTAGGCTTACAAGGTATTAGGTTAGTTAAACCGACATTGGGTGAAACTATTGTTGTGATTGGACTAGGTTTAATAGGTCTTCTTACAGTACAAATTTTAGTTGCAAATGGTAACAATGTAATTGGTATTGATACTAATGATGATAGATTAAAGTTAGCTAAAAAATATGGTGCCACAACAATAAACGCCAATAAGAATAAAGAGATTTTAGACTTATGTTTTGAAAAAACTAATGGACATGGGGTGGACGCAGTTATTATTACAGCGGCCACTAAAAGTAATACTCCTATTTCTATGTCATCAAAAATTTGCAGACAAAGAGGAAGAGTAGTTTTAGTAGGAGTAGTAGGTTTAAACTTAGATAGGGCAGAATTTTATAAAAAAGAAATTACTTTTCAAGTCTCATGTTCATATGGTCCAGGTAGATATGATCAAAATTATGAAAATCTTGGTCTAGATTATCCCGTTGGATTTGTAAGATGGACTGAACAAAGAAATTTTGAAACAATTCTTCAGTTAATGAAAAATGGAAAAATTAATGTTTCAAATTTGATAACTCATTATTTTGATATAAAAGATGGAGATAAGGGAATAAAACTTTTAGATAAAAAAGTAAATCACCTTGGTATAATCATAAATTATCCAAATAAAAATACTACTTTTAATAAAAATGAAAAAATTAAATTAAATATTGAAAATAAAAATATAACTGTTCCAAACATTGGTTTTATTGGAGCCGGAAATTATGCTTCAAAGTACCTAATACCAGCTTTAACAAAAACTAAAGCTACTTTAAATACAATAATAAGCTCAAATGGTATAACTTCACATTCAAATGGGTTAAAATTTGGCTTTAGCTCTATAAGCAATAATTCAAAAGATATTTTTCTTAATAAAAATATTAATTGTGTGTTTATAGCTTCCAGGCACGATTCACATGCTAGTTATGTATTAGAGGCATTAAAATTTAATAAAAATGTATTTTGTGAAAAGCCTCTATGTATAAATATGAAAGAATTAGAGGAAATTAAAAATAATAAAATTAAAAAAGATAAAGTATCCCTTATGGTAGGTTTTAATAGAAGATTTTCTCCTTTAGTAAAGATTATATGTAACTTATTAAAAACCGTACACAACCCTAAAAATTTTGTACTAACAGTTAATGCAGGTTTCATTGAACAAGATAATTGGATACAAAACATGGAAGAAGGAGGGGGTAGAGTAATTGGAGAAGTATGCCACTTTATAGATTTACTTATGTTTCTCAGCAAATCAAAAATCGTAGGAAGTAAAGTAAACGTTTTAAAGAATCAAATTAATACGCCAATTATTAATGACAACCTCACAATTAGCCTAAATTTTGAAGATGGTTCTCTAGGTGTTATAAATTATTTTTCGAATGGCCATAAGATGTATCAAAAAGAAAAACTTGAAATATTTTCTGGAGGGAAAGTTCTTTTGTTAGAAGATTACAAGTCATTAAAAGCATGGGGATTTTCTAATTTTAATAAAAAATCACTTTTCTTCCAAGATAAAGGTCAGATTGAATGTACTAAATTATTTATTAATAGCTTGAAAAAAGGCATAGATTTAATAAATTTTAATGAAATTTACGATGTAAGTAAAAATTCTATAATAATTTCAGAAAAAATTAGGAACTTTACAATTGTTGATTGATTTTGTTGTTGGAGCAAGACCTAACTTAATGAAGTTAGCTCCTATAATTCTAGAGTTAAAAAATTATAAATTAAATTTTAATTTTAGGATAATTGATACAGGGCAGCATTATGATAAGAATTTATCTTCCGAGCTTATGAAACAATTGAATTTGCCAAAGCCAGATTTCAATTTAAAGGTTGGTAGTGGCACTCAAGCTGAACAGACAGGAAAAATAATGATAGGCTATGAAGAGATTTTAAAACAGAGAAATGCAGATTTAACTGTTGTTTTTGGAGATGTTAATTCTACTTTAGCTTGTTCAATAACAGCAAAAAAAAATGGTTTGAGAGTTTGTCATGTTGAAGCAGGAATTAGATCTGGGGATTATTCAATGCCAGAAGAAATTAATAGAATCGTAACAGATTCAATTACTGATTATTTTTTCACAACTTCAGAAAATGCCAACAAAATTTTGATAAATAATGGCGCTTGCAAAAAAAAAATATTTTTTGTTGGAAACTTAATGATTGATACTTTGATTAATAATGAAAAAAACATAAAAAAACCAAGAATAGTTGATAGATTTTTGGATAAAAATAAAAAATTTATCTTAATAACTTTGCATAGACCATCTAATGTTGATGATGTTAACAAATTAAATAAATTTTTAAACCAGTTTAATGAAAGTTCTACAAATATAATATTTCCAGTACATCCTAGAACCATGAATTTTTTAGATAAAGGATTAATTAATAAAAATAAAATTTTGATATGTGAAGCTCAGCCATATTTTGAGTTCTTATGGCTTCTTAAAAATAGTTGTGCAGTAATTACAGATTCTGGAGGAGTTTCTGAAGAAACGACAATATTAAAAAAGCCATGTTTTACTATGAGAGATAATACAGAAAGACCTGAAACAGTAGAAATTGGAACAAATATGTTAGTTGGAAGCTCGCCTGATAAATTAAAAGATATATTTGAAAAAATTAAATATGAAGATTTTAAAGTTGGTAAAATTCCTAAAAAATGGGATGGTAAAACTGCAAAAAGAATTATAAAAATTTTGAATAAATTAGCTTCTAATGAATGACTTTTTATATTATCTGTTAAGACTTTATAGAACAGTTAAGTATTTAAAATTTCAACAAATTGTTTTTAGATTTATAAAACTTTTTCCAAAATTTTATAAATTTGATGTAAGTAATATAAAAACTGCAAAAAGAGAAAAAAAATGGACCAACTCTATTCCATACAAATTTTGTTCAATTTCAAAAAATAAAATTATCTTTATTAATAAATACGTACCTTTTCAAAAAAGTATATGGCATTTTAAGAGTGAAAATAAACTTTGGAATTATAATTTAAACTATTTTAATTTTTTAAATCTGAAATCTAATCTTAATAAATCTTTTTACTCTGAACTAATTGACGATTGGATTTTAGTTAACACAAATATTAAAAGTTTGCCGTGGGACCCTTATCCAACTTCAATAAGAATTACAAATTGGATAAAATGGAATTTAAATGGTAATAAATTCACTCAAGTTCAGCATCAAAGTTTATTTAAGCAGTCAATATATTTGAGTAAAAACCTAGAAAAACATTTATTAGGTAATCATTTATTGGTTAATGCAAAAGCAATATTTTTTGCAGGAATATACTTTAATACTAAAGAATCAGATTTTTGGTTAAAACAATCTATACTAATTTTAAAAAAAGAATTAAATGAACAAATATTAAATGATGGCGGTCATTATGAGAGATCGCCAATGTATAACGCTTTGATATTAGAAGATTTATTAGATATTTATAATATTATAAATGTATTTGGCAAAAAAGTTCTAAATTTTGATAAAACGATAAAATCATTTATTAAAATTAAAATAAAAAAAATGTTGTTGTGGCAAAACTTTATGTGTCATCCAGATGGAAAAGTATCATTTTTTAATGACTCATGTTTTAATGTTTCAAGTGATATTTCAGAATTATTGAATTATGCAAAAAAGTTAAAAGTTTCAATTAAAATTAAAAAAAATTTAAATTCAGTATACTTTAAAGATTCTGGTTATATTTCTTCAAGAGGTCGCTATCTTAATTTAATTGCTGATGTTGCCAATTTAGGGCCAGACTATCTGCCAGCTCATGGACATGCAGATACATTATCATTCGAAGTTTCTATAAAAAAACAAAGGTTTATTGTTAATTCTGGTATATCTACATATGAAAAGAATACTCAAAGAATATACGAAAGAAGTACCAAGGCGCATTCAACTTTAATGTTAGACAATGAAGATTCCTCAGAGATTTGGAGTTCATTTCGCGTTGGTAGAAGAGCAAAAATTTCTAATACATATTTTAATAAAAAAAATAAATTAAATAAATTTTCTGCCACCCACGATGGATATGTTTATAAAAAAGGTAGTCCAATTGTAAAAAGGACTTGGAACTTGGAAGAAAAAAAAATAACTATTTTAGATACAGTTACTGGATTAGAGAAATCAAAAATTAAAATTTACTTTTATTTTCATCCTTTTTTTAAACCATATAAAATAAATAATCATGAAGTATTAATTAAGAGTTTAAATAAAAAAAATATTTTTTTGTTAAATTTTTCAAATAATGTTGAGGTTCAAATTAACAAAACTTTTTGGTTTCCAGAATTTGAAAAGAAAATAAAAAATTATTCAATTGAGTTAAATGCTTATTTAAAACCTCCAATTAAAGTTAAATCTATTTTTCAGTTGATTCATAATATATGAGATTACTTATTATTACATTTTACTATCCACCTGATTTATCTGCAGGATCTTTTAGAGTAAGAGAATTAGTAAAATCATTACAAATCAAGGAAAGAAATTTAGATATACATGTAATAACTACTCAGCCTAATAGATATCATGAACTTAGTAATGATTTTAAAATTATAGAAAAATTTAAACAACTTACAATCCACAGACTTACAATTCCAAGGCATAAAAATACAATGTTTGGTCAGATAATCAGCTTTAGTATTTTTGCACTAAAAGCTTTAAAATTTACAAGAAAAAAAAAATGGGATTATATTTTTTCTACTTCTTCTAGGTTAATGACAGCATTTTTGAGTGCTTTGATATCTAATAAGAGTAATACACCTCTATTTTTAGACATACGAGATATATTTTCAGACACAATGAAAAGTTATTATAATAACTTTTTTATAAAACTTTTATTACCTTTAATAAATTCTATGGAAAAATATACTATTAAGACTGCTAAAAAAATTTATTTTGTTTCACCAGCTTTTCCACATTATTTTAAGAAATATGATCCTTCATTGAGGTATAAAATTATAACTAATGGAATTGATGATGAATTTTTAAACTTTGATTTTAAAAAGGAACTAACCCAAAAAAATTCAAAAAAAATAATATTGTATGCAGGTAATGTTGGAGAAGGTCAAGGTTTAGAGAACATTTTGCCAAAACTAGCAAAAAATTTAAAAAATAATTTTGTGATTTGGGTTGTTGGTTCGGGAGGAAAGTTGTTAGTTTTAAAAGAAAAAGTAAAAAAAATGAAATTAGAAAACATAATATTTTTCCCACCAGTAAATAGAGAAAAATTAAAGAAAATTTATAAGGATATAGATATCTTGTTTCTACATTTAAATAGCTATTCTTCAAACAAAAAAGTTTTGCCTTCAAAAATTTTTGAATATGGTGCAATTGGGAAACCAATTATTGCTGGGGTTTTTGGAGAAAGTTATAATTTCATGAAAAAAGAGTTACCAAACTGTTATTTTTTTGACCCATTAAACTATAAGAAAATTATAAAAAAAATTAATTCAAATGAAATAATTGTGACAGAATTGAATGAAAAATTTAAAAAAAAATTTAATAGAAAAAAAATAATGAATGAATTTACTAATGATATACTTAATGAAATGAAAAGTTTAAAATGAAGATTTTAATAACTGGAGCTACTGGATATGTTGCATCAATTTTAATTCCGGAATTAATAAAACACAATCATAAACTACTTTTAGTAAGTAGAAACATTAATGATTTAAAATCTAAATATCCACACCTAAATATTTGTGAATACGATAAATTAGCTTATCATGGTAAAAATTATGATGTGTTTTTAAATTTAGCTGTTGTTAACAACAACTCAAGGAAAAAATATCCTGATTTTTTAAAAATTAATAGAGATTTGCTTTATGAACTCGTTCAAATTTCAAAATCAATAAAAATAAAATATTTTCTCAATATAGCATCTTTTCATCAGTTAAATATGAATGACAATTCAAATTATGCAAAATCAAAAAGAGAAGGAAAAAGAAAAATTCAGAAGATAAAAGGCTTAAAAATTTTAAATATATATCTCCCCTTTATTTATGGAAATAGATGGCCAAAAAAAATTCAAATTTTGAATTATCTTCCTTTAAGATTATCTAAATTAATATTTTATATCATATCAGCATTTTTCCCGACTCTTAATATAAAAATATTAGCAACTTTTATTAGTCAAAACTTAAAGTCATATAAAAAAAATGATATTTATTTACACGACTCTAAAAGTAAAAACTTATGTTATATTTTAATAACAAGACTAATCGATGTTTCAATTTCAATTTTCATTATTGGTGTATTTGGTTGGCTTATGATATTTATATATTTTTTAATTAAATTTGAAAGAATTGGTAATCCTATATTTATCCAAAAACGCATTGGACAAAATAAAAAATGTTTTAATCTTTTTAAGTTTAGAACAATGCGTCCGTTTACACAGGAATTGGGAACACATTTGATAAGTAAAAATAATGTTACGAAGATAGGTGAATACTTAAGGGTATTTAAGCTTGATGAATTGCCACAAGTAATTAACATTCTTAAAAATGAATTAACATTTGTTGGACCACGTCCTTCATTATTATCTCAAGAAGCACTTATAGAAAAAAGACAAGAGAACAAAATTTTAGATATAAAACCTGGTTTGACAGGATACTCTCAAATAAATCACATAGATATGAGTGATGTAAATAGGTTAGTTAAATTTGATTATTATTATTTTATAAATAAATCATTGATTATTGATTTTAAAATTATAATAAAAACATTTCTAGGTATTGGTTTTAAAGATAACGTTATAAAATAAACAAATAATTATTGTAGAACTTTAACAAATAAATTATAAGATCATAATGAAAACTCTAGAGGAAGATGATTATAAAAATGGTAGTTTTTTTATCATTGGATTTTTTGATAATCTACTGAAAAGAAAATTTACACTTGTTTTATTTATTATTATATTCATGTTAATAGGATATTACTATACTAATAGCAAGATACAGCATTATGATTTAGATCTAAAAGTTAGACCAGCAGATAACCTTACAGAAACAAAATTTAAAATACTTGCGGAAGAATTACAAAGTGAATGGACTTCGGTTTACGAGAAAGATTTAAAATATAATCAACAACAGATGATCTTTTTTCATGACAGATATTCTTTACTAGAAAATTTTGTGAATGAGATCTCCGATAATGAAGAATTTATAAATGCTATTTCAAAGATTGATCATAATTATAAAGGTTTACAAAATGAAACTGAAAGAACTCAATATATATTTGGTAAAATAGCAAATTTTAAAATCACTAAATCTGAAGAAACTTTGAATTTTCAAGATAAAGAGGTTTTAGAAATAAATTTTAATTTTAAAACAAATGACATTACTTCAGGAAAAAAAATTTTAAAACAAACAATTGATGATTCTTTTTTAAATTTCAAAAATAAATTACTTGCTGACTACAAGTTAGTTTATGAAAAAATTGTTAAAGGTAAAAAAGAAAGACTTAAAAATTTTCAATTAAAACTCAATTATTTAGAGAATATTATTAAACAAAAACAAATGGAATCAATTTTGTACTTAGAATCTTTAAGATTTAATGATAGCAATAAGAAATTTACCATAAATCATAAAATGAGTTTATCTGACATAGATAAGAAAATAAATACAATAAAAAATGATATTACTCTTAATAATTTTGAAAGCTATTTTGTTGCTAAATCTTTAGTAGAATTTTTGAAAATTGATACTGAAATAAAAAAAGATTTTATAGAAATAGATAATTTGAAACTTTTAAACTATGATTTAAATCTAATTGAAATAAAGTCCAAAAACTCCTTTAAAAAAGATATTTTTATTTTTACAGTATTAGGTCTTTTAATCGGAGTTTTGTATTTAATTTTTGAAAAAAACTTTTTATTATACAAAAAATTTAAAAGACAAAAATAATTTAAATACTATTTTGCTAAAATATCGTGATTTTGTAATTTATATAGAAGGTCTATTTTAGCATTATTAAATAATTCATAAATTTCTTTAACATTATTATTTTGACAATAAAGTCTCAATTTTTTTAAAATAATTTCTAGCTTTTGTTTATCAATTTGTTTTTCTTTAATAGTCAAAATTCGAGGATGTTTAGTTTGAAAAGACTTGTCTCCAATGAAAAGTTCTTCATACAATTTTTCACCTGGTCTTAAACCTGTCTCAATTATCTGTATATTTTTTAAAATATTACTTTTTTCTTCTTCTTTATAGATAGGATTAAAACCTTGAAGTCTTATCATTTGTTCAGCTAAGTCCATAATTTTAATTTCTTTTCCCATATTTAATACAAAAGTATTCCCAGTTTTACTTAATGAGCTTGATTGAATAACTAACTGAGCAGCTTCATTAATTGTCATGAAATATCTTGTTATTCTTTTATCAGTTAAAGTAACAGGCCCTCCTTTTTCAATTTGTTTATTAAAAATTGGAATTACGGAGCCAGATGATCCTAAAACATTACCAAACCTAACAATAGTAATAATATTAGTTTTGTTATTAAATGATGCAGATTGACATATTAGTTCAGCAATTCTTTTTGTAACACCCATAACACTAGTAGGTCTTACAGCTTTATCACTTGAAATAAGTGTAAATGATTTAACATTAAATTTTAAAGTTAAATTTATAAGATTTTGTGTCCCAAAAATATTATTTTTAATTGCTTCAATAACATTCATTTCAACAAGGGGAACGTGCTTATAAGCGGCGGCATGGTAAATTGTGTCTATAGAATATTTTTTAAAAATTTGTTCCATTTTTTTTATATCTTGTATTGAACAAATTAGAGGAATTAGTTTAGTTTTATGTTTATTGATTATTTTTCTATTCTTTAAGAATTCATAAATTTTAAAAAGAGCGTATTCATTGTTATCGATTAGAATAATTATTTTAGGTTTGTAAGTTAATATTTGTTTGCAGATGTTGAAACCTATTGATCCTCCAGCGCCAGTAATCATAACAACTTTTGATTTAATATTCATTTCCATCAATCTCTTTTTTGGAGATACTGGCAAACGACCAAGTAAAGTTTCAATTGAAATAGATTTTGTATTTTCCAAAACATTTGACGAGTTCAAATAATTTTGAAAGTTAGGTATTTTTTTAATAATTATAGGGTTTTTTGTTAATTGAGTGCTTAATACTTTTTTTACAAAAACAGTCATTTCATTCGAAGATATATAAACAATTTTTAAATTATGTTTAATAATAATGCTTGATAAATCATTAATATCTTGGACATTAAGCCCACCAATTTTTGTATTTAAGTAATATTTATTATAATCAAAAAAACATATTGGTCTATAATTGTAATTCTGATTGATAATATTTAAAAATTGAATGGCCTGATCATTTATCCCAACTATCCCAACATTTATTTTGCTGTTGTAACTTTTATATAAATAGATGTTTCTAAAAAACAGGCGAATACCACTTGTGCTTAAAAAAAATAAGATTGAAAAAATAAACGGAACAGATCTTGGGAGAAAATAATTGAAAGCTTGAGAGTAAATTAAAATAAATAATCCAGATAGCGCAGAGGAAATAAAAATGACGTTCAAAATTCTTGAAGTTACAAATCTAATAATATTTTTATAAAGGTTTAATTTAAAAAATATTATTATATTAAAACACATTAAAACTATAAGACAGTTCCAGAAATCTGTATTATTTAAGAATAATAAATGATCTAATCTTAAAAACATGGAAATTAAAAAGGAAATAAAAATTAAAATTAGGTCGACTAAAACTTGTAATAAAATTTTTATTTTTCTGCTTAAGGAAAAAAGGTAAGTCAAAATAGATTTGATCATAGCATTTATATCCAATTAATTTAAAAGTTAATCTTTTTAATTTTTAGAATTTTTTTATTCATTGATAAGGATCTTTTTATTACCCTTTCTAAGGGTTCAATTGTCACTTCCATATGGAAAGCATTGCTATGTAACACCTCATTTTCATTTAACGCTATTGCTACATGCCCTTCCCAAAAAATAAGACATTTTTTTTCAATACGATTTGTATCACAAATCTCTTTTGAAAGGAATGATATTTGATCAAATGTGTTTCTTGGGAATTTAATTTTATTTGTTTCAAGAGCTAATTGTACTAAACCAGAACAATCTATTCCTTGAATAGTTTTACCTCCTAATAAATATGGTGTGCCTAAAAAATCTTTAGCATAATCAAACCAATTTTTTTTACTTTTTTCATTTATAGGTTGAATATGATTTGTTGGTATAAAACCATTTTTAAAATTTACTGTATTTAAAATTATTTCCGTCCAATCAGGCTGTATGTCTTTAACCAGGATTTTAGAGTTTAAATATGCATTAAAAATATATGGAGAATTTATGTTAGGTTTTTGATAAACAATGCTATTTCTATTAATAATGTAGTGAGAGTTTTTTTGATATTCTCCTATGTACTTATCTTGTATCCATCCTTTATAATTGTCAGAAGTATTTTTACAATAACACCAACCTTTTTTTAAATTTATTATTTTTATAATGTCACCATATAATAATTCTGTTTCCAAGCTTGAACTATTGTCGCTTTGATTATACATTGGTGCAAAAGATGTAATGATTCTTTTTATCATTTAACTTATTTTAATTTTTTTTAACCATGTTTTTACATTAAAATTTGGGCACGTTTTTGTTGTATTTTTGAATTCATAATGTCCTAAGATTTTAGCATTTGGGTATTTTTTTTTCCATTTGCGTAGCACATGTTCGAGCGATAAAAATTGTTTTTGTGTAAAATTATTTTTCCCAATTAAACAAACTCCTAAGCTGTTTTTATTATAGCCATAAACATGAGCTCCAACCCAATACTCAGGTCTTCCCAATTCAATGGTGCCATTTCTTTGAATAACTTTGTGATACCCTATTCCATCCCATCCTAAGCTTAAATGTAGCTTGTGTATGTCAAAAGCATTATGTAATTCAAATTTATTATCTGAACAATGAATAACAATATATGTTACTTGCGATATTAAGTTATCTGGCATAAGGGTCATCTAATCTAATTATGTCATCTTCTCCAAAATAATTACCTAATTGTATTTCTATAATAATTAATTCTTTACTAGATTTATTATTAATTTGATGAACTGCTTTGCGAGGAATATCAATTGAATTTCCTTTTTTTAATTTATATTCTTTTTTATTCAGTGTTATTGTTGCAGTTCCTTCAATAACAAACCAATGCTCACTTCTAAATTTATGAAACTGTAAAGAAAGCCTACTTTTAGGTGATATAGTAAGCTTTTTAATTTTATAAAAACTAGTTTCAAGAATATTTTCAAATTTACCCCATGGTCTTAATTCAAAGTTATTTTCAAGAGCTTCAAAAACT
>MDSZ01122726.1_pt1 | contig 22540 bp, 20 predicted proteins | sample 811201 | NCBI WGS metagenome assembly MDSZ01 (sample SAMN05326647, study PRJNA326480) | marine metagenome | isolation source: seawater | place: Indian Ocean: North | collected 2010 | reverse complement strand
TTAATAGAAAGTTCTTCATAACTATGATGTATTCTGTAGTGGATTAAAAAATAAGAGGAATAACATAAAACATTTAAAGTTAAATATGCTTCAGCAAATAAAATTTTTTCTTTATAAGCAAGGTTTTTAAAATAAGTATAAATACAAAATATGATTGGAAATACTAAAAGAATGTTAATCAAAATTGTATATGAATATATCAATTCGTGTTTACTTTAATTTTCTTTTTGTAAATTTTTTGAATATTTCTTTTTACTTTATCACTAAATAAAAATTTTAGATTATGCAAAGTTCTTGAAAAAATAGCTTTAAAAATTTCAACTTGCAATATAAAAATTGTTTTAAAGTTTATAGTGTGTAAACTAGTTTTTGATGGTTCATGAGGCATATTTGATGGCAAACCCATCCCTAACAGCATGGATTGATTATGAGAAAGATTGTTTATAAATTCTGTCTTTACTATAATTTTTTCCCCATCCTTGATTTCATTATCAATTTGAAAAAATAAAGATTTTCTTCTCCAAAAAAAATCAAAATAAGGTTTTGCTCTGTGAATAGTTTTATTATCAAATATTACAATAGAACCTTTGGGCATTTTAAAAGACACTATTGATTTATTATATTTATCCATAACATGCGTATCAAAATTTGGATATTTAAAATCTCTTGAGAAAGCATGACTACCTTTTACTGCTTGAAATTCTCCGTCGTAAACATCATTTAAATAAATGATAAATACGAGACCTTTAATTTTATCATTCTTTTGACCATATTTTTTATCATCAGTATGCCATGGATTTTTTGATCCAGAGCCAACTGAATATACCCTATGGCATTTGAGTCTAAATTTTTCACCTAAATATTTTTCACTAATCTCGAGAATTTTGTTTGAGGTAAGCAAATCAAACAACATTTTGGATTTTGCGAGTCCATTTGACATATAATAGCCATCATGATCATGTACTGAGGATATATCAAGAGAGTTAAATTTTAATTCAAATAGTTGAGTTTCATTCATTATATTTTCAATCGTTTCTTGATTTAAAATTGATTCCCTTGAAAAAAAAGAATTTTTTGCTATTTCATCACAAATGTCTGATGCTGAAGTGTTCAAAAAATCTTGTGAAAATAAACTATTCATTTAAATATTAATATATGGATTTTTTAGATATATACCAATTAAAAATTATATATTTTACTATCATATCATTTCTAATTATTTTTTCAGTTAACAAAATATTTGTTAAATTTTTAGTAAAAATAAAAATATTTGATATTCATGAAAAAAATAATAATAATTTTATATATACTGGATTTGGTTTTTCTTTCACAATAATAACATTACTGTATTTATTGTGGTTCTTAATTTTTAACGAGCAAAATTATATTTATTATCATATTAAATATCTTCCAATTCCACTTTCAATTATGATTATTGGAACTATTGGTTTTTTAGATGATTATCGAGGAACACCAGTACATTTAAGATTAATCTTATTTTTTATGTGTTGTTTTTTAAGCACTTCGGCATTAAATAATAATATTCTTTTTTTTATATCATTTCACAAACTTCAATTAGCTATACTAACTTTGACATGGGTATATTTTTTAAATGCATCAAACTTTTTAGATGGAGGTGATAGATTTTCTATCAATTTTATTTTACCTAATTCTTTATTTTTTATATTTTATTATTACTTTATTAATGAAGATTTTTTAAGATTACAAATAAATATTTTAGTTTTTTTATTTATTATTCATTTTAGTTTCTATAATAGAGATCCAAATAAGTTTTTTTTAGGTGATACAGGGTCACTTGTCTTTGGTTACATACATTGTTTCAATATATTTAATTTAATAGAAAATAATGAATTTGTTTTAGGAGTTTTGCTCTCACTATATATTATTTCAGATGTCAGTATAACTCTTTTTATAAGAATCTTAAATAAAAAAAATATTTTTACAAGACACAAAGGTTTCTTCATTCATGTCTCAAAATTTTTGGGAAGATCAACAAACAATATTGCTAACTCAATTTTACTAACAAATATTAGTTTAGTTACCTTAGGTATTATTTATAAATGGTATTATCAAAATATATTATTACTTATTCTTGGTTTTTTTATTATTATTTTTTATTTAAGTTATCTTATCAAATTTAATTTTAAGAATCTTAAATACATATTTCAAAATTAACATGAATATTTCAATTATTACTCCTGGAGCTAAGGGTGGTTATGGAGGAATCAGCAAGTATAATGCTAACCTTATTGATTATTTTATTAAAAAAGACGAGTATAAAAAAATTCATTTATTTTCAAGAACAAGCACAAATTATAAAAACTCAAAGATTAACAATATATCTGAAGAAAATATAATAATTTTCTCAGTAAGATTATTGATAAATCATTTTAACTTAATGAGATCAGATATGATTTTTATCAGTCATATTAATTTAATAATGTTTTGTATATTTCCAATATTATTAGGGAAAAAAGTAATTTTATTAAATTATGGCCTAGAGATATGGGGCATCGAAAAAAACTTTTTATATAAATGGTTGATAAAAAAAATCCCTTTTTTTATTTGTATGAGAGAATTTACTAAAAAAAAATTAATTAGAAAATATAAATTAAAAGAAAAAATATTTTTTGATTTACCAAACGCAATAAAATTTAGAAATATCAAAATTTCAAAAAAAAAAACTAATGATTTGATTACTGTAGCTAGATTAGATTCTTCAGAAAAATATAAAGGTATAGATGAGACTTTAGAGGTTATGTCCAAAATGAGTAAAATAAATTTTAAATATAAAATTATTGGAGATGGCGACGACAAAATGCGACTTATATTAAAAGCTAAAAGCTTAGGCTGTTTGAAACACGTAAATTTTTATGGGAAAATTAGTGATAAAAAAAGAGATATTTTATTAAAAAATTCAAAAATAATGATTATGCCAGGATCAGATAAAACCTATGACACTTATCCCTTTAGATTTATTTTCTTAGAAGCAGCTGAATTTGGTCTATACATTATAGGAAGTAATCCACCGGAAAAAAAAGAAAAAAATTTAGAGAAAAAATATTTAACTTTTAATTTTGTTAATCCTAAAGATAAAAATAATATAATTAACTTAATAAAAAAATTACAAAAAAAAAATAAAATTAAAGATAAAAATTTGTTTAAAGATTTTTCTATAAAAAGTTTTGATAAAAATTTATCTAAAATTATTAAAAAAATCTCTAGTTAATTTTAATTTTTGGAAAGGGTATAATAAGTTTTATTTTTTTATTTTGTTTTTTGATTTTATCAATGACATAATTTTTAAAGTGCCAAATTAAAATTAGAATGTAGTCTTGATTAAATTTATCAATTTTTTTTTCATTTACTATCGGTATTTTTGAAATAGGCGTAAATTTGCCAAATTTTTCTTTATTTACATCGTAGATCCTATCTAATTTCGCACTATCAATATTTGCTAACTGTAACAAAACATTTCCCTTAGTTGATGCGCCCAAACCTGAAATCTTTAAATTTTGTTTATTTAATTTATTGATTATATAATTTATCTTATTTGCATGTTTAAAAACATTATTGAAGAAAGTTTTATATGTTTTTAGATTATTAATTTTCTTTTGTTTCTCATAATTCAACTGAGATAGAATTTTTTTTTCTTCTATCTTTTGTCTTGTATTTTTGTGAGAGACATCAATCCAAATACTTCCCCCATTAATGTCATTAGTTCCAAAATTAATTATTCTCATGTTAGATTTTTCAAATATGTATGACAAAGAGGTTAAAGAATAATACTCATAATGTTCTTGACAAAAAGTATCATATGAAAAGGTTTTGATAATTTCTGGAAGATATGCGACTTCAATATGCAATATACCATCCTCTTTTAAAATAGATTTAATATTTTTGACAAATTGAATAGGATTTTCTAAATCATAAAACATCGCAACAGCAGTAATTAGCTTAAATTTCTTATTAGAAATTTTTTTAAAGGCTTTCTCAAATGTTGATGAATAAAGATTAGTATTTTTTTTATAAAATTTTTTTAGTTTAACTATCGATGGGTCAATACCATAACATCTATTATTATTATTAAAAAAATTTAAAAACGTTCCATCATTTGAACCAATATCCAATATTAAATCTAATTTGTGAATTTTAAATTTTTTACTTAAATAATTCTTCTTATCATTTAAATGTTTAATCATTGTAGGGTTTAATCCAGACCTATATCCATAGTTTTTACCATAAAGTATTTTAGGGTTGTAATTATGTCTTAATTGTAAAAGTTTTGATTTTTTTGAAAAAACGACCTCAAATGGTGTTTTTATAATTTTTTCTTTTTTGGATTTTGGAAATGTTCCTGTTAAACCCATGTCAGGAAATTTTGCTACAGAAATAAGTTTTTTATCATCTGATATTCTACATTTATTTATTTTCTTATAAATATTTTTAGTGTATGACATATTAGATTTATCCATCAAAAGTGAAAAAAAATTTTTATACTCTTATATTCGCCCAAAACTATGTAACTTATCATTCGAGTATGTACTCAGAATTTTTCAAAAAATCAAAGAGAAAATCTATAGTTATCTATGAGGATATATCGGGAAAATCTGATAAAATTGAGCAAAGGTGGAACAATAAATTAAATTGGGGCATAGATATTACTAAAGGTTTTAAGAGTATTTTAATTAAAAATTTTTCAAAAAACCCTCACTCAGGTGGTTTATTTTCGAGATTTAATCCACAAATTCCATTTGTTATTTCAAAAATAAAACCAAAAAAAATTTTTTTTCAGGGTTATTCTGATTTATCAAGTTGGTTAATTTTGATTTCAAGTATTTTATTTCGTGTAAAAGCAATTCACTGGAAAGGAGAAAGAGTATTAAGAGATAACGAAAATATTTCAATTATAAAAAAAATTATTTTAAAATATTTTTTTTTTAACTTTTGCAGTAGGATTTATTACTCATGTAAAGGAAATTTAGAATATTTAAATAAATTTGAATTACCAAAAGAAAAATTATATCCTATGAATTGCAGCGTAAATAATAATTATTTTTCTTTTAAGTATAAATTGAATAGAAATAAAAAAAATCTTTTAAAAATGAAATATAATATCAAGACAGAAGATAGAATTATTCTTTTAGTAACAAACTTCGAAAAAAGAAAGAATATTAAGTCATTATTGAATATTGTTCCATTTTTTAAAGAGAAAAATTATAAATTTTTAATTGTTGGTGATGGAAATTATAAGAAAGATATAGAAATTTTTACTAGAATATTTAGAAAAAAAATTATCTTGTCAGGATTCGTTGATATCAAAAAAATTTCTGATTATTATTCTATATCAGATTTATTTGTAATTTTATCTTCTTACGATCCTTCCCCAAAGACATTAAATGAAGCTATGAATTTTGGCCTACCCTGTATAGTTTCAAAGCAAATAGGAACATCAAAAGATTTAATTAAAAATGGCATAAATGGTTACGTTTTAAAAGATACTAATAAAAACAAAGTTTTAAATTATGTAAAAAGAATTTTTTTAGATCAGAATATAAAAAATAAAAGTTATATTTATAACAATAATAAATTAAAGTTTTATTCTCCAATTCAAAATGCTAATATTTTGTTTAAAAATTAAATAGATGAAATTGCCCAAAACAATAAAAATCAAAAAATGTAGACTGTGTAAAAGTGCAAAATTAAAAAAGATTTTTTCATTTGGAAATTTTTATGTAAGCAACTTTGTTGAAAAAAAAAAAATTAAAAATTCAATCAAAGCACCATTAGAACTTATATATTGTAAAAATTGTGATTTACTTCAATTGAGACATAGCGCACCACAAGAATTGCTTTATAGAGGTTTTTATTGGTATAAATCTGGTGTTACAGACACTATGAAATTAGCTTTAAAGGAAATTTTTAATGTTGGGATTAAATATGCAAAGTTAAAAAAAAATGATTATGTTTTAGATATTGGAGCGAATGATGGCACTCTTCTAAAATATTTTAAAAAAGCAAACATAAAAACAATAGCTTGTGAACCAGCTAAGAATTTAAAAAAAGAATTAAAAAAAAATTGTGATATATTGATGAGTGATTTCTGGAGTTTTGAAAATTTTAAAAAAATAAGCAAAAAAAATAAGATTCAAAAGCCTAAGTTGATTACAGCCATTGGCATGTTTTATGATTTAGAAGATCCTTCTAAATTCATTAAAGATATAAATTTAACCTTAGATGACAAAGGCATATTTATTGCACAGCTGATGTGTCTAAAGTCTATGATTGAAAAAAATGATCTAGGTAATATTTGTCATGAACATCTTGAGTATTATTCGTATAAATCTTTAATTTATTTATTTGAAACTAATGGTTTTCAAATAATCAAAGTAGAAGAGAATGAAATCAATTCAGGTAGTTATAGAATTTATTGCAAAAAAAAAATATCTAAATCAATAAATTATCGAGAAAATACGAGTTTAAAAGCAACAAGGAAATTTATTGATAGGATTAAAAAAATTAAATCTAAATGCTTTAATTTTGTAAAAAAAGAAGTTAAAAAAGGCAAGACAGTTATGGTGTATGGTGCCTCAACTAAAGGTAATACAATTTTACAGTTTTTTAAATTAGATAATAAACTTATTAAATATGCGGCTGAAAGAACTCCACAAAAGTGGGGCAAATATACTGTTGGAACTGGAATAAAAATAATTTCAGAGAAAGAGGCAAGAAAAATGAAACCTGATTATTTTTTAGTATTACCGGTTGCTTTTATAAATGAATTTATAAAAAGAGAGAGAAATTGGCTAAAAAATGGTGGAAAATTTATTGTTCCTTTTCCAAAGTTTAAAATAGTTTCGCAATCATGAAAAAAGCTCTTATTTTAGGTGTTACTGGTCAAGATGGTTCATATATGGCTGAACTTTTGATAAAAAAGAAATATAAAGTTTATGGTTTTTATAGAAAGGCTGCAACGTCAAATACAGTAAATATTGATCATTTAATAAATGATAAAAAAATTTTTAACAAAAAATTTTTTTTAATTGGTGGAGATTTATTAGATTCAAATTCAATTTTAAAATCAATTTTAGTGTCAAAACCAAACGAAATTTATAATTTTGCAGATCAAGATCATGTCAGATGGAGTTTTACAATGCCGAGTTACTCATTCAGTGTTACAACGATTGGGGTATTGAATGTCCTTGAATGTATAAGACATTATAATAAAAAAATTAAATATTTTCAGCCAACATCCTCAAATATGTTTGGTGATACAAATACAAAATCTCAAAACGAAGAAACCAAATTTAATCCAATGAGTATTTATGCTTTAGGAAAAGTATCAGCGTATCATTTATGCAAAATGTATAACAAAATTTATGGCATGCACAATTGTGGCACAATTTTTTACAATCATGAATCACCAAGAAGAACAAAAGAATATGTTACAAAAAAAATTGTTAAAGCGGTTTGTAAAATAGTCAAAAAAAAACAAAAAGTTCTTACTCTAGGAGACATTGATCAAGGTATTGATTGGGGATATGCAAAGGATTATGTTGAGGCATCTTGGAAAATAATGCAACTAAGTAAACCTAATTTTTATATTATTGGATCAGGTAAACTTGTAACAGTCCGTACATTTGCTAAAAAATGCTTTGATTATTTTAGTTTAGACTACAAGAAATTTATAAAAATAGATAAAAAACTATTAAGACCATCTAAAACAAGTAATCTCAAAGCAAATTTTACAAAAGCCAGTAAAGATTTCGGTTATAAACCAAAAACAAATATTGATAATCTAATTAAGATTATGATTGAAGAAGAACTAAGTAAATTAAATTAATGTTATTATGACTGGTGTTGCAGAAAAATTTTACAAGTATGATCTAACAAGAAAAGATAGTGGATATAAGCCCAATTTTGAAATTGATGATCAATGCAGGAAGAGTTTTTTAAAAGGTGGAAGATATAGTATATTAGCATCATTTTTAGATAAAAATAAAAGTTATGACAATATTGTAGAAATTGGAGGAGCTGGAGGAGCTCATCTAGCTTATTTAAATCATAATTATAAATTTAAAGATATTACAGGAATTGATTTATATGTTGATGAGAATTTAAAAAGACATTCAAAAATTAAGTTTTTTGAGGGAAATTTTGATGGAGAACTTCCAATTAAAAATGGCAGTGTTCAATTTTTAGTGATGATGATGGTTATTGAGCATTTATTTGATCCATTTCAAAATTTTAAAAGAATTAATACATTATTAAGAAAAGATGGTGTTGCATTTATTAACGTGCCATTAGTAACAAATTTAAAAAACAGAATTAGATTAATTTTTGGAAAATTGCCAGAAACAAGTATTTCTTATGATAAATGGTTTGAACAATTAGAGTACGATGGTAATCATCTTCACTATTTTTCTCTAAAATCTATAAAAGATTTGTGTGAACAAGCTAATCTAGAAATCATTAAATATGAGTATCAAGGAAATTTTTTATTTTTAAAAAGATTATTTCCAAGTTTATTTTGTGGAGAAGTTAGTTTAGCAGTTAAAAAACGCCTTTAAAAAAAAGTGAAAACAACAGCATTAGAAAGAAAAATAAAATATCTAATTCCAAAGAACATAAAAAAAATCATTGTAAATATTATTTCAAATTCAGTTATTGGTTATTTATTAAAAAAATTTAAAATAAATAAAAATCTATTAGGAGGATTTTTTGATTATTCAATAGTTACAAATAAAGAAGCTGCTTTAATATTTTGGGGTATTTGGGAGTCCGCTGAAATACGGTTCTCAAAAAGATTTGCAGATACTAAAGTTATTATTGAGTTAGGAAGTAGTATAGGTGTAAATTTTGGTGTTTTAACAAATTGTTTAGATAATAGAAAATTTATTTGTGTAGAAGCCTCTAAAATAAATTTTGAAAAATTGTTACATTTAAAAAATCAAATTAAATCAAATAAACATGAATGTGTAATGATAAATAAGGCTATTCATTATGAAAAAAATAAAATCTATTTTAAACATATAAGCACATCCGGTTCAAAAATAATTAAGAATAATTTGGATGGAGATGAAATAGATTGCATTAGTTTACATCAAATATTAATTGACAATAATGTTAATGAAAATTACACTTTAATTTCAGATATTGAAGGAGTTGAGTCAGAAATTTTTTTTAAGGATAGTGAAAGTCTAAAAAATTGTTCAACCTTAATTGCTGAACTTGAAAATACAGATGATTACAGTATCAATGATCAGGTGGAAAAATTAATAGAACTTAATTTCAGAATTATTGAAAATTATGGTAACGTGTTTGTTTTTAAAAAAGACACATATTAATAAGAATTTTCAATCATATCTTGATAGAATATATTCCTCTAAATCCCTCATGAGTTGAGTCTATTATAATTTCATTTTCAGAAATAATTCTAGGGTGTAGATCACAACGATATGATTTATCTTTAATTTCTGCAGGACAACTAAATTTGTTAATGAATTTAATTGATTTATTTTTAAAATCATAAATAAATAATTCACTTTGGTTTTTTTCATTATGGTATGTGTCGCTTAACATAAAATTTTTGTCTTTAAAAAAAGAAAAGTGACCTCCAGAAATTTTTGTGGCTATATTTAATTTTAGTTCATTTATTTTACCCTCTGATTTATTAAATTTTAAGAAATTATCACCATAAATATTTTTTCTTATAAAACTTGGGACACCAAAAAATCGAACAATATTTATAATTTTTTTTATAAAATTATTATTTATTTGACTAATTTTTTTTACTGTATTCCTATTTCTAGCCCATATAATAAAATTTGTTTCGTCCAGCCATGAACCATGACCTGCCATTCCAGTATCAAGAACATTAACAAGTTTTTTTTCTTTAAAATTGTAATAAAATAAGTATGAAAATAGATTTACATTTTTATTTATTGACCTGAATAAAAAAGTAAAATCATACCCATTAGGCGCAAACAATATATGATCTATCCAACATGCATCAAAATCTATATCTGAATAAAACTTAAAATCTTCTTTATTCAATTCTAGTAATATCCTGGAATCTTCTACATCACATATTTTAAGTAGACTTTCATTATTTTTGTATTCTTTTTGCAAATATCCATAGCCTTCTCGAAATTTATGAATCCTAGAATAATCAATACTAGAATAAATTTTTTTATCGTCAGATATTGAATAAATTGGATTTTCAAGTATTTTTTTAAATTTAAAATCCTCTAAATCAAAAATTTTGGCAATATACTTTTTTTCATAAGTATTAAAAATAAATTTATTTTCTGATAACCATTGTAATTGAGAACCTTGTTGATAATTCCAAGCTTTAGAGGTCTCAATATATCTTACATTTTTGTCTTCTAAATTAGTTAAACAAATTCTAGCTTCATCATTTTTATTAAGTTTTTTTCCAAGTGATGTAACTTCATGAGAAAGTAAAAATTTTTTTGTATAATTTAAAGGAGACTTATCATAATATCCAAAAAAATGATTTTTCCCAAAAGGAGTAATTAATTTTTCCATGATTTAACAATATTAACAATTAAATATCTATTTTTAAAAATTAAATTACACCAAATCAAAAATATAAGTATTAATATGATCATATAGGTAAAATAATAGTAGGTAACAATTAAAGCAATAATCAGTTTTATTACTAAAAGAATATTAAAAATATTTTGTCTCTTATAGCCTTTATTATTATTAATATTGATCACTAAAAAAATTGTAGCAAATAAAAAGGAGAAGCAAAAAATAAAAATAAAAGTTTCAATATTTTTTGGTAAGAAATACATCCCTAACAATTGAATTGATAATATTAAACAATTAGCAGCAGTATAAAATCTTTGATTATCTGAAGCTTGATAAATTGTTATTAAGCTATTAAAAAAAGGAAGAATTATCAGGAAAATACTTAATAATCCAATTATTTTTACTGCATCTAACCACTTAGCTCCTAATACGATATTAATTATTTCATAATTAAAAAAATTAAAAATTAGTATTGTTGGTAAAATTAATATTAAAATTAAATATTGAATCTTGCAAAATTCATCAATTTTATTATTTTTATTTTTTTTGTCTTTAATATGCACAAATAAAATATTGTCAGTGATTGCACCTAAAAATCTATAGGGAATTTTTATAATATTCAAAGTTTGACTAAATAAACCTAACAAATTTTTACCAAGCAAGCTCGCAGTAAAAAAATCAAAAATTCTATATGAAAAAATTTCAGTCAACCTAGGAATATATGATCTTAACGAATAATTAAAAAGTTTTGTAAAATTTTTATTATCATTTTCATTTTTTTTTATTTTATTAAATTTTTTATAAAAAAATATAGAGAATAAAAGTAGAATAAAAGAAAAGCTTACTTCTTTTAAGATTAAGACGTTTATATCATCACCTAATTTATAAGCAAAAATACAAGTGATTATTAAACTTATAATTAAAGCTAGAGATCTAAAAATTTGTGTATTTTTGAAGTCCATTTTTTTTTCACCGATTGATAAAAAAATTGAAGAATAATTGTTAAGTATGCTTAATAGTGCAAAAATAATAATAATATTAAAATAAAGTTCACCAAAATGATTTGAAATTATTTTACCTCCAATAAGAGATACAATTATTATGAGAATACTAAATAATAAATTTATTTTACAAACATTTTTAAAATCATTCTTTGTCCCATCTGAAAAAAGATATGTTTGACTTAATGAGGGAGAACAAATACTGGAAATAATTTCTCTTGAAGCTAAACAAAATATATAAATACCAAAAGTATCTGGAGATATAAATCTAGCTATTATCGCAATACAAACTAAAGAAATTACCGAGGAAACATTTGAAATAAGAGATGTCCAAAATGCTTGTTTTAAAAATTTTATCATTCTAAATTTTTTCTAATTTATTTACGATGTATTTAACATCAAAGTTTTTTTTGGCATAATCTAAAGCGTTAGCATCAAGTTTTTTTATATTTTTTGAATTAATTATTCTTTTAAAAAAAGGAATTAATTTTTTTGTGTTATTTTGGGAACTCACAAAGCCCAATTTCTCATTTTTAATTATATAGTTTAAATCACATTTTTTGTGCACAATTGCAGTAGTATTTTTTTTTTGTGAACAATAAAAATTAAACTTTCCAGGTATAAATGGTGTACGATTATCACTATTTAAAGTTAATAAAGCACTATCATATTCTTGTAATCTTTCTTTAAATTTTGAGTTCGGCAAAGGGTCAAATATTTTTATATTTTTAATATTATTTAATTTAATTTCATTTTGAAGATCTTCTTTAGAGATTCCATTTCCATAAATATGTAATTCACATTTTTGACTAAGATTTTTAAAAACATTAAACACTTTTTTAAGATCTTGTGAAGGTCCAAGACTTCCTCCAAAAATAAATCTAAACTTTTTTCTTTTATAGTTACTCTTTTTAATTTTATTTAATTTAATCCAATTATAGTTAAATATAATTTTTTTTTTAATTTGAGGAAATTTATTAGCTAAATATTTTTTTGAATTTAAAGAATTTACCAAAATAAAGTCAGAGTAATCATAAACTACTTTTTCAATTTTTCTGATGATAAATATAAGTATTTTATTTTTGAGTATTCCAAGGTCAATTGCATTTTGAGGAAAAAAATCTTGAATATTTATAATTTTTTTTTTTTTTTTAAAAAAGATATTAATTAATCCAAGAAATAATGGGGGACAATAAATGAATACTTTATCAAATTTTTTATTCAAAAATATTATGTTAAAAATTGTTTGTAAAAGTAAAAATATTTGATTTAAGCCTTTAATAATAAAACTTTTATTCTTGAATGGAAAAATTTTAACTCGAATAATTTCCAGATGTTTATTAAAAGAATTCCTGCCATTTTTATTTTGAGTTGAAGTGATTAGTGTTACTTTATTTCCTTTTTTTATTAATCCTTGAATTAAATCATGAATAAGTATTGAGCTAGATCTAGTTGATGGCAAGTATTGGTCTGAAATTATTAATATTTTCACTAATTTTTATCAATGTTAAGCCATTTATTTCTTAAATTTGATAACCCTTGAATTAGCTTGATTACTCTTATTGAGGTATCTTTGATTTTATAATCTATGGGACAATTATTTGGAGACCTAAAATTTTTTTTAATCATTTTAATTGAATTAACTATATTTTCCTCATTCACACCTGTTAAAATTATTGATCCTTCATCGAGAGCTTCAGGTCGCTCAATTGAGTCTCTCAAACATATCGCAGGGAAATTAAAAATTGCACTTTCTTCAGCAATTGTGCCACTGTCTGATAAAGTACAGAAAGCATTTTTTTGAAGTTTTATATAATCGAAATAACCAAATGGCTTACAAAGTAATATATTTTTATTATTTTTTAATTTTGAATTTTTTTTATGAAATCTTGGGTGATTTGTAATTATTATTTTCATTTTATAAATTTTTTCTAAATTTAATATTGAAGATATTAAAATATTTAACTTTTTCTCGTTTTCAATATTTTCTTCTCTATGTAAGCTGATTAAAAGATACTTGTTTTTTTTTACTCTTAACTTGCCTAAAATTTTTGAGGAATTAATTCTAGATTTATTTTTTTCAAGAACCTCGTTTAAAGGAGAGCCTATGATAAATATTCTTCTTTTATCAAATCCTTCAGATAATAAATTTAATTTTGCATAATTTGTATAAACAAGATTGAAGTCACTTATAATATCAGCAATCTTTCTATTAATTTCTTCAGGCACATTATTATCAAAACTTCTATTCCCGGCCTCTAAATGAAATATTGGTATACCCATTCTTTTGGCAATTAAAGCACAGATACAACTATTTGTATCTCCTAAAATTACAATAGCATCAGGATTTTCTTTTTTAAAAACTTTTTCAGAATTAATCAAAACATCACCATAAAATTGACCAACAGTTTTGTTTGAAATATTAAAAAAATAATCTGGTTTTTTTATTTGTAGTTCTTTTATAAATATATCTGATAATTCAGGAGAAAAATTTTGATTTGTAAAAATTAACTTATGATTAAAAAATTTATCAAGTTTTTTTATAATTTCAGATAACCTTATTATTTCTGGTCTTGTACCTACTACTGTTAATATCTTTAAATTATACTTTTTCATAAAATGTGTCTGAATTATTTGGGTTATATATCTCATTACTGAAAAAAACAGTGATAAGTTTTTTATTTAATCTATTAGTCAAACTATGGGTGCAATATGTGGGTATATCAACAGAACATTTACTTTTAGAGTTAATATTCATTTTATATACTTTATTATCATGGATATATCTAAATTTGATTAAAGCTGAACCTTCTAAAATAAAAAATCTTTCAATTTTTTTACTATGATAATGATTACCTCTAACTTTGTTTTTTTTTGTTGTAGATACAAATAAATGGGCATTTTTATCTGATTTTAAAATTTCCCATAGGCTTCCCCTATTATCTATATTTTCCCTTGTTTTTAAAATTATTTTATTTGGAAATGCATAAGATCTAAATGTATTAAAAAGATATAATTCAAAATTATCTTTGAATAATGGTATTACATTATTGAAATAATCTTTTTTATACTGGTATAATTTATTATATAAGTTTTTTACAGAAATAGTTTTATATTTATTTTTTTCTATAGTTTTATTTTTAGAAATATTTGCAAATAAATTTTCAACTACATCTTTAACATATAAAAGTTTTAAGTTTTTATTTTTTTTGATCATAAATTTCTTATTTTTTATAAGATGATCACTTATTGTAGCGGTAACAGAATTATAATTTGGTTTACAAAATTCACCAAATATGTTGCTAAGTATTATTATTTTTAGAGATACTTTTTTATTATTACAAAATTTTTTTAATTCTTTTTCACTTATTAACTTTGATTTACCATAATCATCTTTTGATTTTCTGTGTATGCTAGATGTAAAAATTATCTTTTTTAAATCTTTATTATTTTTTAAAATATTTAAATAATAATTTAATATCTTTGTATTTTTTTCGATTAAATTTTTTTTTTTCGATCTATTAATTCCAGCTAAATGAATAAACGTTTTACAATTTTTTAATCCATCAATAGTTATTTTATTTCTATAATTTTTTTTATCGATAAAAATCACATTTTTTAATTTATTCATCCTACAATAAATTTTACAATGTTTTCCTAAAAAACCGTTGGCCCCCGATATTGCAATCATTAGATTAATCTTTTTAATAAAATATTTAATTTATTTTTTGAAATATTTTTTTGTGAAGAATTATAATCTTGATTAATATTTTGAACACTGTTTCCTTTCGCAAAATAAGATTTATAATTTAAATCTCTAGTATCTAGAGGTAGAACAAAAAAATCTTTTAAATTTTTTGAGTAACTCATTTCATTTTTACTAACAAGTGTTTCATGTATTTTTTCACCATGTCTAATACCCATAATTTTGATATTTTCTTTTTTTTTCAAAATTTTGAAAAGTTGTTTTGCTATATCAATTATTTTTGCTGATGGTGCTTTCTTAATAAGAATTTCACCATTATTTCCTTTGTTCGCGGCGTATTTTACTAGATCAATTGCATCATCTAAGAACATTAAAAATCTAGTCATGCTAGTATTAGTTATTGTCACCGGTTGATCAGATAAAATTTGTTTAATAAATAGAGGTATGACCGATCCTCTTGACGACATTACGTTGCCATATCTAACACAACAAATTGAAGTATTTGTAAGTTCAAATTTTTTGGCGTACGAAATTACCAGTTTTTCCATCAATGCTTTTGACATACCCATTGCATTAATAGGTTCGACAGCCTTATCAGTGCTTAATAAAATAATCTTTTTTACATTTTGACTAATTCCTGAGTCTATAACATTTTTACTTCCAATAAAATTAGTTTTGATTGCTTCATCTGGAAAAAATTCGCACGATGGTACTTGTTTTAAGGCGGCTGCATGAAAAATTAAATCAACTCCCTTTGTAACATTTTTTAAAGTCTCTTTATCTCTTACATCTCCAATAATAAATTTAAGTTTACTATTCTTATAAAGTTTTCTCATATCATCTTGTTTAAGTTCATCTCTACTAAAAACTCTAATTTCTTTGATATTTTTCTCTTTTAAAAAGTTTTTGATTATCTCATTTCCAAAGGACCCTGTACCACCTGTTACTAAAACTTTTTTAAATTTTTTATTTAATATCATTATATATCTCTAAAAATTTCTAATGTTTTTTTTGATATTTTTTTAATCATTTTCTTATTAAGATTATAACCTGTTGGTAAGTACAAACCATATTTTGAGATATAATCTGTATTTGGGCATTTACTATTAATTATGTGCTTTTTAATGAGTGCTGGTTGTTTGTGTAAACCGTAAAAAAAAGGTCTTGCTTCAATTTTTTCTTTTTTTAATTTTTCAATTAATCTTTTAGCTGAAATTTTTTTATTCTTTATAACTATTCCAAACATCCAATAAGTATTATATGCCCATGATTTATTTTGAACGTAGGTAAAATAATTTTGATTTTTGAATTCGTTTATGTAATTTTTTGCTATTTGAATTTTTTTTTTAATCAAATCTTTAATTTTTGTCATTTGAGCGAGACCTAAATCTGCCTGAAGATTTGTAAATCTAAAATTATAACCAAGATCATAATGTTTAAATCTTTCATCTGTATTGAAACAAAGATTTCTATAATACAATGCTTTCAGATAAAGTTTTTTATCATTCATGACAAGCATACCACCTTCACCTGTGGTAATTAATTTATTAGCATAAAAACTAAAAGTACTTATATCACCAAAAGAACCACAAATTTTTTTTTTATATTTAGATCCATGAGATTCAGCAGCATCCTCAATTAAATATAATTTATATTTTTTTGCAATTTTTTTTAGTTTATCAATATCACATGGGTGACCAAAAATATTTACAAATAAGATTGCCTTAGTTCTTCTACTAATTTTTTTTTCTATCTCATTTTCATTTATGCACCAATTATCTAGGTTGCAGTCAATAGGTACAATTTTTAAGCCGTTATATACTGCTGCCATTGCACAAGAAATGATAGTATTACTTGGCATAATCACTTCATCATTTTTCTTTAAATCAAGTAATTTTAAAGCCAGTTGTAATGCCACGGTTCCATTTGAAACAGATACTCCATATTTTCTATCACAATAATTTGCCCATTTTTTTTCAAACTTTTGTACAGATGGTCCGCTGGAAGAAACAAACCCTTTGTTTATTGAATTATAAATAAATTTTTTTTCAACTAGTCCTAATTTGGGCTCAAACACTCTTATCATAAATTATTTTTTCGTTTTTAATATATGGGCCTTGTTTAATTTCATACAACACAGTATCTTTTTTAAAAACAAAACTATGTTCACAATCAATCAATGATACCATATCACCCTTTATAAGTTTTATTTTTTTAATTAATTTACCATATTTAAATAATTTAAGCTGGGTTTCACCTTTTTTAACTATCAAAATTTCTGAGGTACCAAAAATATTTCTTTTAACTCTTTTGTGCTTATGTCTTAGAATTATATCATTTTTTTTTTTTACAATATATCCAAATTGTAATGAATTTTTTGAGTTTCCAAAAAATTTTGTTTTTGACGTTTTAATTTTATTTCTTACCACAAAAGCAATTAATTTTTTTTTATAATTTATTAATTCGTAATTTTTCATTTTACAAATTTGTATATCCTTTAAAGAGATCTTTTTCTAAATATTTTTTTGTAGCTTCAAAAAATAGCTCACCATCATGTCTTAATTTTGTCCTATTTTTGCTTAGTTCAAAAATTTTTTTAGATAATTCATTAATATTTGCTGGATTAATAATATAATTCTCAGAATTTTTTATGTATTTTTTGATTATATCTTTCATCCCCACATTCTCGGTTACTAGAACAGGCTTTTTTAAGCACATTGCCTCCAAACCAACCATACCAAATCCCTCATCGACTGATGGCAAGATAATTAAATCAGCTTTATTATAGTAATCTTGTAATTCTTTATTTGTTAAGTGTTTTTTAATTATATTTATATTTGAAGGTAGTTGTTTTATATCTAAAAAGTCAGGTATATTTGTACGTAAGTCAAGTTTAATATTTTCATTTTTTAATAAATCCATAGCTTCAATTAAATAATAAAAACCCTTTCTTATAAAACTAAAACCAATAGAAAAAATTTTGAACTGTGATTTTTCCTCATTTTGAAAACTTTGAATATGCAAGATTTTTTCTGGAGTAATTTGATTTAAAATTAATTTTTTTTCTAAATTATATTTTTTAAAACTATTATACGAATATTTTGAAGGCACAGAAATATAGTCACATTTTTCATATTCTATCAACATTTGATCAACAATTCTGTTATCAAAATATTCTGCTTTAATTTTTTTTGGATTAATTATTGGCAACTTATCTAATTCGTTAAAAATTAATCTTTTTTGCACATTTATATGTGGGCATGCTCTATCAACGATTGTAGTGATATTTCTTTTTTTTGCTAAATTTATACTATTTAAGCAATATCCACTTGATCCAATTAAAATATTATTTTCTTTTTTATTTATATAGGATCTACATGAGAAATTAAAAATTTTTGAATAAAATAAATTTGGTATTTTAAATTTTAAAAATCTTCTCAAACAAAAAATAACGAAAGGTAAAAATAAAAATTTTGTTTTATTTTTTGGCAAATTATAGTTATCTAACTTTATTTTTGGATAAATTGAAATAATTTTATCTAATAAATTTTTTTTGCTAAAAAATTCTGCTACTCTATAATAATGACTTGCTGTATGAGCTATAATTATGAATTTTTTCATAAAATTTTTCTTAAAGATTTTAATTCACCAATAGAGTGAAAAAGAAACTTCATATTAATAGCCTTCAAAATTTTAAAAAAATATTCTATATTTTTTTTTTCACTATTTTTATAATATAAAAAACTCAAATATAAGTAATAAATTTGAATTATAGAATTAAAGAAACAAATTGAAGCTTTGATGAAATACTTTGAGAATATAAATATTTTTGATTTTTTGTAATATAGATAATCAAACTGAGGTCCAGCAGAGCCTCTTTGTATTTGTTGTGAATAAAATTCAATTAAAGTCTCAGGAGCTCTATGATGCATAATTGAATTAAAATCTCTTTTAACATTAAATTTTTTTTCAAGAGATTCCGATAATAAATTATCATTTCCACCATCAATTCCAATATTTGGATACAAACCAACCTCAACTAAACATTTTTTTTTTGCTGAGAAACCCTCAGACCATTTTGGTTTATAATTTTTTTTACTATAAACATAATTTTCATAACTACTTTGATATACAGCATAAATATTCTCATAATTTTTGACTTTACTTCTTCCAATTACAACATCAAAATTTTCATTGTATATTTTATTTAGAATTTCTAAAAATTTTTTTTGGGGTAAATTATCATCAGTTGTCATCACAATTATGTCACCTGTCGCCTTATTAATGCCGAAATTGAAAGCTGCATCTAATCCATCTTTTTTTTTTCTGTGAAAATATGTTAAATTTTTTATATTTAAACTTTTCAGACCCATCTTTTCAAAAATATTTTCATCTGAGTCATCAACTACAATGATTTCAAAATTCCTATAGGAGAGGTTTTGATAGCATTTTAATGCTGTGATTAAAGATTTTCCTGGGTTATATATGGGTAATATAAAAGAATATTTATAAGTTACTATATTCATTAAACTTCTAATAAATGAAAAAATCAAAAAAACAAATATTTATTTTTAATCAATACTATTATCCTGCATTTAAAGCTGGTGGACCTATTAAAAGTATTAAATTAATTAAAGATAAATTAGATAAAAAGTTTCTAATTTCAATTTTTACTTCATCATTTGATATTGATAATAAAAAAGTTTTTAGATCAAAAAAAAAAGTTAAAGGAATAAATCATTTTAATAATTTTTTTAGTCTCATATTTTTTTTATTTAAGAATTACTTTTTTAAAAAATTAGATAATACCCTATATTTTAATAGTTTTTTTAATTTTAAATATACAATTTTTCCCTTAGTCTTTTTTAAATTTTTTACTTACAAAAATAATATAATTCTCGCGCCAAGAGGAGAGTTATTCGATTCAGAACTTAAAAAAAAATTTTTAAAAAAAATTATTTATTTACTATTTTTTAAAATTTTTTTAAAAGATAAAATTATCTTTCATGCAACAAGTATTGATGAAAAAAAAGTAATTAAAAAAATATTTTTTAAAAATAAAATTAAATTGTTATCAAATTTAGTCGAAGAAAAAAAAGAAAATAATTTAAAATTTCAAAAAATTTCTTATCCATTGAAATTTATATATTTTTCTAGAATTTCACAAAAAAAAAATTTATTGGAAACTTTATCAATACTTTCAAAAGTTAAATTTCCCATTGCCCTAGATATTTATGGACCGATTGAGAATAATCATTACTGGGAAAAGATTCGAATAAAAATTATTGAATTAATGAAGAAGAAAAAAAAATTAGTTGTAAAGTATAAAGGTTTGATAAACCATGACAAATATAAGATTATTAATAAATATAATTTTTTTATTTTACTTTCAGATAGTGAAAATTTTGGTCATGTGATCTTTGAGTCTATTCTGTCAAAATGTATTCCAATAATTACAAAAAATTCTCCTTGGAAAAAATTCAAAAAATTTAATTGTGGTTTATTTCTTGATATAAAAGATAAATTTGCGCAAAAGAAAATAGAATTTTTTATTAAAAGTGTGCAAAAAAATCCAAAAAAAATACATAATAAGCTAGACCAAATTGTAAAAACTATTTATCAAGAACAAAGTAAAATTAATTACGAAAAATTATTTACAAGAATATAATGTGTGGATTAATTGGCGAAATAGATTTTAATAATAAATATTTAGATATAGATGATTTTAAAAAAAATTTAGATACTCTTGAGCATAGAGGCCCTGATAGTAAAGGCCATTATATTTATAAAAATTTTTTTCAAATAGGTTTCAGAAGATTGTCGATTATAGACCTTGATGAGCGTAGTAATCAGCCAATGACTACGGATGATAAAAAACTTATAATTGTTTTCAATGGCGAGATTTATAATTTCAAAAAAATTAAAAAAGTATTAATTAATGAAAATATTAAGTTTAAAACTAACTCTGATACAGAGGTTATATTGGCCTTATACAAACATAGGGGTGAGGATGGTTTGAGGCTGTTAAGAGGAATGTTTTCCATTGCAATTTGTGATATAGTGAAGAAAAAATTTTTATTTCTAAGAGACCCATATGGGATTAAACCCCTTTACTATTTTCACAAAAATAAAACTTTTTTATTCAGTTCTACTGTTAAAAGTCTTCTTAATTTTGAAAAAGTTAATAAAAAAATTTGTGAAGAATCATTAAATTTTTTTTATTTTTTTGGATCTATAAAAGAAAATCAAACTATTATAGAGGAAATAAAATCTTTCGAGCCAGGATATTTATATGAAGTTGATTTCGAAAATAATATAAGTAATAAAAAAATATTTAACATCACTGACATTTTTAATAATCCAGAAAAAGAGAGAATAGATTTAAAAAAGAGTTTTGAAGATAATTTAATCAAACATTTACAAAGTGATGTACCGTTAGCTGTATTGTTGTCTAGTGGTTTAGACTCCTCAGTAATATTGAATATTTTAAATAAAAAAAAAGTAAATATTCATCCAATAACGTTAGGTTTTGATGAGTTTAAAGGTAAAATTAATGACGAAACAATCATAAGTGAAAATTTTTGCAAATTACTAAAAATAAATCATAAAAAAATTTATATTTCAAATAATGAAATATTAGATACCTTGCATGATTTTTTTTTAAAAATGGATCAACCATCTTATGATGGTTTAAATACTTATTTAATTACTAAAATTTTAAAACATAATAATTATAAAGTTGCAATTTCAGGTCTTGGTGCCGATGAATTATTTGGTGGTTATAATACTTTCCAAAGAATGAAATTTCTAAATAGTGTTAAATTTTTTTATAAAAATTTTATTTTTAAATACTTTGTAAGTTTATTACATAAATTATTTCAACAAAATAAATATATATTTTTTTTTAAATTATTATCTGAGTATAACAATCCATATCAGATTTATCTTTTACTAAGATCAAAAAAGGATACTCTTTTTAAAGTAGATAAAAATTATCTTAAAAAAATTTTAGATGAAAAAAACAATTATAGTCAGATGGAAATATATAATATGACCTCCCTATTAGAATCAAAAATTTATATGAGAAATCAATTATTGAAAGATACAGATTGGGCAAGTATGGCAAATAGTATTGAAGTTAGAGTTCCATTTGTAGATTATGATTTTTTAAAATCTTTTAAATTATCTGGGTTAAATATTAAAAATGGAAAAAAAAATATTTTTAAAAAACTATTTGATATTCCAAAATTTA
>MDSZ01098990.1_pt1 | contig 22540 bp, 11 predicted proteins | sample 811201 | NCBI WGS metagenome assembly MDSZ01 (sample SAMN05326647, study PRJNA326480) | marine metagenome | isolation source: seawater | place: Indian Ocean: North | collected 2010 | reverse complement strand
CTAAACTCTTATAGACTGCCGCCAGTTTCTATGAAGGGTAGACCGATTGTCCTTAACTTGGACGTCAGTGATTTTACTTCCCGACAAGGTGGTTCTAGCAATTTTACATTAATGTCGACATACACTAATGATAGGATATTCTTTAACGAAAGAGAGTTAAATAAAATTACCATGGTTGGAAATCAACCCATGCGTTCGACTGCAGAAGATGTCATGATCATCGCACACTCAGGAAAAAATAATTTAAATTGGACCTTGTATACACAGAATATTTTTCCGTCGATGCGAAACGAGTTCGTTTCAATGTCAGTTAAAAGGTTGGGTTACGATAATCTTTATTGGAGAGATGATAATTCCGATCGAATCACGGTAGGAAACACGGTAAACAACTCGTATGGAGTAAGTCTTAGTCAAAGTAGCTGGGTTTTAGATCCTCCAGTTGATTTCTTGACCAGAACTTCTATTACCGTAGGTCGGGGTGACGAAACAGCCTCCCTCCAAACATATAATTTAACTGAAACACAAGCCGGCGAACTTCAAAACACTTATTCTTCATATTTTACAATCAACTCAGATACTACCAAGTTTGCTTACAATAAGCCTGCAGCTCTATATTCAAGAAAACACTGCTTAGGATCTCCAAAGTCTGTTGTCTCACCCGCGGGACCACACATAGCAGAGACTGGATCTTACACCGGTTCGTTTACATCAAATGAGCAAATTGAAACCTTAGCCGGCGAAGCATTGTGGGAAGTCGGCTCACAAGCCGGTATTATAAAAAAACGCGCTAATGGTCCAGCGTTCATTCCATCAGCTTCTAATCCTTGGTGGAATGACTATGATGATTTTAGAGAGGATCTAAGATTAAAAGCAAAGGGGTTTGCTGTTATACCAGAGTTTAGAATGAGCGAGCGAGTGAAAGAGTACTATCAATATGGACCTGTGGCTAAATCTTTACAGAGTACTTTTGATATTCCCGGCACGTCTTATAATAGTTCGCAACAAGATTTTTATAAAGACTTTTCAAATAGTGATTTTCTTAATGGGCTTTTAGGAATTGATGAATCGACATTTTTAGCAGCAAAAGAAATAAGATTAAGTTGTGATGCTGCAATCAGATATAATGCTTATAAAGGATTTTATCCTGCGCAAAGAACGGTGGACTTAGTTGGACAATTTTACGACTCTTTTGATGATGCAATTCAAGCCGATCTTATTGATTCTGACGGAAATCCTCTAGCCTTTTCAAATAAAAATAATCTCATTAGAGACAATTATGGTGGCGTTATAAAAGTAATCTCTGATAAATTACATTCCCCGGGCATCCTTTACAATTCAATTAAATCTGGATTGGCAGTTGATTACCCAATGGTGTCTGATCCTTCTAGAATGAATAGAACCGTATTTGGAACTGATAACCTAGACACAACAATGGATTCATATGCTTTAACAATAACCAAAGCCAATTTAACATCATCAGCGGAAGCCGGCGAGGGATACGACGGTGGTCAATATTGGACGTCTAGAATTCCATTTGAAGCTATTATTGAGCCTAAAAAATATCTTCCGGGCTTAAATTTCCTTGATATGGAATCGCACCCATCAATGAGCTTGGATGCCTTCAATGTTGATGGCTATCCCACTCCAACTGAAGTTATAACTGGCTCCTTGAATGAAAACGGCGATGAGATTTATTCAATGATGGCAAGAAATTTCTTTGGAGAGTGCACAAACTTCTTCTTAAAACAGGGGGAATTATCTAGATTAGAATCAAACCCTGTAACAAATAAAATAAAATTTGGCAAAGAAGAAGTGTATATGGCAAGAATAAAACTTCGTAGATCACACAACGGGTCCAGAACTTATGAGTTTGATATTGATTCCACAAATGTTTCGGGCGCTGCATCAAATTATGCAGTTAATGGCGCTAAAGTTATCGATAAAAACGGAGTCAAAAGAAAACAATCATACCCCATACCTCAAGATCCGGCTCACAACCCGAGCTTTAAAGAGACGTTTACAATGTATAGCAGACCATCTGCGTTTGGTCCACCGTGCGCCGGTCGACCTTCGGGCTCATTGGCAACGTCCGGCGCCTTTGAATATGCTGCAAAAGATAGTTTCGAGGGTTTTAATTCCGCATTTACGCCACCTTATACGAACGGCGAGGCGTGGATTGATCTAATTTTTAGACCAACCGCTAGTGTTGATTACGATCTAGAAAGAATTTTATCTGAAGTAGAAACAAGAAGCTGGAGGTTTGACCCCGGATATAGTGTCCCTGTGAGCGATGCGGCAGCTACTGCAACATTTACCTTTGGCGATGCGGAGTTTAACGACACTAATAATGCAAGCATCACTCTTGTTGATACCGCCGGAACATCAAAAACCTACGTAATAAAAAATGATCAAAGCGCTTCTGGTGCCCTAGAGTTTAACGCAGGTGCAAGCGCAGCTGCAGCCGCGGCAAATTTCATTGCCCTTGTTAATGGTCAAAACGGACACAACGGAACGATTACCGCGGCACATCCCGGATCAGGTGTTATTACCTTGACTCAAGCAACTGCTGGTGTTGCTGGTAATCGTACAATTACAACCTCCAATTGGGATTCTATATGTGACGTGAATGTTGGTTCTGCTTTCTCCGGTGGTTTTGATGGCACTGCGCGTGCAAATGTACCATCATTAATTCCTGTTGAAAGAATAGCAGATAATCCAGATTATGACGGAGACTCACCCGGTGAAGATCTAACAATACCTTCAATTTATGATGGATACAGAATTAATGTTAATTCTATGCAATTAACATCAAGTATTGATATATTTGGTGTTGAGTCTGTTTTAGAACAAGAGGTTGATCAGTTTGGTCAAGTTATAAAAACAAAAAATGTAGAGGCTGCACAAAAATGGATTATCCAGCCGAAATGGGAAACACCAATGTTTAACTTTAATGATGAGGGTGTTCGTCCAATAACAAATGCTAGTGGCACATTGACATTGCCGACATACGGCAGCGCATCAGTACCTCGCGGCATATGGCACCAATTTGGTGTTATTCCAGAAGACCAAAAGAAGGGAGTGTTTTTGGAAATTGGTGATGTACCAGCCCAGTGGTTAAAAAATCATTATGCAGTATTAAACCAGCAATCTGTTTACAATAATTACCAAACAAGCGCCAAGGAAACTAAAAATCTTCATAAAAGAGTTAGGTCTTTAGCTTCACTTTGTGGGTTTGATAAAGTTAAATCTTCAACAAAACTTGGTCAATTAAAAGAAAAATTAATCATCTCTGAAGCAGTTGTTGCTATTCCGTATGTGGTAGAAGAAATTGAAACTAATCGCAGGAGTCAAATAGACTGTGCTTCTTCTGAAAAACAAAAACGAAAAAGATTTGTATCAATACCTAAGCGTAGGTTTGACGCGGCACTAAAAGAAAACGTAAATACTCAACAGGGAGATTCTATAACGGCATCCGGAGAATCAATTAGAAGATTAAGACAGTCCATGGAAAAATATGTCTTTCCTCCTGAGTTTGACTTTTTGCATAATAAAAATGTTAAGCCTATTGCAATGTATATTTTTGAATTTGACTATGAGCTTGATAAAGATGACCTAGCGTATATTTGGCAAAATACAGCACCCAGAGACTACAAAAAACTTGAAATTAAAAACAGCTCAATATCTCACAACCTTGCAGATAATGAGTTAATTAATGAAAACATTTTATCAAAAGATAATCTTCGCTGGATGGTTTTTAAAGTAAAACAAAGAGCAAAAACAGATTACTATGATTTAGTTTCCGATCAGGCTGGTAGTGCTAATAGAAGAATAGTTGAACAAAGGAAAAAACAAAAAGAATATCAATTTGGTTTTAATTGGCCATATGATTATTTATCTTTTGTTGAGCTAATTAGATTGGACGTAAACGTTCTATTAAAAAAACGATAAAGATTTAACAAGATGGCAAAATTTCTCAATAAAAAGGAACAAGTAATAGACTTTCAGTTGACTCCCCTTGGTAGGAGAAAACTATCTACTGGTAATTTAAAACCTACGTATTATTCTTTTTATGACGATGGTGTTATATATGATTCAAAATATGCAGGATTTGATGAAGAACAAAATGACATTCACCCAAGAATAAAAAACAACACATCATTTATTGAGGGAATATTATCTTTTGAAGAAATAGAATCGTCTACACCTCCCGGTAATTATTTAGAAGTTGCAATAGATGACACAACTGTGGCGTCTTACGATATTGAAATATCACCAGATAAAAATATCCTACAAACCAATAAATTTTTATTTGATTCTGCAATTGGAGATTCTAGGTTTGAAGGTAAAAATACTCAGGCTTCGCCAGCATGGAAAGTTGTAACTTGTCAAGGTGAAATACTATCGCACAGTACGAGAGATACATCAAAATATGATTTTACACATGTTGAATTAGATAAAGAGGCAAGGGAATTCAATATTCCCCAATTAGAAGTAGCTCTTTACTACACCAAATTAATAGACAAGCCGACTACACCAATGCAATACGGGGATATACCAGATACAGTTAGCGAAACACCTATGTTTTTGGGTGGACATACAGTTAAATTAGTTAGAGATGATTTGGTGGTTTATGCTGATGAAGTGAATACAGAAATATTGACTGAAAATTTTGATATAGAAGTTTTTGAAATGATTGATCAAATTGGCGTTCGTAAATTATCTACAGCTACGATAACGATTGTTGATGATCAAATTCAACAATCAACTGACCTTCTGGGAAAAACTATAACAATTAATGATGGTGTCAACACTGTAATTTTTGAGTTTGTTCAGGATCAAGCAGTCCCGGTAACATCTAATGCAGTTGGTGTTGTTGTATCAGACGAATTTGAATATGAGGATGACACAAGCAACGGTACCCAACTTATGGGAACCATGTACAACTTAATAGCAGCAATTGACAATTCTTTTAATAATGAATATCCAACTTATTGGAATTACGGCTCCGATGCCGCCGGCGGGGTCACACCCAACGGTAGATGTAATTTTGATAGCTCAGGTGAGCAGCATAAATGTGTGCGTAATCAACATCTTAACATTTTAAATGTGACTGTAGGAGAACACGATGGACGCCCCACCACCACAGTAGGATCAGTACCGCCACCAACACCCGATGGTGTACTTACTTTTACAATAACAAATTTAAATGAAGGTAAAAACGGCACTATCACAACGAACTACTCTGCTGGCGTTACTGTTACAGATTTCACGGGAGCAGAAGTATATAAGGTAGTTGATCTTGAAAGAAAGTTTTTTGAAAAACAAATACCACAAATTGTTGATGGACTGATGGTCTCAAGCACGCCACAGGAAAATTTAAATACGGAATTAGGCACTGACGCAGTAGAATATTATTTTGATGTCTTAACAGATACTTCTGTTGATGCTAAAATAGCATGTGAGTGTGCCTCCACTTACAACAAACAATCTTATTACATTGATATAGATTTTGATGAGGAAGCGTGTAAGGAGCCAGAAGGTGAGCTATATTTCGATATTTACGGAAGCGTCACGGTTCCAGAGATATGCGATGATGAAACCACCGCCGGCGAAGATATATGTGAGGATGAATTATAATGGGAAAAGTTAACCTTAAAGTAAATGCAGAAAGAGTATTCGGAGAATATTTACCGAATGTTTTTATAGAAACTGTAGAAATTGATTACCCCACCAATGAAGCCGGCGATTTTGTAAATACTAAAGTTGAAATTGTTGCAAATCTATCTATCAACTTTACCATGCCCGGTTCAGATGTTTCAGAAGCTGACCTCAGACAATGGTTTAGGAGAAATTTCGACGATCTTTATCTATATTCTTGGCTTTCTCCACATATGCTTATAAACAATCAATTGGAGAATAAAAGATTAAATCTAATGAGTCTGTTTAACGCTATTAAACCGGTTACTTTGGATACTTTTACTTCTAGCCATCCAAGTTTTGATATTATCATGACTAGTCTTTTAAATGACTTTGCTAAAAAACAGGTTGATTTTTTTGGTATGGGTGGAGGCATTGATGGCGGATTACAAGCGCTACCCGCCTCGATGTACGCCCCCGGCGGCGCCGGTGAGGGTCTTGCTATGTTGTATTATTATTCGACGCCTGACCTGCTAAGAGCTTCAGCCACTACTGATGGCTCTATGATGTCGCCATTGTTTTGGGGTATTAATTCTGACGGTTCAGTAAACAAGACCGGTCCATGGAACACCAGCATTGGGGATCTTCCCGATGAAATAACTTATGGTACCCCAACAACTCTCGAAGCTGTAGGCATGGGAGACGCTGCTGACATCTATATCGGACCCGATCCAATGATTTTTATAGATCCAGTTTACCCCCCAGAACTGTTGTCGATGGCATACTATGGCGACACCTTCGACGGCGGCGCTGGGTTCTTGGGCGGCGGCGGTTCCGCCGCCAATCCGTACGACGGAAAGGTTTCCACTTCTGAAGTCCCAGACAACATGAGTTATGTAAGGGAACATTTATCAGAATATTTAGCTCTATATGGTTATAGCACCGGCGACATAAGCAAAACATATCATAAGATTAAATTAAAAAATTTAGCCAATATTGACCCGGACTCGGATGACTTCGATGATGATTCAGGGACATTAGTAAAAAGAAAAATATACGACTCCAAAGGAAAAGAAATTTTTCAAATTTCAGGAATTAAGCTAAAATTTGAATACAATGATCTTTCGTCAGAATTAATTAATTTGAATAGTGTTGAAAACTTACTTCTTGTGTGTACAATCGGAATAGACGACACAAGGTTAAGAAATTCTGATGGTGATTTCACAACACCAAAAAGATTATTTAATAACTTTTTTGGTGGAATATCTTATGAAAGTTTATTAAAATACGGAGTATTCGACGACTCCCTCACAGAAATTTTTGTTGAAGCAGATACCGGTATTCCTTACGACGGTCTGCCACTTCAAGCCTTAAATGGAAAATATTATGCTGAAGAACCAATTAGTAGAAAAATAGTTCTTGATTCAATGCACAATATTATTGCGGATTATAAAAAAATGTACAGTAGGGACAAAAATCTAGCACAACACATCAAAAATTTACAATACATATTAGAAGTTTATAAAGAATCTACGACTCTTTTTCAAGAATTAAAAAAATATCAAAAAACTTTTGTAGATAAATCTCAAGCGCTGGCATCCGGAAGATTTTATGCTGAAATTGTAGATGCTTTAGTTCAATTTAGCAAAAAGATAATGATACAAAAAGAAGTTCACAAGAGACTAATAATGAACTCAACTGTGATGGACTTGAGACCTTCCAAATTTCTCTCTGCTTCAGAGACATATACGCCATATGATCCAGATGCTTCATATGAAAGAGGAAACTTCATAGGGTTTACTTCGTCTTGGGGTTCGTTCCAATCTAATCAAATAGAAATAGCATCTGATGACTATATACCCAGAAATTGGATGAACCACACACGAAATACGCGCGCATCACTCAATTTAGTTAGCGCTGAAGATGGTGCGACCTTTTTAGGGTTTGAAAATGAATATGATTCACTGCGCGCCGACTACGGGGGAACGGGTGACGATTACAGTGAAATGCTAGCAGAGCATGAGTGGTATAACGATCCCAGATCAGATTTGTTAGAATCTTATACTGGCTATGAGCGACAAAAAGACATAGATTTTGTTGTCGAAAATCAGGGTAGTTTCTGTTTTGATTGGGAAAAAGCATTAAGAACTCAATCTCAAATATCTAAAATAATTAAGATTTCAAAAATGCATCGTTTTCTTGGTTTAAATGTTCCCTACAAATATTTTAGGGTCACCGAAGTAAAACTGGTCCGCTCAGAATTACAATTTGAAGCAGAAAATGCCTACTTAAACAATAGTACCGTAAAAGTATTTGATGTTGTTCAAGATATGACAATGAGTTCTGGTAGGGAGCACCCGCGAAGTTATGAATCAACTTATAAAATAGAGGCACACGATCTGGGCGAGGGTACTCTTGATGTTGAAGATGTAACATTAGCGGGGATTGGAGGTGACGGAAGGCATGCCGGCGCCCTGTATGGAAAACCCGTAATCAAATATCGAAGCGTTGATCGCGAGGCCGAATACGAAAAAAATGCTTACTTAAGATTTGTAAATTTTGATGTTGCGGCAACTAATCAGAGGTACAGGCTTCACGGATTTGGTGAGTTTGCCGCTGACGGTAGTGTAGACGAAACTTTACGACTTGGAGGGCAAGTAAGAGATGGCTACAGGCTAATGACCTTTCAGTATAGAGACTTTGTAGATGATGATATTGCATATTATAACACACAATACACAGACACAGACGGACGTAGAGAAAATTTAGAACTATTGAATTATTATGGAGAACCAAGTTCTCAATATGCCGTTAAAATTGTAGTTGAAGACACCACGATTGATTTTTTCATAGAACAAGTATATCCCATGCTTCTATCTGCGTATGATAATTTAAAGATATATTATGATTATGCTGAAGAAATATGCAGCTACAACAACATAACAAATCAATTTAATGAATTTTTTCAAGATGCAATTGAACAAAGATATTTTGAAGCCGCAACAAGACCATGGATTAAGGCAGTATACTTAATTAATGCATGCCGTCAGGTCTTTTTCTCATCGTTTACAGCACTAGGTGCTGACACGGAAGCTGCAATTATAACACAATCGGTTGAAATGGTTAACAGAATTGGACCAGAAAGAGGGACTTTACAAAATTTAAGAGCGTTTGTGTCTGAATATAAAAGATTTTTGATGTATTTTGATCAAAATTTTGCCTCTTATGATGAGATTGAGGTGAGCAGCCCTCCAGAGTCTTTGATATACAATCGCTTATTAGAGTTAGGTAGTCCTTCTATTTCGGATTATGATATATCGGGTGATATTACAGGTGTTAGTGTTACAAATTTTGATAAAACTATACAATTTGCAAATGCTTGGTCAATAGATCAGCCAATACATGGAGAAATGTTAGTTGGCTCTTTTGATGAAGATGATCGAAAGCCGGTACCCTCAGATTTCACTGCCCCCACATTTACGCAAAGATATTTATCTGCAGGTCCTTACATGTACGGTCCGATGGACAGTCGACGCCGCGATAGAGCATTTAGATCAGAAACTGCCGCCGGTTATGAAGAATTCGGTGTTGGGCATGTTGCCACGGCAATGTTCTTAAATGCATCTCATCAAGTAGCGTATGGCTTCCACGGCTGGTCAGCCGGCTCCGAGGTAGACATCGGCGGGCTTTTGGTGTATATGACTTCGATCAAAGGATATACAAGCGAACAAGAGGTCTACAGCGGCAGCAACATGATGGGCATGACCGCTGGTACCGAAGCTGTTGCTGCCCATGGTTTTGAAGGTTCTGGCGCTGCCGACATGGGTGGTTCTTGGCTGGCTCCCCGCGTATCTGCGTACGCTTATATGATTGAAATTATGATGTATATTGCTGGCGGTATGGAGTCTCTAGGTTTTGATGGAGATAGGGGGCTCGGTCTTTTTAACAATTCTTCTGATCACGCAGCAGCACGTGCCGGTTCAGCTAGCAGATACCGCGACTATTCATCTTTAGCACGGAAAGCTGGTAAAAACATAAGAGGATTAAACGCCCAATCACTGCTTTATATTATTAGAAATGAAATATACCCAGTTACCGATAAAATTGATAATCTCTTAGAAGATAATACAAGCGGCGATACTTTAGAATTGTATGAATTATTGCAAGACGTGTCCTACGAGGATGTTGTGGGAAGTCTCACCGACATCGACGTAGCCTTAGTAATAGACCATACAGGCTGGAGCCCGGTAGATATTGTATGGTCGACAGGAGTACACTGGGATAACGAAGGTTTAATGGAAGGCTCAGCGCCGCTGGGAACCTATAGTTTCCGTGGTTATAACTATGATGCAGACAGCCCCACGATCGAATTTAGTTATGAGGGTTTGGCTAGGTATTATTCATTTAGATCACTGCTGGCTCAATTACACAATGCTCTGCTTTACATGATACTTGAAATGGATGAGTACTTGGGCTCTGGCGGTACCGGTGTCGAAATAGGCTACGGTATCACCACCGAAGCCGACATGCCGGTCAGCGAAAATGAATTTCACACAATGCAGATAGTTAGAGGGTATCTTGATGCCACTGATCACCGCGGTCCAGATTTAAATGATCTCTTGCAAGATGGTGAGTTTGACGGCAACGTTCCACTTCTTGAAAGCATGATAGACAAATTTGACCTAAACCTTCCAACGAACATAGCGTTGGGCGATGGTATAGAATGGAAAACTTCAACCGACTGGAGAGGCACGGACGATCGACCATCCGATATGGAAGAAATTGGTTATACACATGATCTGCTCTACATCGAAACTTGAGCGCAATTGATAGTGTTTAAAATTATTCACAACCCTATTTATTAAAAATATGGAGATTATAAAATGGCGAAAAAAAGCCAAGCCGCATACACGAATAGAAAAAAACGAAGATATGCGCAATATGAAAACGATTGCCTTGTTGCAACAAACAAGACAATGGTCAATCCATTTAAAAATCCTATGGCGCAGACCTTTTCTAGAGCAATGGAGCTTTTAGTTAATGATGGTACGGTATTAGATTTACACGGACTAACAACACTGGCTACCATGACTGAGGACATATTACATGCCACAGGAACAAGCATATTTGGCATTAATTGGAATCCACCGCGGGCATCTGAAAACTACATTGGTCCACTTGGAATCAATTGGGATCAAAAAAGCATGAAAGAGTTTAGTTTGTTAGCAATACAAAACAAAGACGAAGGTATAGATAATCCTAATATTTTTGATCCAGACATTCAAAATCTAGTACCAAAATTAATATCTGTAGATGATAAATTTATAGATAAATGTGACCCATTTTATGAACAGGATGAGGAAACACCTGAATTGAGAAAAAATGATATTGTAAGAAAAAGACACATCAATTCTTTAAAATTAGCACCAGTTGTTGATAAATTATGTATGTTGTATATGAATTCAAATTCCAATATGAAAGGCAAGCAGCAGGTTATAAACAAGTACTTAAATTCAAAAGACAAAAAAACTAACGCTATGAGGAGAAAATACTAATGGGTATCGGAGGCGGCGCCGGCGGCGGCTCAGGAGTGGATGGCGATGCTTTGGAATCGCTTGTTGAAGACACCGGAGGTGGCGTGTCACCTGAAGCTGAAATAACCGCCGATGGTTCATACAACAAAAGTTTTTATGGATATGATCAATATTCAATCAATCATCCCATTTTTAGTATTCGTTACTTTGGAGGACCCGCGAATGATGTCCGAGAATCCGGAGATCTTGGGTATGATAGCGCACGCCGGGATCTGGTTTTAGGAAGCATGATGATGGACGTAGCAAAGCCGCTTACTCCAGCTACGACTGGTCTTGTGAAGATGCTCGGTTCCGAAATCATGTATGAGTCTGGAACGTACGGCGATTCGTATTTCAACGATCCTGTTGGTAGCTGGCTAGATTGGACTCCGAGGGATTTGGATGACTATTTTGGAATGCGTGCAGAAGGCAAAACAATTCGACGAACCGTTCGCGCTGCAATTATTGGACTCCCAACCACAGACATCCGAGGCTTCTTAGATATAAACAGTAAATTTATTCATAGAATTCAAATCAAATATGACAAATCAGACGATCAAGGAGACACCTTTAGTTCAGGACGATTACCCGCCCGAGTTGTACAATTTAATCGAAACTTTGGATTTGATGGAGATCAAGATGGGAGAGAATTTGAGTCGTTTTTTGAAGCCGAGTATCCGTATTTACCTTGGGCTACTTTTAGCACTAAGTTCAGAACTATTGCCCGTTTAGATCGGAACAGTTATAATGTAGAATTTTTTCATGGCACAAATCCCTATGGTACCAGCGACAGTTTTTTTAGCAATTCAGTATTCATGGAAGACGGTGAAATTCGCTACGGCGCCACCACGGGCAAATTCAATGCCGTAAATCCAGCTATTGAGCAACCACTCTATGCTCTTTTTAGCACTATGAGTTATGATGGGTCTTGGTATGAGGACCCATCTCTGACGACCTCGCAATACACCACGATAAATGAGGATCTGCCAAATCGACAGGAAGGTGGTGATGCAATAAATAAGTTTTATACCGGAGGCAGTCCATTTGGCGGCTCTTTTATTGATGAGAGTGCTCATTTTCTGGACTTCAGCGGCGGGTTTATCCCCGAAGGCGCGGGCATGACAATAATTCTACACAATGTGTGGCACCAAAAGTACTCCTATAACGAATCAACTTATCCCGAGATTAAGCAAGATTTATTAAACAGATATAAAACGCTTGAATATGTTAGGAAATTTTCAAATGAACTTATATCAGATAGGACATTTAGAATCGCGGAATCATTATCAACCTCAGTCGCGCGCGCCGCAGATATAAAAATACAACAAAATCAACCAATCAGCTCCCGGCTATTATCAGCTGTAGGGCAAGATTACAACATTGAAGAGGGTATGATACCAGACACAACTATTGAAGGCGCCGAGGTTCTCCGCGGCAGATCAATGGAAGAGGCCATAATGACTGGACTCTTTGGTACCGATCCCGGGGTCTATTAGGAAATTTATGAGCTATAGCGAAAATTTTGGAAAACTCTTAAAAATATATTCCAGAGATATAACATCAAATGGTGCCGATCTTTTACGTCACGCTTTGGGCACTTACTATAAACCCAAAGGGGATGTTCAGTATGCTACGTATGAATTTCCGGAATCAGAAACCGCAACAACCACAGGTGCGTTTGTACCAGATAGACCTTTAAAAGTTCCACTAGATTCAGAAACAGACTTAAGAGGTATAGAAGTTCTTCGTGCCGAGCCTTTAGCATCAGATGAGGTTATTGCAAAAATAGAAGTCAACCCGGCAAGGATAAGAGAAATAAACGCTGACACATATATTCCAAATTTTATAATACCTGTTAGATTATATGCAAACGAAGACACCGCTAGGGGAGATAAATTTTGGGAAACATATTTTAAAGGCGGAATGTTTGGAGGCGTTAGATATCCAACGTTGATAGATCAAACTACAATATTTTATGATACAGAAATCAATTTTTATCACCAATATTCAAACAGAGATATGGCTGATTTTAAAGATATTTTTGTTTCAAGCAACCCTATGACGTGGAAAATCCAAACATATTACAATGACTATGATCAGTATGTTCAAAAATATCAAGATTGGGCTGATTCAAAACATGAACTTTTGTTACCAAATTTCAATTTCTCAGTGACTAGTTTTATAAGTTTTGACACACTTGGTAGCGATCCTGCCTCAATGCAAAAAAAGGAAATGCGTAAATATTATTATCCCAATGGCGCAGTAGCGGGAACTTTATATGAAAAAAATAGATGGTGTGGTGATGCTTGGATAGATTATTTGTTAAGTAACGATATTATGGAATTAGAAGAAAAAATGATGCACTGTCAACAAAACATAATTTTTGACCATGGATATTATAAGCATTTTGACTTTGTTCATGCTGGTGCTGACGAGCCAACAACATCGGATACTTCAGGTTACGCTCCAATATATGATGTTTTTGATTACTATTCGGGAGAGGGTGGTCGCGATCATTCATCAAACATGCTTAATGTTACTATTGAATGGGATCGACATCGCTCAGCAGTAGACACTAGTGAGGATATGCCAGAGGGTATAACCGTGATGCCCCCGGAACCAACAACTACGTATGAATTTTCACAACCGCATGTGACTAGTTTGTCCACCGGTCTTCCAGATTCTTCAGCGGCTACACAGGTATTTAAAATTAGAAATATTATAGAAGCTAATAATTTTTCTTCAAAATTTATGGAAATCTTAAAAGATCTTGATGAAGGAAACTTACCCGCATTAAGCTATAAAAAAGAGAGATACGATGTAAATCAATTTACAGGCTTAAAAGACGATTCAATAGATAAATTAACCGCTTCCGTGCAATACATGGATTTAAATGTGTTTGATTGGATGCATTACTTGTCTTATATGTATAATGAATACGACGTTTCTTTGAATAATAATTTTACATTTATAGGTCCGGTTAGAATCTCGCATAGTACAACATATGAAGACTCTACTGCATATAGATTTTACGATAACAAAAACCTTCTAAAGGTATTAGACGAGACCATAGACCTCACCAGAGAATATTTCGATAGCTTAATCACAGCCAAAGATGAAGTAATGTCCGCCACAACAGTTTCCGCAATAGCAGATGCGCCGGAAATATCAAGAAAAATATTTGACACGATTTTATCTCCTGTAGAAAAAAGACACGAGGTCTTAGCTTATAAAATAGAAAAAATTGGAGGAGGACCAACAGGTGACTCAGGTACCCAAAATATAATTCAGAAATTTTGGCATTGGAACTCTTCTCTTGCAGCGAGTAGAAATTTTCTAATAGATACTCAAGTTAAATATGGAGAAACATATACCTACAAGGGGTATGCATATGTTTTAGTCATGGCACATAAATACAAATATAGTGACTTTAGACTTACAAAACAAATAGCAATACATGATTTAGATGGCGATGGTAATTTAGATCGATATTGTGTTGAATTTTATGACCCATTTACAATGGAACGAGCAGAACAAACATTCGGCGTTAGAGATGAAGTATCTCCGGGCAGCACAACCATCATGGAAGCGGGTCCAGTGCTCGGTGGCGCGCCCATGGGCTATGTAGCAGAACAAAGCGCTTTAACTGGTATGAATACATTTGCAACAAACGGACAAGAAATAAGCGAGTTCCCCCAACTCGCAGATTTTAATCTAAATATTGAACCGTGCATAAAAATAATTGAAGTTCCCATCTTTGAAAAAACAGTGGTGCCCCAAGATAATCCACCAAATAATATAAGTGTTATGCCGTTTCATTTTATCGATAACAGTCATAGGGTAGGCTTTGATATGTTTGCAGACGGCTTCAGGTCATCCAGAAATGATTCAGGTGGTCAGCTTTATCCAATTCCTATAACTGATGACGACATAATCAAAAAAACAAATTATCTTCAGGATAAAGATTTAATAGAAACAGATTATGTGCCTACTTTTTCACAATCACCAGCAAGATATATAGAGATGTTTAGAACAACAACAAAACCAACGTCTTTTGAATCTTTTGATGGGCAGCTTGTAAGTAGAATTGACCTTAGAATTGAAAACGAGGAATTTAATAGAAAAGATTTTATAGCAGCAGACAAAATTAGTCCGGGTGTAAAATATTATTATGTATTTAGATTTGTTAACGAAAATGGCATGCCCGGTCCACTTTCTCCTATATTAGAAACTGAATTACATGACGATGGTGGTTACGTTTATTGTCTTTTTGATATTTTAGACTCTTCTGAATTTAAAATTGATCCGTTTGTTAAAGTAAATGCTCCGTTCAAAAAAATATTCCAACTTGAGCCAAACTTACAACACTTAATGCTTGATGCGACAGGGGTTAATTTTGCTGATTATGCCTCTAATCAGATTAACAATGTTAAGGTTGGATTGTTAGAGCATAAAATTTGGGATAAAAAGTTTAAAATTCGCCTAACATCAAAGAAAACAGGCAAAAAATTAGATATTAATGTTACCTACAATATCAGAGAAAGAGATCTGTCACCAGAATTAATTATAGAATCAGAAGAAGGTGCTGTTACTCCTCCGCCGGAATTCCCCACCACAGACGGACCTCCTGAAGAAGAAGGTTTGGTTCTTGAAGATCAACCGACTCCACCGCCTCAACCTGTCGATCCAGATCAGCCCACCGCCGGCGATCCAGATCAGCCAACGTTCGATCCGGATGAACCAGCCGGCGGCTCTGATCCGGATCAACCCACCACCGGCGCTCCAACCACTCCACCCCGTGGAGGAGGCGGACCTCGTAGCACGCCGCCCCCGATGACACCACCCGCCCCCACCGCCGCTAGCCCAAGTGATCCAGATCAGCCTACTGGAAATGGCGGAGGTGGCGGAGGAGATTATCAGTAGTAGTATTGCAACTGATGGTGGCAAAAACAAGAAACAAAATAACAAACTAATTACTTCAATATGGCATACACATCAACCAGTGACTCAATTATTATTAAAGCAACTTTGACTGACAAAGGACGCAAACTTTTGTCAAGAGGCAAATTTAAAATTGCTAAATTTGCGCTTGGTGATGATGAATTGGATTACAATTTGTTAGATAGTGATCTGATGCAAGGAACAACAATGATTAATATACTTGGCGAGGGTTCGGTAGTATATAAACCTGCAATAAGAAATTCTAAAATATTTGAAGCATATTCAAATGTGCACAAAAATATACAATATGGTTTAGATTCTTTTGATGAGGGCGTTCTTTACTTGGAAGAAGAAGAGCTAGAGGCAATGAAGCCTAATTACCATGCTAAAATTCTATATAAACCATCTTTAAAAATGAATAAAAAACTAACGGTGTCACCATCTATGAGTGGTTCGGTATATTACCTATCCGTAAATAGCGAAACCACGGAGCAGTTGGATACGATTACGAATTTTAAATTTTTAACTACCGATAAATTGGAAAATATAAAAATTGTTGTAGAGTCGGGAATAGAAGTACTAGAATCGGAACTTTTGCCAACCAAGAAAAATAGAACAGATAAGATAATTAAAAAATTCTTATTGGATCATGATTATTTTATCTACGCAGATAATAAATATTTTAGAAAAATTGTTGGGATCCACCCCGGTTCAAAATTTGAAAATTTCCCCAGTGGAGAAGTTGTCGTAAACTTTAAGACCGGTAAGGAAGCCCCTCCGGTTTCATACGAAAGTGAGTTTGAAGCATATGCTACATTTATTTCAAGAGGAATACAAAATTTAATTTTAGCCTATGACGCAGAGGGAACCGACGGATATACCGGTGATACGTATTCAGAATTAAAAGGTCCACGTGGGGGTGTTATAGCCTTTAATCCATTAATAGATCAAGAGCTTCAAGCCTCCTCCACGGCAGATAGAGATTTTAGATATTCAGAATATGGCTATACTGATCAAATTGTTTTTAGAGAATTACCTACTAAAAAGTTTGATTACATAGATACGACTATTTACATTATAGGCGCAACAACCAATTCGAGAATTCAAGTCCCGATAAGATTGATTCGCTATGTAGGAACATAATTTTTTTAAAAAAAACAAAATTATAGTAAACTCTTTATGTGAAATTTACTATTTATTTAAGTTAAAGAGGATAATAAATGGCTTTTTTAGACAACTCGGGAGACATAATACTCGATGCAATATTGACCGATCTAGGTAGAAAAAGAATGGCAAGAGGAAATTTTAGGATATCAAAATTCGCTCTTGGTGACGATGAGATTAATTATGGACTATATGATAATAGTCACCCATCTGGCTCGGCATATTATGACTTGGAAATTTTACAAACTCCAGTCTTAGAATCAATTTCTGGAATATCTGCTAATATAAACCACGGTTTGCTTTCGATACAAAACCCGAATCTGTATTATATGCCCATTATTAAAGAAAATAATAAAGTACCATTGGCTGCTGATCGAGAAGATAATGTATATTACTTAGCTGTAAACGACGGAACCACAGCCGATGCACTAATCACGGCTTTTGGTGGTGCTAAAAATGGTGGTAATTTAAAAGTTCTTCAAGCTGGAAAGAAAAACGATTCTAAAATTATTTTAGAAACCGGACTAGACACAGATGAATTAGCTGGAACTCAAGCCAATAAGACAAATTACATTACCTCAAATAAATTGGGCGACAGTTCATTCAATGTTTCAGTAGACACTAGATTTATTTCCACCGTTATGGGTCCGTCTGGAGATAGCAGATTTAACAACAATGCAGGCTCAGGCGAGGCGAACGTCAAGATTAACCTAGCGGGTAACGCGCCGGTAACAAAAGATCGCAGCATGAGACATCACCAAATGGCAAGTGTCCGCGCGATTAATAATGGCGTCTTTAAAAGACAGAACGACAACAAAGCAGATACCGCAACATCTGTCATCGCAGGTCCTCGCGCTGGAGTTACAGCGCTCAATTTTGATACAAAATTACTGACAACAAATGACTATCAACGATATGGAAAGACCGGTCAAACAATTTCCGGTGCTAGCGGTACTTACAAGTATATTGATACAAATGTGCAAGTCAGAAATGCCCTAGGGGTTACCATTCAGTTGCCCATTAGAATTATACAAAAAGAATAACGGAGTTATATAAATGCCAGTTCGATCATTTGAACCTATTAATCCACAAACGGATGTTACAACAACGAGAACATTTCTTCACGAAGTGATACCAATTACCGCATCCATTATAAGCGGAACCTATGTCGTTGGAGACACAGAAGAAAACATTAAAGATTACACACACGGAATGTTTCAATCCGTGTATGACTATCCTTATCTAAGTTCTTCCGCAAATCATATTTTTGATATAACCGCTGGATATGCTGCAGAGTCAGCCCTCTCGGGAACTTCAGCAGGTCATATTCAAAATTCAAAAAAGATAAACATGTACAATCAGTTTGCTCAAGTTTTACTTGGCTACACTGGTTCTAATAACGATGTAAGATTGTTTGAATCGGACTTAACGCTTGATGGCGTTAACAAAATGAAAGACGTTTTTATTATTAGTCTTTCTAGGTTATTAGTAAAAGATGAGATTAAGAAAGGATCATTTACGATTAGCTTGGGTACTGGAGCTTATGCTACACCGTTTGACGGCACTGTGACTCTTGGCGATTATACTGCAAATGCTAACGGCACCGGTGTTGCAAATTGTGATGGCGGAGATTATGCAATATTACATACAAGTTCTACCGCAAATATTGGTGAAACCGGTCACGGTGTAATCTTTTATCAAGCCGGCGTGGTTGTTTTGACATCATCAGTGTTTTCGGCTAACACATCTGGCTCTGCCGGTGATGGGCTTATTGATGATTTCGGCAGTGCACACCTGAACACCGCAGCAAACTTACGACCAGATCAAACACTGGTGTCATCCTCTATCTCCGGTGCTTGTAATGCACTTAGGCACAGGATCGAAAACATTCAGTTTAATAATACCACTGAGTTAAACTCAACAATTTACTTCTGTCGTGCACCGACAAACAAATTTAATTATAGCTCAAATCCTTCATACACATCAGGCAGCAAAATCAGAGTTAAAAATGTCCCAGCAGACAACCCTGTTGCGTATGTAACAACGGTTGGACTCTACAATGCCGCCAATGAATTATTGGCAGTAGCAAAACTTTCTGAACCCCTTAAGAAAAGTGTTGACAACGAGCTTACAATCAGAGTAAGATTGGACTACTAAAATGTCTTACCGTAAGTTCGGTAAAAACGACGTATTAATTAATACGATGAAAGCTCACCCAAAGAGTGAGTTTCTCATTTATAGTGGCAACGTTTACTACAATAATAGACCTCGACAGACTGGTCAATTTCAGTCATCGTCTGCTAATCCCGGGAACATATGGATGAGTGATCCGGGATACATTAATTTATACGAATTTAATATTGATAGGTTGTCAGGCTCTGATGGTAATACAAATCCTCTGATTTATCCCTATGTTGTCAAAAACGGTGCCCGGGCTTCGTTTCATATTGACGGAACAGAAACAGATGAGGACTTTGACACAGCTTTATATGGCGATTTAGTCAGAGGATACTATCCACAAACAGCCAGTCTTCGCAGGCACTATATAACAGTCCCGTCTGGAACATGTGACGGTAACAATAGCCACAAAACTTTGTGTGAGCACAATATGTACTACTGGTCATTAAGAACAATGCTGAACCACTACGGAACTTTGAGTCCGCATTATCTTGTATCTTCTTCGTATGGTTCAGATGATAGTGAAGATGGCTGGAACAAGGACGAGCAAGATTTAAATTTAATTCATATCCCATCAATTTTTTATGGATCACAAATTAGACCGGGTACAGTTTCTATGAAGTGGTACTTTACCGGTTCTTTGATTGGTGAGTTAAGAGATGAAAGAGAGAACGGCGAACTTATCCAAGTTGGACCACGCGGTTCCGCCGGCTCTGGCTCAGTAGCGGGTGTTATTATGTATACAGAGGGGTTTATATTGCTAACAGGATCTTGGGCACTCCCAGACACTGGTTCAGCAATTGATATAGATCCTTCAACCCCAACAAAGGACAGATGGCCACGGTGGAAATATTGGGGTCTTGGCATTAATTCAGAGCGAACATATCCGAATGATGTAATGGATGGCTTCACCACAAGCACAGGACCAGATTCTCCCTCAAGCGCATCCTTTGGTTTATCATTTGAAGGAGTAACCAAAACAGACGTGATTACCATGTATGCTCGGGCTCACAAAGGCGAGGTTAATCATTCAAATAATCCAACATTTTTACAATATGGACAGGAACAATTAACGTTCACCTCCTCTCATGTTTACGAAGAAAATAAAAATCGCCTAATAAAAAACACAGTAAGCTCCAGTTACACAAATTTTGAAGATAGTTTTAAGAGACAAGTCTACATTTCCAAAGTTGCAGTTTATGACGACAAGAAACAACTCATTGGTATTGCTACTTTGTCTAACCCAGTTTTAAAAGAAGAAGATCAAGATTTAGCTATTAAAATTAAACTGGATATATAATATAATATAAATATGATTTTAGGTGTTGATATATCGACCAGTATAACTGGATTTGCTATAGTCGCAGATGGGCAATTGGTTTACTATGATTCAATTGACTTGAGAAAACACAATGATATATTTGATAAAACAATCGCTATTAAAGAAAAAATATTAGATTTATACGAAATGTATCAACTTAGCAATGATGATGTGCCTGATTGGGGCGATTCTAAATATCCAATTAAACATATTTATATTGAACAATCGTTGCATATGTTTATGGGTGGGAAGTCTTCTGCTAAAACACTTTCGACGTTGACCCGATTTAATGGTATTGTTTCGTGGATTATGCACGAGGTGTTTGAAATCAAACCAAAATTTATTGGAGCAACATCCGCTAGAAAACTGTCAGGAATCAAAGTTCCTAGAGGTCAAAAGGCAAAACAAGTTGTGTTAGAACATCTACTTAAAACAGAACCAGCATTTAAGATAGAATACACAAGATATGGCAACCCCAAGCCTGAGTCTTATGATAGGGCTGACGCAATTGTTGTTGCAAAAGCTGGTAATATTAAAGAAAATCATTGACAAAATATTGTTGGTGTGTTATCTTTAACTTGAAAATTTCATTTACAAATAGGAGAAACAATGAAAGGAAAAGCAAAAAAGGGTAATAACGTAAAAGTGCACTATGTGGGTACTTTCGAAGATGGTACAGAATTTGACAACTCTAGAATTCGAGGAGAAACGCTTAATTTTGAGGTGGGTTCAGGAAAACTTTTACCAGCATTTAATGAGGCTGTTGTGGGAATGAAAGAAGGCGATACAAAAAAGGTTAGCCTTGAAGCGGAGCATGCGTATGGACCAGTAGATCCAAATGCATTTCAAGATGTGCCAAGGGCACAATTTGGTGATGATTTTGTCTTTGAGGTTGGTGGAATGATTAGAGGTCAGACCCCGACGGGACCATTTTTGGCTAGAATCCACGAAATCCAAGAGGAAAATATTACTCTAGATTTTAATCATCCGCTGGCAGGGAAAAATCTTAATTTTGAAATTGAAATGGTTTCAATCAAAAAATAATTATTTTGTTTGACTATGTTGTTTCTTTGTGTTAAATTGATTATGAGGAAACATGAACAAGAGAGAAGCGAGAAAAATATTACATGAGGCGTTTGGTAACTTTATTGAGAAAGGCAGTGAAATGGTTTTTAATTGCCCTGCATGCAATCATCGCAAGCCTAAGTTCTCTATTAATTTGGATAAAAATGTTTTTAAATGTTGGACTTGCGATTATCGCGGCCGTAATATTAGGCGCGCTATTAGAAGGTATGGTTCGTTTGTACAACTCTCAAAATGGGACGAAATTTTCTTCAACGCTGATCTGGAAAAATTTGATGACCTCTTTATGGAACCAGTCAGTCGAGAAGACAAAACAAAAGTGGAAATTCCGAAAGCATATATAAGTCTAACACACGAGAATATCCCAGCAACTGGCACTCGGGCACATAAATACTTGCAGTCGAGGGGAATAACAAAAGACGATATTTTAAAATGGAAAATTGGTTATTGCTTTGAGGGCGAATATCGTAACAGAATTATCATACCATCATTCGACGAAGATGGCGATTGTAGCTACTTTATTGCGAGATCCTACAATGGGGACTCCTATAAATATAAAAACCCAAGAGCGTCGAAGGATATTGTGTTTAATGAGCTATTTATTGACTGGAATTCAGACCTAGTATTGGTCGAAGGAGTTTTT
>MDSZ01085845.1_pt1 | contig 22549 bp, 25 predicted proteins | sample 811201 | NCBI WGS metagenome assembly MDSZ01 (sample SAMN05326647, study PRJNA326480) | marine metagenome | isolation source: seawater | place: Indian Ocean: North | collected 2010 | reverse complement strand
TAGAAATCTTAAACCATCGATAGAAAAAAATAGATATTCTTTGGTTTCTTTTCTTATTATATCATTATCAATATTTCCATATACAGCCCTAAGCTTTTTATAATTTTTAAGTTCTTTTAAACAATTTAAATTACCAATATCTCCAGCATGCCATATTTCGTCACAATTTTTAAAATAAATTGAAATATCAGGGTGTAAATAACTATGTGTGTCGGATAGAAGACCAATTTTCATAGGATCAAAAAGTAATTAATTATCAGTCTTTCTAATCCTATTTTTAATTCTAGACCATATGCTGTCTAATTTTTTAATTTGATCTTCATTTGCTATTTCACGAATTTTTTTCCAATGTTTCATTCTTTCTTCATTAAGTAAAATTGCTATATCATAATAATTATTCATATTAACAGTGTTAGAGTCAATATCCTCTGATATATCGTCCATAATTATAAGATCAAATTTTCTTAATTTTCTTTCAATTTCTTTTTTCTTTGAATCGTATCTTTTGTATTCTATAACTGCTAATTTTAATTGATCTTCATCAAATTCAATTCTTTTTTTTAAATAATTCATCTCATTTTTGAATTCTGAATTATTTCGTATTTTAGACTTTTTACCGATAAATATGAAATAAATATTAGATATTAAAAGTATTCCAATTATAATATATTGTAACTTATTCTTCATTAGAGGTAAAATTAATTATATCATTTTTATTCGATTCAAAATAAAATTCATTTATATCAACTGATAGGTTATTTAGTTCTTCGGCTTCATTACTACTAATAAAAAAAATATTAAGTACTAAAAGAAATGAGACTAGCATTATCAAAAAAGGTCTCTCATATCTTAAATAAAATTTTTCTGAATTATTGATGTATTGTATTTTTGATGAAAGTCTAGTATAAAAAAAAGGTTTAACTTCTACTTGTTTTATATCATTTACTGTATCTAAAATTTTTTCTATTCGATCATTCATAAAAGACTATTTAATATATAATTTAATGTAAGTTCAAAAGATTTATTTTTCCACTCTTCACCCTGGATATTAGTAATATTTTTTAAACTTCTTAGTGATTTAATTTGAACGGAAAGTCCCTCATAAATCTCAAAACCTAATCCAAAGACAAAATTTGTATCATTTTCATTAAAATATTTTTTCTCAAATTTAAAACCTGGATTTTGACTCGTTGCATTTGAACTGAGATTACTTGTTTTGGTTTCTGTGGTGTTGAAATCTTGAAGTATATGAATTTGTGGTCCTAAAAAAATATTAAATTTTTGCAATTTAAAGTCCAATAGCATTGGAAATTGTAAATAAATGAGATTATTGTTAAATCTAGTTTTATTAACATCTTCAAGAATCACTCCCTGTGATGAATAATTTACTCCTGATTTAATTCCTATTTTTCTTTTAATAGTTTTTTCATCAACATTTGTTGAAGACAAATCAAAATATAATTCAAGCATTAACCCTGCATTATAACCAGTATATGAATCTACTCTATAGGGTAAACCTCCAATAGTATTCCATTTTACTCCTGCTGTATAAGGACTATTTTCTGATTGTAAGGTTTGACTCGAAATTCCAGTCCCAATATTTAAACCTACATTCAGGTTTTGTGAATAGCTTGATAGGCTATAAAATAATATAAGAGTAAAAAATATTTTATTATTCATAATTGTTAGAAGTTAAAATTAATTATTTCTTGTCACTCAATTTTTTTTCAAGATATTTTTTTAAATTTTTTTTTGCACGAAAAATTAGAGATTCAATAGATGATGTTGATCTTTCCATTATTCTAGAAATCTTTTTATAAGATAATCCTTGAATATTTTTTAGTATGTATGCATTTTTTTGTTCTTTATTAAGTGAATTTATTCCTTCAAATAACATTTTAGCTTCTTCTTTTTTTTCTAATATTATACCTGGATGATGAAATTCAGGTATATCAATGCTTGATCCATCTTCTCTAAATAAATTAATGATTTTTGAAAATCTCTTTTTCCTTTTTTTAAACCTTAGATGTTCATAGCATTTAGATAATGTTATTCTATATATCCAAGTTGATAAACTTGATTTTTCTCTGAATTTATTTATGGATTTGTAAATTTGAATGAATACCTCTTGGGTTAAGTCATCAGCTTCCTCAGTATTTTGAATTATTAAAATTGATGTATTAAAAATGAAATTTTTGTATTTATCAACCAATAGCCTGAAAGCATTTTCATCACCCTCCCTTAAATTTTTTATTAATTTTTTTTCTTCCAAGCTTTTATTTGCATATTAAGTAAAAAAAATAACTTAAGTCTAAATTGAAAATTAATTTATGTTAATATGATAGAAGTTAATAAACCTACTTTATTGCTTAACAAAGAAAAATCTTTTAATAATATTTTAAAAGTTCAAAACAATATTAAAAATAGTAATGTTGAAATGAGACCTCATTTTAAAACTCATCAATCATTAGAAATTGGAAAATGGTTCAAAGAATTTGGAATAAATAAGATAACAGTTTCCTCAGTTTCTATGGCAAAATATTTTTCAAAAGATTGGGATGATATTACTATTGCTTTTCCTTTAAATATTCATGAAATTAATGATATCATTAAACTTCAAGAAAAAATTAATATTAATATTTTAATTGATTCTTTTGAAGCCTTTTTAATATTACTTGAGTCAAAAAAAAAGTTTAATGTCTATATTAAAATTAATGTTGGTTACAATAGAGCTGGATTAGATATCGATGATCCAGAAATTAATAAAATCATAGATTTTGCTTCACAGTCAGATAAAATAAATATTTTAGGGTTTTTATCTCATTTTGGAAACACATATTTATCTAGATCTTATATAGAAATAGAATCAATCTTTAATAATTCAATTAAAAAATTAAAGTCTTTAAATAGAAGATATCCTGATTATCTTATATCAATAGGGGATACTCCCTCCTCAAGTGTCATAAATAAATATCCAAATTTTATTAATGAGATCAGACCTGGTAATTTTATATTTTATGACTTAGCTCAGAATAAAATAGGTTCATGTGATTTAGATGATATTGCGTTGAGAATGATTTGTCCTATTGTATCAATTAACTCCATTGATAATTCCTGTTTAATCTACGGAGGTTCTGTTCATTTTTCAAAAGATTATATTGTTGATAACAAGAGGAATTGTTTTGGATATGTTTACCATGGTAATACTTGGGGTACAAAATCAAAAATTGGTTTTATAAAATCATTATCTCAAGAACACGGTAAAATTCAAATTGAAAAAAATATAGATTTGAAAATTGGTGATTTAGTTTCTGTTATTCCAGTCCACTCCTGTTTAACAATAGATAAAATGAGAGAAATATTTATTGAAGCTAAAAAAATTAAAATCATGGACTAATCAAGTCCATGTGTTAATCTTTTAAGAGGCTTCATTAATAGTATAACAAGCAAACCAAAAATTGTACAGAAAACGAAAATTCCAAAAAATATCTCATATTCTCCAGCGGTCTGTGCCCATTCACCTAAAGATGCAGCTAACTTATTTCCAAATCCAGTACAGGCAAAATAGGTTCCCATCATTATTGATGCATACTTAACTGGAGATAATTTGGTTATTAATGCCATTGCAGTTGGAGAAGTACATAATTCACCAAGAGTATGAAGTAGATATGCTAAAACTAAATAATACATTGCGCTAGAACCATTTCTTTCAAATTCTAAAGCAGCCTCACTCATAACTAAAAATCCAAGAGCCATTATAATTACACCCACTGCCATTTGAAATAAAAGTGCAGATTCTTTTCCTAAAGACTTCCACCATGACCAAAATTTACCTACAGCAACTGCAAATAAAACTATGAAGCCAGCATTTAAAGATTGGAACCATGTAGCAGGTACTTCAAAACTGATACTTTCGATTAGTCTATTCGTTTTTTCATAAGCATAAATATTCATAAGTCCACCTGCTTGCTCAAAAGCTCCCCAGAAAACAACTACAATAAGAAATGATAATAAAAGAACTTTAACTCTATCTTTCTCAATTTCAGTGAGAGGTTTATTCATGGCTTCATTATCTGGATTATCTTCTTGGCCAATAAAATCTCCTATACCAACTAAGTATTTTTGACCCCACATAAAAACAAGTTGACCAAGTAACATACCAATACCTGCTAAACCAAATCCATAATGCCATCCGTATACTTCACCAATTCCTCCAATAATTATTGCTGATAGGAATGCACCAATGTTTATTCCCATGTAGAATATTTTGAAACCAATATCTCTTCTATCATCATCTTTATTATATAAACCACCTACCATTGTAGAGATGTTAGGTTTCAATCCTCCAACCCCTAATATTATAAATCCAAGTCCAATATAAAATGCAGTAATATTATCGATAGCAAGAATACTATGGCCTAAAACTAATAGAAAACCACCAAGCATAACTGTCTTTTTTTGTCCAAGAACTTTGTCAGCTAGCCAACCTCCAGGAATCCCTGCAACATATACTAACATTGTATACCATCCATATAAGTATAGAGCTTCAATCTCAGTCCAGCCATATCCAGGATTTTCAGCATTTGTTTCTGAAATTAAGAATAAAACTAAAAGAGCTCTCATTCCATAGTATGAAAATCTCTCCCATAGTTCAGTAAAGAATAGAACATAGAGACCATATGGGTGACCAAATAAGGTTTTTTCTTTATTATTCATTTAATCGATAGATAATTTATAAAAAAAAAACTATGAAACTTAATATTCTAAATTATAAATTTTTAAATTTCAATATCAAATGGAATACTTTAATGATTTTCTTTCTAGAGTTATAAATCTTTTATCAGAATTTTTATTTGTTTTTAATAAAACATTATTCAAAATTGGTGATTCAGAAGTAAGTATTGGAACAATAGTTGTTTTTTTTGCGAGTTTTTATCTTTTAGTAATTATATCTAAAAATGTAAGACTTCTTTTACTAAATAAAATTTTAGCTAGGTCTAAATTAAAAAAATCATTCAGAGAGTCATTAGCTAATGGTGTAAGAATCACTATGATGTTAATTGGTACTATCATAATTATACAAGCTGTTGGTATAGATTTAAGTGCTTTAAGCTTATTAGCAGGTGCTTTAGGTGTTGGTATTGGTTTTGGATTTCAAAAAGTAACAGATAATTTAATTAGTGGGCTTACAATATTAGTTGAGGAACCTATAAAAGTTGGTGATAGGGTAGAGGTAGGAGATGTAAGTGGAGATATTGTTAATATATCTTTGAGGTCTACTACAATTGTTACTAATGATAATATTTCAATAATTGTTCCAAACTCTGAGTTTGTTTCAAGCCAAGTAATTAATTGGAGTCATAATAATAGGATTATTAGATTTAGATTACCTGTTGGAGTAAGTTATGATGAAGATCCTGAAATTGTTAAAAAATTATTATTAGAAGTTGCAGATGAAAATCCTAATGTTCAAAAAGAACCTAAACCAAAAGTGTTTTTTGATAATTTTGGTGATAGCTCATTAGATTTTAGATTGGGTATATGGACATCAACTTATACTGATAAGCCAGAGTTTCTCAAAAGTGAAATTTATTTTGCAATTTTTAAAAAATTTAAAGAAAACAATATTAAAATTCCATACCCTCAAAGAGATGTGCATATCAAATCAGGAGCTAAATGAAAAAATTTTTAATTTTATTGATTATTAATTCATTTCAATTGTCTGCACAGGAGAAAAATTATTTTTATCAAATTAAAGAGTTCGATCAGAATTATAGTCAAAATGCAATTATTTCTAGGTTTTTGCATAGTGTTGGGTTTCGATATTATTGGGCTACTGAAGGTTTAAGAGAAAAAGACTTAGAATATAAACCATCTGAAACTGGAATAAATTCTAGAGAAACCTTAGAACATATTTATGGGCTTTCTATAATGATAAATAATGGATTGAATAATAAATCTATAATTAGATCAAAATCATATCCTAATCTATCATTTACAGAATTAAGAGAAAAAACATTAAATAATTTAAAGAGTGGTATTGATAAAGTAAATAGTTATAAGGATTCTGATTTCATAGATAATAAAATAATTTTTGGTGATATGAAATTTGATCTATATAATTTATTTCATGGTCCAATTTCTGATGCCCTTTATCATACTGGTCAAATAGTTGTTTTTAGAAGAGCATCAGGTAATCCAATACCAAAAGGTGTAAACCATTTTATGGGTATAAAAATGTAGTTGAATAAGTCTATTTTTGTAAATTATAAAAAATCAGAATATTTTTTTAAGTTATTATTTATAATTGTTCTAATTAGTTTATTTTGCAAAAAATTTATTTAGATGTCAAATAAAAATATAGCGATTATTTATGGTTCTGATACAGGAGCTACTGAAAATGTGGCCAAATCTATTTATGAAAAGATTGGTGAGAATAAAGTCGATTTATTAGAAGTTAATAGAGTTTCTCCTGATGATTTTAAAAAATATAAAATTATTTTAATTGGTGTTCCAACCTGGTATATTGGAGAGTTACAGAGTGATTGGGATTATTTTTTGCCAGATTTTAAGACAATTGATTTTAAAGGAATTAAAACAACATACTTTGGATTAGGAGATCAGTTAGGTTATCCAGATAGTTTTGTTGATGGTATTGGAATTTTAGCGAAAATTGTTTTAGAAAATGGAGGCGAAGTTTTTGGAAGTTGGTCAACTGATGGCTATGATTTTGATGAATCTTTAGGAGTTAACCCAGACGGTGATTTTTATGGACTAGTCATTGATGATGACAATCAACATGAAATGACTGATGAGAGGATTGATAAATGGTTATCACAGATTAAAGATCAACTTTCTATATAAATAAAAATAAAATTGAGTATATCTCAAATATTTTATATTTTATTACATTAATTTATTTCTAAAGATCATAATTTGAAAAAAAAATATTTAATTAAATATTCATTTGAGTTTTTTGTTATTGTAGCAGGAATTTCAGTATCATTTTGGTTAAATGAAGTTTCAATTGGTAATCAAAATGAAAAAGAGAGAATAAAGGTTTTAAATAGTCTTCAAATGGAGGTTGATGAAATTCAGAATTATTGCACTGAACGAATTAATAGGTGGAACAGAGACAGAAAGATATTAACAATGTTTTTAGAATCAAACGGACAAAAATTTAATTTAGACTCTATATCAAAACTTACCACAAGTAAAAGCAGTATAGAATTTAATTTAATTTATTATAGAGTTTTTGAGCCTCCTATGAATAGATATCTATCTATAATTAATGCTGGGACTTTAAAATTTGTTGAGTCTGATAAGATAAAAGAAATATTAAGCAGGCTTCATAACACTTATTTGTCATATGTAGAAACTACTGTGGAATATGAGAAGTTATTGAAAGAGAATTTTGTATCATTTTTTGCAATTAATCATGCTGAAATAATAATTGCTGGCTCTGATAATAAGGTTTCTTTTTCTAATTATTCAAAAATGCTTTATAATTCTATAAATACAGATAATAAGTTAAAATCTAATCTTATTGTACTTGATGATTATTTAGGATCAAAACTAACATTTATTAAATTATATATAAATATTCTTGATGAATTGGAGTTTGAATTGAACAAGAGTTTAGAAATTTGATATTGAGTTAAAAACCCTCAAATCCAATGATATGAGGGTTTAAATGTGGGCCCACCAGGGCTTGAACCTGGGACCTACCGGTTATGAGCCGGGCGCTCTAACCAACTGAGCTATGGGCCCTATTAAATTTAAGGTTAAACCTATCCATTTAAAAGTTGACAAAAATAATTAGATTTAATTAATCATTAATATTTAGCCATAACTATTTGAAAAAAAATCTAATGAATAATGATATAAAAGTGTTGTTGTTTGATTTAGGTGGAGTAGTTATTGATATTGATCCTAAGAAAGCTATATCTGAATTAAAAAAAATATCCTCCAAGGCAGCTACTGAATTCAAAGAAATGGATTATAGGTATGAAACTTTTAACTCTGATTTATCAAAGTTTTTTAACGCATATGAAAAGGGAGAAATTTCCGATCAATTATTTAGGGATGGATTGAGAAGAGCTGGTAAATTTGATTTAAATGATGAAAAGATTGATGAAATATGGAATCTAGTAATTGTAAAAATTCATTCTGATATTCTTGAACTTATCCTTCAACTAAAAAGGAAATATTCGATAATGATTTTAAGTAATACAAACTCAATTCATAAAAATTTTTTTGACAAATTATGTATTGATTTACACGGAAAGACATTGGAGAAATTATTTGATAATGTCTTTTATTCATATGAACTTAAATGTAGAAAACCTGATAAAGAAATTTATGATAAAGTAGTAGAGGAGTCTAAATATTTACCAAGTGAAATTATATTTTTTGATGATATGAAAGAAAATTTGGTAGAATGTAATAAAATGGGGATAAGTACTTTCCATGTAAAGAGTACTCTTGAATTAAAGTCTTTTCTATCTAATTTAATTCTTAATTAATTTATGTCTTTCTATTCTGTTATCATCCTCAATTTGAATAAGGTAATATCCATTTCTAAACTCTAGTAAATTAATTCTATCTGTATTATTAGCTCTCTTTATTATTTTCCCATCTATACTATAAATAGTAATATTTTCTACTTTAGTAGATAAATTGAATATTCCTCTACTTGGGTTTGGGAATATTGAAATTGTTTTTTTAAACTTTTTACTTTCAGTATTAGTTAATACATAGTCAGACTTACTAAAAACAGGCCTAATCATTAAACTTCCTTTTATCACATCATTTTGGAACCAGTTATTATCTACTTTATAATAAATTTTCTCAGATGTATTACTGTTTTTATCTAACCCCACAGGCAAAAAACTATTTTCAAATTGTCTAAATCCTATGTAAAATGAATCTTTGACGATAATAGGATTATTTAATTCGAATAAATTAAAGTCATCATTGAAATTTACAGATGATAATTGAGATACAATTTTTGAATTTTCATTATCTAAATCACTATATACTACAAGTTCAATATCGCTGCTGTATGAAGAATATAAATTTTTAGGGAAGTATATCTCAATATGAGTTAATGTATCTTCTGAAAATGTTTTATGTTTTAGGACAAGTTCAGAATTATTTTGATTTAATCCTGCAGCAAATTCTGCTGATCCATCATCATATGAATAAGAGTTAAAGAAGTTAACACTAAATCTCATAGAATCATTTAATTTTAAATTTTGATTAACATATGAGGAATCACCTGATTCTATAAAGAATAAAAAATCAATAGATGAACTATCACTACTTGTTAAGTAACTTGATATTTCAATTGGTTTACTTTTAACAATTCTTTTTTCAAGGCCATTGAGTATAGGACTTAAAGGTTCTTTATTATATATTAAAAACTCAGTGTTTTCTTTAGAAACATATCCTTTAAAAGTATAATTAATAGGTTGAATGTCATTATCCAGGTTATTTATTTTTATAGAAATAGAGTCAATAAATGAATTAGCATTCAAAATATGACTAAATGGAATGGATATATGATCTTTAAAAATTTTATTAGTTCTGAAAGAAAGAGATCTATCTAAAAATATTGAATCATTTCCCTTTCTGTTGTCATTTAAATAAACATAATCAATTAACCAACTATCAAAAGGTCCTTCTGTATTACCCTTATTATAAATTTTAAACATAAAGTCTTCGTGGAGAAAATCATTTTCAACTAAAATATCATTATATGTAAATTGATTTTTAAAATTTAAGAGACCACCATTTGTATTCCAAACAGTTATCCACTCTTTATCAACATTTAAAAAATCAACTATTAATGAATCTTCATAATCAGGAAATTCTCCATTAATATTAAAATCCCAAAAAAAACTAAAATAAACACTATCTTTTAAGGACTTAAAACTTAGATTTATTTTATCGGAAATAAGAACATCACAAACTCCATATCCAATTTCATTATTATATGGATTACCTTCATTATTTAGTCCATCAAATTCAATTACGTTAATACTTGGTGCATCAATGTTATAATAATCTTTTACAGATACATTTTCTCCTTCGCTCCAAAATAAATTATTTAAATTCTGAGAAGATGAAAAGTCATCCCAAAATGGTAGTTCTATATTTTCTAAAGAATGATTAGATGAATTTAATTTTGGTATTTTAACGGATTCTAGGTTCTGACCAAATGATGAAATTTGAATTAAAATTAGATGATAAATTATTAAAATTTTATATGATTTCATCTTTAGGTTTTGAAACAATCCATAAATTTACTCTTCTGCCAATTTTAACTTTTGTAGATTTAGCAGGTGATTGTTTAAAAACCTTACCGGGATAAACAAAAGATTTTTCAAAAATCTCTTTGCCTTCTTCATCTAAAATTTTGTTGTAAAAATATCCGCTATCTTGATAAATAATATTACCAAGTTTTAATCCTGATCCAATAATTGTAAATCTTGCTTCTTCTAAGTCAAGATTAATTAAATCTGGTGCTTCAAAAACTTGATTTCCTAGTCCATTACCTACCTCTAAATCAATCACAGAACCTTTAAGAATTAAATCATTTTCATTAATAGAATCTCCATCAGTAAAAATTTTTAATACAGCATTTCTGGCCATATCTGGTACGTATGTTATTTCGCCAAGTCTTAAGTCATAACTTTTTAGAATTAATTGAGCATTTTTAACAGAACCATTTATAATTTTTGGCATTTTTATTTTTGGAGGAATCGAAGAGTTTAAGGTTAAATATATTTTTCTATTTTCTTTTACTTTTTCATTTTCAGATGGGTTTTGTTGAAGAATAGTGAAAGCAGGATATTCGGATGAGTATGATGAATCTTCTAAAATTTCATAGCGAAGGTCTCTATCAGATAGGAATTCTTCAACATCTCTTAATTCCATACCAATTAAATTTGGGACAGTTATAGTATCTCCATGATTTGTTTTTACAGGAAAGAAAATATAGAACATGAAGAAAATAATTGATGAAATTCCTCCAATCATTATCGTAAGATTTTTTAAAACATATTTAAATTCATTCATTTTCATCAATTACACTTCTAAATAAATCCTTTAATGAAATATCTGCTGCACTTGCTTGTTGAGGAAGAATACTTTCCTCAGTGAGTCCAGGATTTGTATTAATTTCTAGGAAGTAAAAAGTCTTATCTTTAAGAATAAAATCACATCTAGAAAATCCTTTTAAATTCAATTTTTTATAAATATCCAGTGAAATATTCCTTACTTCTTCTTCTTGAATCTCAGAAATTTTAGCTGGTGTAATTTCATCAGATTCCCCATTATATTTAGCATTATAATCGAAGAAGCTATTATGAGATATTATTTCTGTAGGGGGTAATGAGATTATTTTATTTTTATATTTTATAACACCTACTGAAATTTCTCTACCATTAATTTCTTCTTCAATTAAAGCATTCATATCTTCATTAAACAATAATTTATTGCATTTATTATATTTTTTTCATCTTCAACTCTAGAAATACCAAAACTAGATCCTCCTTTATTAGGTTTGATAAATATTGGTAATTTTAATTTTGTTAGGATTTCCTGAATATTATATTGAATATTTTTATTAATGATCAATGAATTTGGAGTTTTATAACCCAATTTTTTTATTTCTTTCTTACATAAATTTTTATCAAACGTAATTTTAGATTCATATGAATCAGAAGATGTCTGATTTATTCCAATTTTTTCTAAGTATGATTGAATTTCACCATTTTCACCAGGGATTCCATGAATAGTATTGAAAACCAAATCTATACTTATAAGTTTATCATTTTTAATAATTTGAAAAGTTTCCTTATTTATTTCATACTTATTGTCATCTTCATCTAAATAAAACCATTCATCTTTTTTTATTATGATTTTAAAAAGGTTTAAATCTTTTTCATTAGAAAGAGTTTTAAAAACTACATTACCTGATTTAATTGAAATTTCAAATTCAGAAGAATAGCCTCCCATGATGATGGCTATATTTTTTTTCATAAGTGAATTAATTAATTCGTTCCATTAATAGCATTTATGCCATTTATTTCAGGAACTTCCTTTTTGATAGCTTCTTCAACTCCTGCTTTTAATGTCATAGGTGACATAGGACAAGTTTCACAAGAACCTAAAAGTTCTAAATTAACGATATTTTTATTATCTACTGATAAAACTTTAATATCACCACCATCAGCAATTAAATAAGGTCTTATTTCTTCTATAGCTGACTCAACTCTATCAATTAAACTTTTTTCACTCATATTGTAAAATTAATATTATTTACTGCAATTTTCCTTGCAATGTTATGACAAATATTTTCAAATATTTTTGATGAATCATTTTCTTTTAAAACAACAGGATACCCTATATCTGAGCTTTTAGAAATATTTTTATCAATAGGTATGTCTCCTAGTAATTCAATATTAAGTTTTTTTGATAAATCTTTACCACCATTTTCTCCAAAAATAAAATGTTTGTCACCATCACTTGAAATAAAATGTGACATATTTTGAATTAACCCTAGAATTGAGACTTTTGTCTTTTCTTGATTAAACATTGCTATAGCTTTCTCTGCATCAATTGTTGATACTTTTTGAGGTGTAGTAACAATGACACTACCTGAAACTGGAAAATTTTGAGATAAGGTAATATGTATATCGCTAGTGCCAGGAGGAAGGTCAACAATCAAATAATCTAATTCACCCCAATCTACATCTATAATTAGTTGTTTCATAGCTGAACTTGCCATTGGTCCTCTCCAAATTATTGCTTTATCTTTTGGTACTAATAAACCCATTGAAACTAATTTTATACCGTATTGTTCAATAGGAATTATTAAATTTTTATCTTTTTCTTTTTTAAATATAGGTTGTTCATTTTCACAATTAAACATTGTTGGAATTGAAGGTCCAAATATATCTGCATCAATTAGACCAACTTTTGCTCCCATTTTTGATAAACCTACTGCAATATTTGACGAAATAGTAGATTTTCCAACTCCTCCTTTACCAGAGGTTATAGCAATAATATTTTTGATATTTTTAACCATACTACTTTTATCAAATGGTATAACATTTGATGTAAAATTTATTTTGTAGGTTACTTTTTCATTTATTTTTTCTAATTCTTTTAGACAGTCTTTTTTTATTTTTTCTTTTAGTGGGCATGCTGGGGTAGTAAGTTCAATATCAAATGATACATCTTTATCATCTATTTTAATATTTTTAATCATATTTAATGTTACTAGATCTTTTTTTATATCTGGATCTAAAACATTTGATAAAATTTTTAAGATATCTTCCTTACTAATCATTTTATAATTTTCAGCAATTTATATTTAATTAAAAAATTAAAAAAATAATAAATTGATGATATTTGTAAACTATGATTGAAGAAAGTGTAATTCAAGAAATTAAAGAAAGGCTAGATATAGTTGAAGTTGTAGGAGATTTTGTTTCATTAAAGAAGTCTGGATCAAGCTATAAGGCTTTAAGTCCATTTACAACAGAAAAAACTCCTTCTTTTTTTGTTTCTCCTTCTAAACAAATATTTAAATGTTTCAGTACTGGAAAAGGAGGTGATGCTATTGAGTTTTTAAAAGAGATTGATAATATGACTTATATAGAAGCTATCAAATATTTAGGTGAAAAATATGGTGTTGAAATAAATGAAAATCAATCTAATTATGAAGTTAGTAGTGAAAAAGAAAGTCTTTTAATTATTCTAAACAAATCAAAAGAATTTTATAAAGAAAATCTTAAAAGTGAAGAAGGAAAAAGTATTGCAATATCATATTTTGATCATAGAAACATTGATAAAAATATGATTGAAAAATTTGAATTGGGCTACAGTTTAGATAAATGGGATTCTCTTCATAAATATCTTTTAAAAAATCAATTTGAAGATGAATTAATTATTAAGGGAGGTTTAATTCTTGAAAATAATAATAAGAAATATGATAGATTTAGAAATAGGATTATTTTTCCAATTCATAACTTGAGTGGAAAAGTTATTGCGTTTGGTGCTAGAATACTTAAAGATATAAAAGACCAACCTAAGTATATTAATTCACCAGAAACTTCTCTATATATTAAAAGTAAAGTTCTTTATGGACTTTATCAATCAAAAAATATTATTAGAAAAGAAGATAATTGTTATTTAGTTGAAGGATATACAGATGTTATATCATTATTTCAAATTGGCATTAATAATGTTGTATCATCATCAGGAACATCTTTGACAAATGACCAAATTAAACTTATATCAAGGTATACTAAAAATATAATTATTCTTTTCGATGGAGATAAAGCTGGAATTGACGCATCTTTAAGAGGAATGGATTTAATTCTTGAACATGATATGAATGTAAAAATAGTGTCATTTCCAGAAGGGGAAGATCCAGATAGTTTTTCAAAAAAAGTTGGAAAAAATAAGTTTTTAGAATTTGTTAAATTAAATGAGACTAATCTTATTAATTATAAAATAAATCTTTTAAATACAAGATATAAAGATGATCCAGTAAAAAAATCTGAAATGATTTTTGATATTGTTAGGTCGATTTCTAAGATACCTAATTCAATTAAAAGGTCAGTTTTTTTAAAAGAAGCTAGTAATTCATTAGATATTAATGAAGAAGCTCTTATTTCTGAAATGAATAAATTATTGATTGGTAAAGAAAATAAATATATCCCAGCAAATAATTTAATAAAGAAGGAAAAGAAAGATGATCATAAAAGTATTTCTTCTGCTATAAATTTCTATGAAAGAGAGTGTGTTAGGATGCTTGTTTATTATGGCACCACTGACTTTGAGGTAATTGGTTTAGATAGAAAATCATTCATTGATTATTTTCTTAATGAGATTGAGGATGTAGAATTTGAAAATACAAATTATTTAAAAATTATAGATGTCTTTAAAAGAGAGTTTAAAAACAATTCAATAATTGATATTAATCATTTTTTAACTGAAGAGTTTAGTGATATTAAAGATGATATTATTGATTTGTCTGCAAATAAATATGAAATAAGTAAACAATGGAAAGATAAATTTAATATTCACGTTTCTGAAGAGACAGACTCTCTCAAAAAAGCTACGTATACTAATATACTTAGATTGAAATTTAGACTTATTAGAAAAATGATAAAAGATAATATGCAAAATTTAAATACTTCTGACAAAATAAATATCGATGAAGAAACAATTAAACTTCATAATAAATTAAAGTCAGCTGAGATAGATATTGCAAAAAAATTAGGTAATGTAACTTCTATATGAAAAATAAATTAAATACAATTCCTGAAGCTATTAAAGCAATAAAAAAGGGTGAAATAATAATAGTTGTAGATGATGAATCAAGAGAAAATGAAGGTGATTTTGTTTGTGCTTCTTCAAAAGTAACACCTGAAATCATAAATTTTATGGCTAAAGAAGGTAGAGGGTTAATTTGCTGTTCTTTAGAGTCAGAAAGATGTAATGAATTAGATTTAGATTTAATGGTAGGTAAAAACACTGATCTTTACGGAACATCTTTTACAGTATCAGTTGACTTGAAAGGTAATGGAGTAACAACTGGAATCTCTGCGTCAGATAGATCCAAAACTGTTAGAGCATTAGTTGACTCTAAAACTAAACCATCAAATTTTTCAAAACCAGGTCATATATTCCCATTGAGATCAATGGATGGAGGTGTATTAAGAAGAGCTGGACACACTGAGGCATCTGTTGATTTACCTAAGCTTGCAGGATTGTATCCTTCGGGTGTAATTTGTGAAATTTTAAATGAGGATGGTAGTATGGCAAGACTTAATAATTTATTTGAAGTCGCACATAAACATGAGTTAGTTATAATATCTATAAAAGATTTAATTGAATATAAAGTTGATAAAGAATCATTAATTGAAGAAAAAGAGACAGTTGATTTACCGACAGAATATGGAAACTTTAAATTAATTTCTTTTGAACAAAAAGATACAAAAGATATTCATCTTGCTTTGAAAAAAGGAAAGTGGAATAAAGATGATGAAGTTTTGGTAAGAGTTCATTCTTCTTGTGTAACTGGAGATATTTTAGGTTCATTAAGATGTGATTGTGGGTCTCAATTGCAGAGAGCATTAAAAATGATTGATAAAAAAGGACAAGGCTTATTATTGTATATGAATCAGGAGGGTAGAGGTATTGGTTTGATTAATAAATTAAAGGCATATGTTTTACAGGAGCAAGGTTATGATACTGTAGAAGCAAATCATAAACTGGGTTTTAAAATGGATCATAGGGATTATGGTGTTGGTGCCCAAATTCTTAAAAGTTTAGGTATTGAAAAAATAAATTTGCTGACAAATAATCCAAAAAAAAGGGTTGGACTTATAGGATATGGATTAAAAATCATTAAAAATACTAAAATAGAAATCGAACCAAATTCGTTCAATCAGAAATATCTCGAAACAAAGAGAGATAAAATGGGCCATGAAATATTAAAGCATAAACATCGATGATTAGATTTTTCTATTTTATAATTTTCATTTCTAATATTTGTTATTCGCAAAAATTTCCAAGTGATATATGGCATGAAGGCTTATTAATAACTAATGATGGAGATACGATTAAGGGTAATTTGAAATACGATTTTGAATTACAATCAATTCAATTAGATGATGGGGAGACTTTAAAGGCATTTAATGTGAATAATGTATTCTTCTTTGAGATATATGATGAGACCATCCGAGATTATAGACAATTTTATTCACTTTTATACGAAGTTGGATATAATTATAATGTTCCAGTTTTATTTGAGATGATGATAGAAGGAAAATTAAGCTTGCTTTTAAGAGAAAGAATTGTTGCTGAAACTACTCAATCATATTTTCCATCATATTACGCGTACGGCATAATGCCTTCATTTAGCAACAATTATGGCTATATTAATAAAGTTAAATATGATTATTTTTTTCTTACTCAAGATGGAGTAATTTACCGTTTTAAAGGTAAAAAAAAGGATTTATATAAGTTGATGGAGGATAAGTATGATGAAATTAAAAAATATGTTTCTGATAATAAAATTAATTTAAAAAGAATGAGCGACCTTGCCAGAATTGTAAATTATTATAATAGAATTTAAAATGAAAAAACCATTAATATTAGTAACTAATGATGATGGAATTGATTCTAAGGGAATACGATTTTTAGTATCTGTAATGTCAGAGTTTGGAGAAGTAGTAGTAGTAGCTCCGGATAGTCCTCAATCAGGAATGGGGCATGCAATTACAGTTGGTGATAAGCTTAGGTTAGTTAAATCAGATCTTTTTGGAGATATAGAATCTTATAAATGTAGTGGTACTCCTGCGGATTGTGTTAAAATTGCTAAACACCATATTCTTAAAAACAGAAATATTGATTTAATTACAAGTGGTATTAATCATGGTAGCAATTCATCAATTAGTGTTTTATATTCAGGAACAATGTCTGCAGCTATAGAAGGAGCAATAGAAAATACACCAGCTATTGGTTTTTCTTTATGTGATTTTGATCCTAACGCTTACCTTGATCATACTAAAGAATATATTAATTTAATTGCAAAAAATGCCATAGAAAATGGCATGCCAGATTCTATTGCTTTAAATGTTAATATCCCTTCAATTTCTAGTGAAAAAATAAAAGGTGTAAAATTATGTAGACAGGCTAATGCAATTTGGGAAGAGACATTTGATAAAAGACATGATCCTTATGGAAGAGAATATTATTGGATGGTTGGAAACTTTGTAAATCATGATAAAGGGAAGGATAATGATGAATGGGCAATTAAAAATAATTATGTTTCAATAGTCCCATGTAAATTTGATTTGAGCTCAAAAAGTGGATTAAACTACTTAAAAGAGAATTGGGATGTTTAAGGATCAACGTCTATCGTTATTAAATTATTTTTGAATTCTTTTTTTCTACTTATTTTACTAATCTCTTTAAAAATTATTTCTTTATTATTTTTAAGGTTTTTAACTCTATCAAGTTTTAAATAAATTTTATATAAAATTTTTCCTTTTGAGTTAACTAAACCTATGTTAGTTACATCACAGAAATTGAATTTATTTTTTATCTTTTTAAATAACCAATCACCTTTTGATATACTTTCATTTTTATTTTTTGATGTTATTTCTAGAGATACAATTCTTTTGAAAGGTGAGTAATCAAATAATTTTCTCTCTTCCATTTCTTTAGCAATAATTTTAAAATAGTCTAATCTTATAATATCTCTTAATTCATCAGAATCAGATTTTAACAATTGTATAATTAATCTTTTTTTATCATAATTAACTTTCTTGATTAGTTTAAAAATTAATTGAAAGTATATTTCATTTGACCTATAATTTGAAAGTGATGATATTTTGTCAGGGTGAACTAATATTAATAGGTTATAATTAAATTGATCAAGTCCATCTATAACTGAATTATTACCAATAATGATATCATAATCATTTATTGTAGTAAAAAATCTTTCCATTTGTTTTCTTGTTAAATTTGATTTTTTTGAAAGTGAAAAAATTTTATAATTTGAGTTCGATTCATTTAAAGAACTATGAATTTTTTCTATGTCTTTAGAATAAGGAGTGAAAACTATAGATTTTTGTTTTTTATTATAGTTTTTTTTGATGTTATCTAGTATTTCAGTTGAAATTATTCCTTTTATTTTATTTTTTAATTTCTTTTCAATTTTATTGAAAATTGTAATTCTATTTAGATCTGTTTTAAGAATCAGTTTTTTTGATTTATCATAAAATCTAAACTTATTTTTTTTTGTATTAAACATTGATTCTAAGGAAGGTGAATCAGATATTAAGTCTATATCACATTTATGGATTTTAGAAAGAACAACAGCAGAATCTCTAGCATTAAATCTTAGTAATTTATCAGTTTCTTTGTATAAATAACTATGTTCATATATTACATAAATTTTATTTAGATTAATAAATGGAAGGAATACAGCTGATTTAGTACCTAAGATTATAATTTCATTATTTTCTAATATTTCTTTCCAAATTTTAAGTTTATTTTTTGTTGAAGTTTTAGAGTCATAAATAAAAGTATTTATGAATTTTTCAGATATTATATTATACGTAGATTGTGTTTTGTAGGAATTTGGACATAAAATTAAAATCTGTCTATTTTTTTTATTTGATTTTAATTCCTCAATAATATTATTAAGGATATTCTTTGAGTGATCAACAATGAGGTTTGTTTTGTAATCTTTATTTACTAATTCTAAATCATAATTAGATGATTCATCAAACTTAATATCTAATATATTTTTAGAAAAAATGGAGTTAAATATTTTTGGTAAACCAACTAAATAATAATTAGATGACCATTTTAGCAGTTCTAATTGAGGTTTTGATAAAATACTTTCATAATTTTCAACTGAAATTATCTCTTTAATCTGAAAGTTCTTTTTACCATCATAAGGTTTTGAAATAACAATACCCTTAACAATTTCATTATTATTTCCAAATGGAATTTTTACAATTGAACCAATTTTTGTTTTAAATCTTGATTTATATGTAAAAACTTGGTTAAGGGGTACACTTATAATAATATCTATACAAAAAAAATCTTTCATTTTAATTAGAAAGATTCAATTTAGTAAAGAATAATATGATTGAAGAATGAATTTTATTTTTTAGACTTTTTTGTCTCTTTTTTAGGATCTTTTGATACTGTTTCCTCTTTAGCATCTTTGGATACGTTTTCCTCTTTAGCTGTTTTCTTAGTTATGTTTTTTGTGTCTTTTTCAGATGATGCTTTTGTTTCTTCTTTTAGTGTTTCTTCTTTCTTGGCTTTTTTCTTCTTTTTAGTTTTAATAACATCACCCGTAACATTAATTTTGATAGGATGCGTTAAATCTTTATGAATTTTTAATTCAACATCATACTCACCAATAGAATTTACTTTAGAAAGAATAGATATATTTTTCTTGTGTATCTCATGTCCTTTTTCCTCTAACATTTTAGATATTTGAGCAGTAGTTACAGATCCAAATACTTTTTCATCAGAACCTGTTTTAAGTTTAAATTCAATTACTAAATCACCTATTTTTTTTGACAATTTTTGTGCTTCTTTTAATATATCTTCTTGTTTTTTAGCAGTTTGTTTTAAATTTTCTTCTAAAATTTTAGAATTTGATTTATTAGCAAGAACACCTAAACCTTTAGGTATAATATAATTTCTTCCATAACCATTCTTAACTTTGACTATTTCGTCCTTAAATCCTAAACCAGGTACGTCTTTTATTAATATAACTTCCATTTTTAATTTTAATTAGTATCAGTTGTATAAGGTAATAATCCAAGGTGTCTAGCTCTTTTTATAGCTTGAGCTACTTTCTTTTGATACTTTGAGCTGGTACCCGTAATTCTTCTTGGTAAAATCTTACCTTGATCATTAATAAATTGTTTTAGAAATGAAGGATCTTTGTAATCAATATACTTAATTCCACTTTTCTTAAATCTGCAAAATTTCTTTTTTTTACTTGATCTATCTATAGATTCGTTTTGTAGTGCTGAATTGAATTGATTTCTCATTTTTTATTTTTATTAAATTCACCTTTTGCTCTTCTAGCATTATACTCAAGAGCATCTTTGCATAGAGAAACAGATATGTATCTTAAAATTGATCTATCTCTACTTAATTCTGTTTCAAGCTTTTTTACAAAGTCAATCTTTTCAGTTTCATATTGAAAAAGATGAAAAAATCCAGAATTTTTATTATTTATTGGATATGCGAGTTCTTTAAACCCTAGTGACTCATCACAAATTGTCTTGATCTTATCAGTATCAAGAATTTTTTTATATTTTTTAACAGTATCCTCTACCTGTTTTTCAGATAGAACGGGATTTATTATGAATACTGTTTCGTAATTTTTATTCATATAAATTTCCTTAAATGAGATGCAAAGCTAATATTTTGATATTAAAAACATAATTATTTTATCAAAAATTCTCCACTTCCTATTTTATAATTATTAGTATAAAAATGAACTTTATGTACACCTCTATCAAACTCTTGATTTTTATTATAATCTATATTTAATTCTTTTTTAAATCTATCAACTAATATTCCTTCTTTTATAGTATAAAATTCTTCCCTTTTTTCAAAAGTGAAAGTTCCAGATCCCTTTGAAATATCATAAATTATTTCTCCATTAGGTTTTTCAATTGAAATGAAAATATCGACTACTTCTATTTTAGCAAGATCATTTTCATTTATTGTGAAATTAATTGAAAGCTTATCTAATGATCTATTTCTAAAAGAATTTGACTTTTTCGATCCATTTCTAAAAATGCCAATTACCTCAAAATCTAATATTTCTAATCTTGAGGCTACTTCAATTTTTTCTTCTAATTTCTTATTAGATTGATTAATATTAGATATTGTACTGTTTAGATTATTAATTTCAATCTTCTGTTCTTTATTTTCTTCAAATAATTGTTCATTTACCTTCTTTAATCTTTCTATCTCTTCATCTTGAGCAAGTAGGAGCTCTCTGTATCCATCAACTTTGCCTTGTAATCTATTTATTTGTGCGTATGCCCTAGTTCTGAATTCTTTTTTTTCTAATTCTAAATTTTCTTTTACTATTAAGAGTGAATCAATATCTCCTCCTAGTTGTGAAATAGTAAGTATTTTTTCATTTAATACATTAGATATAGAGTCTAACTCAAGGTATACATTGTCTAATTCTTTTTCTTGAATCATCTTTATTTTCTCATTTTCATTATTTTGATAAATGAAGTATGCTAACCCAATAATTATAAGGACAATTATTCCAGACAGAATTCTAATAATTTTTTTTTCTTTCATTACGTTTACAATTGAATGCTAAATTAAATAAATACAATTGAAGGTAAAAATTGATAAGACATGGGACAAAGAGTTAAATGAAATTTTCAAAAGTAAATTTTTTGAAGATTTAACGAATAATGTAAGGAATGAGTATAAAAAATATGAGGTTTTTCCTCGGGGCAAGGAGATTTTTAATGCATTTAATTTATGCCCATTTGATAAATTAAAAGTAGTTATTCTAGGACAAGACCCTTATCATGGAATTAATCAAGCTAATGGTTTATGTTTCTCAGTAAATAAGGGAGTTATGTTACCCCCATCATTAAAAAATATTTACAAAGAACTTAGAAATAACTTTGGTGATTATAAATATGAAGATGGAGATCTTTCTAATTGGGCAGAAGATGGAGTTTTACTCCTTAATTCTATTTTATCAGTTCGAAAAGGATTACCAGGTTCTCACAAGGATATTGGTTGGGAAAAATTTACAGATATGGTCATAAATTTGATATCAAAGAGAAAAAATAATATAGTTTTTTTATTATGGGGTTCTTTTGCTAAGTCAAAAATTAAATTAATTGAAAATAAGGATAATCATCTTATTTTGTCGTCTTCGCATCCTTCACCTTTTTCAGCTTATAACGGATTTTTTAATAATAATCATTTTAAAAAGACC
>MDSZ01099173.1_pt1 | contig 22551 bp, 22 predicted proteins | sample 811201 | NCBI WGS metagenome assembly MDSZ01 (sample SAMN05326647, study PRJNA326480) | marine metagenome | isolation source: seawater | place: Indian Ocean: North | collected 2010 | reverse complement strand
TTCAATTGAACTTGCGCCAACCTTAGGTCTATCTGATTTCATAGTTGATATTGTTGAAACTGGAAAGACACTTAAAGAAAATGGACTTAAAGAATGTGATACGATATCCAATATATCATCATTATTAATTGCAAATAAAGTCTCATATAAGCTTAAAAGATCAAAAATTGACTCATTTTTAGATATGATAAAAAATTATGAAAAATAAAACCGATGATCTAAGAATAATAAATACACAAGAACTTATTAGTCCAAAAGATATTATCGACTCTATCTCGCCGTCAGAAAGAGGGTCTTCCACGATAATATCCGCTCGTGATGAAATTAAGAATATCCTCAATAAAGATCTAGATAAATTTATTATTGTTGTAGGACCATGCTCAATTCATGATGTAGATGCGGCAAAAGAATATGCCAGCAGACTAAAGAAGTTATCTTCCAATCTATCAAATAAATGTTTAATAATTATGAGAGTATATTTTGAAAAGCCGAGAACGGTAATTGGCTGGAAGGGGTTGATAAATGATCCTGATCTCGATGGATCATTCAAAATAAATAAAGGTATAAAATTAGCCCGTCAATTATTAATTGATTTATCTGAGATGGAAATTCCTTGTGGACATGAGTTCTTAGACTTAGTAAGTCCACAATACGTCTCTGATTTAATAAGCTGGGGGGCAATAGGTGCCCGAACAACTGAAAGTCAAAGCCATAGAGAATTAGCATCAGGATTATCATGTCCAGTTGGATTTAAAAATGGTACTGATGGAAGCTTGCAAATTGCAATCGACGCAATGAATGCCGCTAGACATTCGCATAGTTTTCTATCAGTCACAAAAGAGGGTAAATCAGCTATTTTCAACACAGCAGGAAATAGTGATTGCCATATTATTCACAGAGGAGGTAATAAAAAAGCTAATTACAGCTCTGAAGACGTGAAAAAATCATCAAAAATTTTAATAGACAACGGCATGAAGCCTAATATTATGATCGATGCTAGCCACGCTAATAGCAATAAAGATTTTAAAATGCAGTCTATAGTTGTTGATGATGTTAAGAGTCAACTTATTTCTGGAGAGAAAAACATAATTGGTATTATGCTTGAGAGTAATCTCGTGGAAGGTAATCAAAAAATTGACAGCAGAGAAAAATTGAAATATGGACAAAGCATTACAGATTCTTGCATAGGATGGAGCGAAACCGAGGATATAATTATCTCATTAGATGAGACATTGAAAAAAGCATATGAAGATTAAGATCTTAAAAACGTCACAAATAAATTTTAAAAAAAAATTATCTGATCATTTATCATTTAAACAAGAGAACAGCTCTGCTGTGGAAAAAATTGTCGATAGTATTCTAAAAGAAATTCAAAATAATAATGATAAAGGATTAATTAGTTTAATTAAGAAGTATGATAAGACATCATATAAAAAAATTTCTGATTCAATTGTTACAAAGCAAGAAATTTCCAATGCATATGCTAAAATTTCTAAAAAGATTTTAGTCAATTTAAAAAAAGCAATCAAAAATATAAAATTTTTTTCAAAACAACAAAAATTAAAAAGTTGGTCAATTAATATTAAAGGTTCAAAACTAGGTGAAAAGGTAACTCCAATAGAAACTGTTGGTATTTATGTGCCAGGCGGAAAGGCAAGTTATCCCTCAACTGTTCTTATGAATGCCATACCTGCAAAAGTTGCAGGAGTAAAAAATATTATTATGGTATGCCCTCCAGGCAATGGCGAATTGAACCCATTAGTTTTAATAGCCGCAGACTTATGTGGCGTGGATAAAATATATAAATTTGGAGGCGCTCATGCGATAGGTGCACTCGCATATGGTACAAATACCGTAGAATCTGTAGACAAGATTGTTGGTCCTGGAAACATTTATGTTGCTACTGCAAAAAAAAGAGTTTTTGGAAAGGTGGGTATAGATAGCTTTGCTGGACCATCTGAAGTTTTAATTATTGCTGATCAAAACGCAAATCCTGAGTTCATAGCAATGGATATGTTCGCCCAGGCTGAACATGATGAGTTAGCACAGGCAATATTGGTTTCATCTAGTGATAAATTGATAAAGGCAGTTATCAAGAAAATTAACGATTTGATAGCAAGTCAACCCAGAAAAAAAATTATAGAAAAATCTTTAAGCACACGTGGTTTATTAATTAAAGTTAAGAATATAGATGACATTGTTCGAATAGCTGATGATATAGCCCCTGAGCATTTAGAAATATTTGGATATGAAAACATGAAACTAGAGAAAAAAATTAAGAATGCTGGCGCTATTTTCATAGGACAGAATAGTCCAGAGGTATTCGGTGATTATTGTGCTGGCCCCAATCATGTTTTACCAACAAGCGGATCTGCCAAATATGCATCTCCTCTTGGAGTGTATGATTTTTTGAAACGCACCAGCCTGATGAAAATTTCTCAGTCACACTCTAAAGAATTATCAGAGACCGCATCTGCGCTTGCAGATTGCGAAGGATTGGTTGCTCACTCTTTGTCAGCAAAACTAAGAAAATAATTATCTTCTGATCGTTTGGTGAGTGCGGGGCATCGCAGCTATTTTTATTTTTGATTCAATAACTTTTCCATTTCTGTTAAAAGTTACATCCATTTCTTGATCAACTTCAAGTGACGCCACTATTTTAACAACTTGTCTGATGTCATTAATCTTTGTATTATTTATCTTTACAATTATATCATTAGGTTTCAAACCGGATAAATATGCTGGACCATCTTCAACGACATTCGTTATAAGTACACCGTCAGAAGTATCAAATGCAGACAAGCCAACATAACCCCTAACTACTCTCCCATGCTTTATGATTTGTTGTGTAATATTTTTTACAAGATTAGATGGGACCGCTAAACCGATACCGTCACTACCTCCACCTATTGATAGATTCATTGTATTAATTCCTATCAAATCACCTGAAAGATTGACCATTGCTCCTCCAGAATTTCCTGGATTGATCGCGGCATCAGATTGAAGAAATTCATCCAAAGGGTTTTCGGTAATATGACCACTGTTAGTTCTTGATATTATTCCCTGCGTTAATGTTTGACCTACACCAAAGGGATTACCTATTGCCAGAACTATATCACCTATCTTAACTCTTGACGAATCAGAGAAAGTGATTGCCTTGCCAATGTAGTCACTTTTAAGTAGAGCAATATCTGTTATTGAATCAAGACCTACAATCTCTGCATTATAGGACATATTATCTGCAGTAATAATTCTAATTTTCTTTGCTCCTTTGATAACATGTTCATTTGTAACAACGTGACCTTTATCGGTTACAATCACACCCGATCCTCTACCTCTATCAGTTTTAATTGTGACGACAGAATCTTTTACAGAGTTATATATTGCGTTGTATGAACTATCAGTGACAACAGATGAATTTATTTGAGATTCATTTACATTTATAGTTATGGATTCTTTAGCTGAGAATAAGTATGCAATCACCCCAGCTGCAATTCCAATTACCACATATTTTAAAAGCTCTTTTAACATATTTTAATTACTGTGTCTAAAAGTATATATTAGAGAATGATTATATGATATATTACGCTCAGAATTATAGTACAGGGACATGGACGAAAACCGAGAAAACAAGACATCAAATAGAAGAAAATTTCTTACAAACATCACTAAAGTAATGGGTGGTGTAGGAGCAGTATTTGCTGCGATCCCATTTTTATCTACCATGTCACCGAGTGAAAAAACCAAAATGGCCGGAGCTCCTATAGAGATTGATGTGTCAGGCATTAAGCCTGGGGCATTCAAGATTGTTGAATGGAGGGGGAAACCTGTATGGGTTGTTCATAGAACTCCGGATATGATATCGAAGATTAATAATGATGCTGAATATCTTGCTGATCCAAAGTCTAATGAAGAATTTCAGCCTGAATATGCACAAAACAAGTATAGATCTATCAAGCCTGAATATTTAGTTCTCCTAGGTGTCTGCACACATCTTGGATGTTCACCACTATATAAGCCAGGCGTCAATAAGGATCTTGGATTGGAGTGGAAAGGAGGTTTTTTTTGTCCCTGCCATGGCTCTAAATTTGATTTATCTGGTCGTGTGCACAAAGGTATGCCCGCACCCTCTAACTTAGAGGTACCACCATATTATTTCGCAAGCGATACTAAACTAATTGTTGGAGAGGATAGTGCATCATGAGTAAATTTATTGCTTGGATAGACGAGAGACTTCCTCTAACAAAATTCGTCAAAAATCATCTCTCGGAGTACTACGCTCCAAAGAATTTTAACTTTTTTTATTTCTTTGGCAGTCTAGCATTATTTGTTTTTATAATGCAGATAATCACTGGTATATTTTTGACTATAAATTATAAGCCAGACGCAGCCTCTGCTTTTGCATCTGTTGAGTATATTATGCGAGATGTTGAATGGGGATGGTTAATAAGATACATGCATTCGACTGGCGCATCATTTTTCTTTATAGTCGTGTATTTACATATGCTTAGAGCACTGATGTATGGTTCATATAAAAAACCAAGAGAGCTACTCTGGTTATTTGGAATGTTCATATTTGTCTTGCTGATGGCAGAGGCGTTTATGGGATACCTACTTCCATGGGGTCAGATGTCTTACTGGGGAGCTCAAGTTATCATATCACTTTTTGGAGCTATACCATTTATCGGTGAATCATTAGCTTTATGGATACGTGGAGATTATGTAATATCTGATGCAACTCTAAACAGATTCTTTGCATTTCATGTAATTGCTCTTCCACTTCTATTATTTGCAGTCATATATCTCCATATAGCTGCTCTTCATACAGTTGGCTCCAACAATCCAGATGGAATTGAAATTAAGCAAAATAAGGACGAGAATGGTGTACCCGTGGATGGAATCCCATTTCATCCTTACTACACCGTAAAAGATATATTTGGACTTGCAGTCTTTCTAACTATATTCATGTTTGTTGTATTCTTCTTACCAGAGTTTGGAGGCTTTTTCTTAGAAAAAGATAATTTCGTTCCTGCTGATCCTCTTAAAACTCCAGAGCATATTGTGCCGGTCTGGTATTTTACGCCATTTTATGCAATTCTTCGTGCTATTCCCGACAAGCTAGGAGGAGTAATAGCGATGGGTCTGGCTATATTTGTTTTATTTCTTATGCCTTGGCTGGATAGATGCAAGGTTAAATCTATTAGATATAGGTCATCCACTTATAAGCTTTTACTTATATCTTTTGTAATAAGTTTTATAGGACTTGGTTATATTGGAATGAAGGCACCTACCCCTACATTAACGTTATTAGGTAGGTTATTTACATTTGTGTATTTTGCCTTTTTTGTAATATTATATTTCACTAGTAAAAATGAGAAAACGAAACCTGTACCTGATAGAGTGACAATGCATGACTAGACATTATCTCTATCTAATACCACTTATATTATTTTCCCAGTTAACTTTTGCCGCATCCACGGGTGAGCTCAAACCGGTTTTTGTTGACCTTGGTAATAAAGCATCTCTACAGAGAGGGGCAAAACTATATTTTAACAATTGTGCTGGTTGTCACACTCTTCAATACCATAGGTACAGCAAGTTTGTAAATGATTTAGGCATAAGTGAGGATATGGTAAAATCAAACTTAATTCTTACAACTTACAAAGGTGAAAGAACAAAGCTAGGTTCGACAATTCTGAACTCAGTCAATCCAGACTCCATAAAAGAAGTTTTTGGTGTTGTACCACCAGACTTGACTCTTACTGCGAGGTCGAGAGGTCCAGAGTGGATATATACATTTTTAACTTCATTCTACGAGGATGAATCTAGACCAATGGGCGTAAATAATATCTTGTATCCAAATGTGAATATGCCACATGTCCTTTGGTACAAAGAGGGACTTAAAGCCTATGATGAAAATAATGAGCTTTCGATTAGAGTAAAAGGTCAACTTTCACAGAGCGAATATGAGCAAGAGATTACAGATTTAGTAAACTTTTTAACGTACGTATCTGAGCCGGCACAATTGGATAGGTATTCTATCGGCCTATGGGTAATGATATTCCTTGTAATTTTTACGTTTATTACTTATCTTCTTAAGATCGAATATTGGCGAGACATTAAGTAATGACATTATTGGCTAATCGCAGATCTGCGATACTACTCTTTTCTCTTCCAAATTGTTTGGAGAGTCATAGAACGCGTATAGTTATAAAAGAAAAGGAAATCTCTGCAGAAATACATGAGGTAAACCTTAACGAAATACCCGAGGAGATTAAAATTCTAAGCCCATATGATGAATATCCTTCATTAGTTGATAGAGAATTAGTTTTGCAAAATTCAAGAGTCATTATTGAGTACTTAGATGAGCGTTTCCCTCATCCGCCTCTACTCCCTGTAGACCCAATATCAAGAGCTAAATTTAGACTTGCATTAAACGAAATAGAACACAATTGGTATCCAAAATATGCAGAGGCATATAACGATGAGGTACTTGACAATAATTTTATCATAGAAATTAAGAATTATTTTCTTGAGATTGCGCCATTAATTAAGAAGAAATTTTTTATGAGTGATGATTTTGGTCTAGTTGATTGCAGTATTGCACCCTTACTCTGGAGACTGAAGTCACTAGATTTTGATTTAGCTGAAAACAACAAAGTTATAGCTGATTATTCAGATAGAATATTTGAAAGAGAAGCATTTCAAGATAGTTTAACTGAGGCCGAAAAAGAACTCTTCTAATTCTACTGATTAACATCATCCTCAGGCTCTCTAAAATATTAAGAGATATGCTAAAGTTAGTCATATGTACGGTAATTTATACTTAGTATCAACGCCTATTGGTAATTTAGAGGACATAACCTTTAGAGCAGTGAAAATTCTAGGCAGTGTCGATGTAATTCTTGCTGAAAGCGTTGAGAGAGCAAATAAATTATTGTCTCATTATGATATAGATGCAAAAGTTATCTCTTTCAACAAGGATAATGAAAAAAAGAAAATAAGGAAAGTCATTGATTATCTCAAAGATTCAAAAGATGTTGCTCTGGTGAGCGATGCAGGAACACCATCTATATCTGACCCCGGATTTTATCTGCTTTCAAACCTTGATATGAAGATTAAAATAATCCCAATTCCAGGTGTTTCATCATTAACTTGCGCATTATCTGTATCTAAAATCCCTATGAACGGATTTACCTTTCTGGGATTCTTGCCAAAAAAAGAAAATGATAGAAAAAAAAAGTTACTACAAGCATCTAAAACCGAGTTACCTCTCTGTTTATTTGAGAGTAAACATCGCCTTTTAGAGTTGTTAGAGGATATCAGCTCAATCTTTGGAGAAGACACGGTTGTGGGTTTATTTCGTGAGATGACAAAAATTTATGAGACGATAACTCATAAGAGCGTTTCAGAACACATATTGGATATTAAAACTAACGTACCAAAAGGTGAGTTTGTTGTAATTGTTGCACCAAATCAGCATGTAGAAACAGAAAAACCATATATTTCAATCATAAAGAGTTTGATCCTAAAGAACTTTTCTAATAAGGATATTGTAGATCTTATCAAACAAATATCATCTGATTCAAAAAAAGAAATATATAAAATCGTATTATCTATTAGACAAGACGAGTAGTTTTGTCGTATTATTTAGTTTTAGTGAAACCTACTAAAATTAATAAAAGATGACTCGTTTTGAGACATCTTTTTTTTTATATAAATACAAGGACTCTTGATTGAAATCGGCAGCTATACTAATCGATGACGGGACAATAATACCAGCTAAATCGATAGGTAGTGATCAAATTAGCGTTGGAGAAATAGTCTTTAATACATCAATGACAGGGTACCAAGAAATTATTACTGACCCTTCATATGATAGGCAGATTATCACTTTTACAAACCCCCATATAGGTAATACGGGAATAAATTTTGATGATTATGAGTCTAATGATAGTGGATGTTCGGGTATTATTATCAGAAATCATCCAACACATGATAGCAGTTGGAGAAAGCAGCAGAGTCTATTAGAGTTTCTACAAGATAAATCAATTCCTGCTTTATGTTCAGTTGATACTAGATTTCTAACATCTCTTCTCAGAAAAAAAGGTTCACTCAATGGATGTCTTGTGCCGGATATTAAAAAATTAGATGATGCAAAATTAGAATTATCAAAATTTTCTGGACTTAATGGTTTAGATCTAGCAAAAAAAGTTACAACAGAAAAAATATATACTTGGAACGAAGGGACTCATAGTTTAATAGATAATTCTTCACAAAAAATTAGTAAAAGGTTCAATGTTTATGCTTATGACTTTGGAATCAAGAAAAATATTCTCCGGATATTATATGATCTTGGATGTGACATAACAGTTATTCCAGCAGACTATCCTTTTGCTGAACTTAAAGCAAAAAAACCAGATGGCGTATTTCTGTCTAATGGGCCCGGAGATCCATCCGCGTGTAAGTATGCTATAGATAACATAAGAGCATTGATCTCAAACAAAATACCAACCTTTGGGATTTGCCTTGGGTTTCAGCTGATGTGCTTAGCAAGTGAAGCCGATACTTATAAGATGAAATTTGGTCATCATGGCGCTAATCATCCTGTGATTGATGTTGAAACACAAAAGGTCTCTATAACTAGTCAAAATCATGGTTTTGCTGTCGACTCATCCTCACTCAATAATAATCACAAAATTACTCATAAGTCATTATTCGATAATTCTCTGCAAGGAGTTGAGCTTCTAAACTCGCCAGCTTATGGCTTTCAAGGTCATCCTGAAGCAAGTCCTGGCCCACAAGATATATACTATCTTTTTGAAAAATTCATTAACTTTATGTCGGATAATCATGCCAAGAAATAATGATATAAAGAGTATTCTTGTTATAGGAGCTGGGCCAATTATTATTGGTCAAGCTTGTGAATTTGATTACTCTGGTGTTCAAGCATGTAAGGCATTAAAAGAAGAGGGTATTAAAACAATCTTGGTAAACTCAAATCCGGCAACCATCATGACCGATCCAGAAATGGCTGATAAGATTTATATAGAGCCAATACATTGGAGAAATATTGAGAAGATCATAGCTATAGAAAAGCCTGACGCAATTCTTCCAACGATGGGAGGCCAAACGGCATTGAATACAACACTTGATCTTAATAGACACAAGATACTTCAAAAATACGGTGTAAAAATTATTGGCGCTAGTGTCGACTCAATTGATATGGCTGAGGATAGAGAACTGTTCAAAAAAGCAATGGAAGATATTGGCCTTTTAACACCAAGGGCACAAGTTGCGAAAGATTTTGATAGGGCATTGGTAATTCAGAAAGATATTGGTTACCCCATAATCATACGACCTTCCTTTACATTAGGCGGTTCTGGCGGAGGAATTGCATATAACAAGCAGGATTTCGAAAAAATAGTTAAAAGAGGTATAGATCTGTCTCCTACAAATGAAGTGTTATTAGAAGAATCAGTAATCGGCTGGAAAGAATTCGAAATGGAGGTTGTAAGAGATAAGAATGATAATTGTATTATTGTTTGTTCAATAGAAAACTTTGATGCAATGGGTGTTCACACTGGAGATTCTATTACTGTTGCCCCCGCTCAAACTTTGACTGACAAGGAGTATCAAAATTTAAGGAATCAATCTATTCAGGTACTAAGAAAAATTGGCGTAGATACTGGAGGTTCTAATGTTCAGTTTGCCGTAAATCCTCACGATGGGAAAATATATGTAATTGAGATGAACCCAAGAGTATCCAGGTCATCAGCATTAGCATCAAAAGCAACTGGGTTCCCAATTGCTAAAGTCGCAGCCAAACTAGCTATTGGATATACGCTTGACGAATTAAGAAATGATATAACAGGAGGGGTTATACCATCTTCGTTTGAACCAAGTATAGATTATGTTGTAACAAAGATACCTAGATTTGCATTTGAGAAATTTAAAGAAGCTGATCCACATTTAACAACTCAAATGAAATCTGTAGGTGAAGTAATGGCAATCGGAGGCAGTTTTAAAGAATCTATTCAAAAAGCTTTGAGAGGACTTGAGATAGGAATTGATGGATTTTCAGAAATTAAATTTGAGGATTCATTATCACCAAAAGAAATACGAGATTTGATTTTCAAAGAGATATCAACTCCATCATCTAACAGAATTCTGTATATTGCTCAAGCGTTTAGAATAGGTATGTCAATAGATGAGGTTTTTAGTCTATGTTTTATTGATAGATGGTTTTTATCTCAAATAAAGGAAATTGTTGATTCTGAATTAAACCTTAAAGATAAATCACTAGAATCAATATCTGAGAGTTTAAGAGAACTTAAGTCCGATGGATTTTCTGATAAAAGATTGGCAAATATTTTGCATACTTCCGAAAGTGAAGTTAGAGATTTGAGGAGTAGAGAATCTATTAAACCTATTTTTAAAAGAATCGATACATGTGCAGCAGAATTCGAATCTTCAACAGCCTATATGTACTCAACATACTCAGATTTTTGTGAATCTTATCCCACAAATAACAAAAAAATAGTTATTCTTGGTGGCGGACCAAATAGAATCGGACAAGGCATTGAGTTTGATTACTGTTGTGTCCATGCATCAATGGCACTCAGAGAGGCTGGCTATGAAACAATAATGATTAACTGCAATCCAGAGACTGTCTCAACTGACTATGATACATCAGATCGTCTTTATTTTGAGCCACTTACAGTTGAAGATGTACTGTCTGTTATTGATATTGAAAAACCATGGGGTGTAATAGTTCAATATGGAGGACAAACACCTTTGAAGCTTGCAAGTGAGCTTGAAGAGTATGGAGTTAATATCATAGGAACATCTCCTGACTCCATTGATCTGGCAGAGGATAGAGAAAGATTTAAAGTTTTGATAGAGTCACTTTCTCTTAAACAACCATCAAACAAAACCGTCACTACAGTTCAGGAGGCAAAAGAGTCTGCAGAGGAAATTGGTTACCCAATCGTTGTAAGACCCTCATATGTTCTAGGTGGAAGAGCTATGGAAATTGTCACTAACGCATCAGATCTTGAGAAATATATGAAAGAGGCTGTTGAAGTGTCTGATGATTCACCAATTCTTTTAGATAAGTTTTTAAATGATGCGATTGAAGTGGATATTGATTTACTTTGTGATGGAGAAGAGGTTTATGTTGCTGGTATTATGGAGCATATCGAAGAAGCGGGAATTCACTCGGGTGATTCAGGATGTTCTCTCCCACCATATACGCTAAGTCATGACATAGTGGACGAACTAAAAGAACAAGCTTCTAAACTTGCTATAGCTTTGCAGGTAATAGGATTAATGAACGCACAGTTTGCTATAAAGGATAATGAAATATTTTTACTAGAAGCTAATCCAAGAGCATCAAGGACTGCCCCATTTGTATCTAAAGCTGTTGGTATACAGTTAGCTAAACTTGGAGCTTTAGTCATGTCTGGCGTAAAAATTAAAGATTTAGATTTGCCTGACCAGTCTCACAACAAAGCTTACTTCTCTGTAAAAGAGGCAGTCTTTCCGTTTTCTAAATTCCCTGAAGTGGATGTTTTACTTGGACCAGAAATGAAATCAACTGGCGAAGTAATGGGATTTGGTAAAACTTTTGGAGAGGCATACTTTAAGGCACAAAGAGCAGCAGGTGTGATTTTACCAAAAGAAGGTAATGTATTTATAAGTGTAAGAGACCATGATAAAGAATCAATTTGCGAAGTTGCGTTAGAATTAATAGACATGGGTTTTAATATTTATGCAACATCAGGGACATTTAATTACTTAGTTGATGCAGGTGTTACCTGTCTTAAAATAAATAAAGTTAAAGATGGTCATCCACACATCGTAGATATGATAAAAAATAATGAAGTCCATCTAATAATTAACACCACTGAAGGTGCTAGATCCATCAAAGATTCTTTTTCTATCAGAAAAGAGGCTCAAAATCATAAAATATCATTGACCACTACTGTTTCAGGCGCAAAGGCTTTTTGTAAAGCTATAAAATTCATCGATGATTTTGGAGCGCAAGATTTAAAACAGAGACATGAATCAATCTGATAAAATCAAGAATTAAAGACTTTATGATTTATTTTATTTTCACTGGATGCAATAACACAACTAATACAAAGATCACCACTTACATTTACAGACGTTCTCATCATATCAAGAAGTCTGTCTACTCCAAGTAAAAGCGTAATACCTTCTAAAGGTATTCCAATCTGAGTAAATATAACTGTCAACATAATAATCCCGGCGCTTGGGATACCCGCTGTACCAATTGATGCGATTGTTGCAGTAATAACAATCGTAATTATTTCACTGGCACCAAGATCAATTCCATAAAGACTAGCCAAGAAGAATGTTGCACATCCTTGCATTATAGCTGTGCCGTCCATGTTAATAGTCGCACCTAGAGGAACACTAAAGGTGCTTATTGACTTATCTATACCATATTTATCACTTGCAGCTTTAAGTGTGAATGGTATAGATGCACTGCTACTAGAAGTACTGAAAGTAAAAATTATTACATCTCTTAAGTTAAGGAAAAATTTAATCGGATTTAAAACTGTAAAGAGCCTTAATAGAACAGAGAAAGTAAAGAAAAAATGAAATAAAAGTACAAAAACAACTGTAAAAAAATAACTTGCTAGAGGCATTATTGTTTCCAGGCCTTGTGTTGAGAAAGTTTTGGCTAATATACAAAATACTGCTAATGGCGTAAATGATATTATTATTTTTACAAGTTCATTGATAACATCATTAAAATCATAGAAGTACTGAACGAATGTTTTAATTTTATTTTTTATTCTTGAAGCTGAAATACCAATCAAGACAGCAAAAATTAATAAATGAATAATATTTCCTTCTGCTAAAGATTTAAAAATATTATTAGGAAAAATGCTTCCATCGTTTTCAATATTTTCAATATTTATAACATTTTCTAAACTTTGCAGTTGGATTGGTTCATAACTTATAAAAGATGAAAAAAGTAGACCAAGAGATATTGCTATTACTGTCGTAAAGGCATACAACAATAATGTTTTTATACCTAGCCTTGATATGGATACATCATCCGATAAAGATACAATGCCGCACACAATGGAGAAAAATATCAGAGGCACTATTATTAGTTTTAATGATGATAAAAATAGATAAGAGATCAAATCGAAGAAGCCAGTTATGTAAGCGCCAAGGGTAGATTCGATTGTATCTGTAAGATTAAAAGCTACACCGATAATAATTCCTACAATCATTGAAACAATGATTTTCTTTGTGAATGACATTTTTATCTCAGCGAGTCTAAAGCAGCTTGGTAGTCTGGTTCGTTGGCTATTTCTGAGACAAGCTCAGAGTGAAGTACTTTATTGTCTGGTGATATGGTGACAACTGCTCTTGATGTTATACCTGATAAAGGACCATCTATTAGCAGTACCCCATAATCTTTAGCAAAGTTACGTGATCGCATCATTGATACTGGGACGACATTATCCAGAGACTCTGAGGTGCAAAAGCGTTTCATTGCGAATGGTAAATCGCTGGAGACTATTAACATAACAGTGTTATTAAGTTTAGATACTTTCTCGTTAAATATTAATGTCGATTTTTGACACACTGGGGTGTCAAGACTCGGTACGATGCTTAAGATTTTGTTTTTCCCTTTATAGCTATCAAGGTTTATATCGTTTAGGTCAGAGTCAACTAAAATAAAATCTGGAGCAGATTCTCCAGCTTTAACTATTTCTGAATTGGTGTTAACTTCATTTCCTTTCAATGTTACTTTAGCCATTGACATAGATTATAACGTAATGACTAAAAAGAAAAGTATAAAAAATTGGCTCAAGAAGCATACTAAAGATAGATATGTAAAAATGTCTATATCATCAGGCTTCAGATCGAGAGCGTTTCATAAACTTCAAGAAATAGATATGAAGTATCATTTGGTCAAAAGCTCAAATACTATTATCGATCTCGGCGCTTCACCAGGTTCGTGGTCAGAATACATAGTACGAAATTACAAGAACAAAAAACTAATTGCGGTTGATAAGATAGTAATGAAACCTATTAAAGGGGTTCATTTTATTAATGGGGATATCAATAATTCTGAAGATAGAGACAAAATAAAAGAAATTTTAAATAAGGCAGACCTTGTTTTATCAGATATTGCCCCTAACATTACTGGTATAGAAGATGTTGATCAGGCTCATTTTTGTGAGATATTTGAATCGATTTCAAGTATTTGCTCAGATTTTCTTAATATAAAAGGGATTTTAGTTATGAAGTTTTTCAATGGATCATCATATGATTCAGTAAAAAAGAGATTAAATGTGCTATTTAATGAGGTCAATACTTATAAACCGGACTCATCTAGATCAAGTAGTAATGAGGTTTTCTTTATTTGTATTGGTTATAAAGACTGATATGATTGAAATAGTTAGTTAATAGTGTCAAACTTAGAACGATTCTAAAGTAGGAGTATTATGGGAGACTTAGTCAAAAATTTAGTTATATGGACAATCATTGCGGTGGTAATAATGTCCCTATTTACAGGTGTCGGCGGAAGAAATGCTACATCACAAGAGTTTAATTACACAGACTTCATGCAACAAGTTCAAACTGGGCAAGTTGAGGAAGTTACTATATCGGGTAGAGAAATCGCAGGTTCATTCAAGTCCGGAGAAACATTTATGACTTACAGCCCCGAAACAGATAATTCTGCTCTAATTGGGGAGCTAATCAAAGGCAAAGTAAGAATAAGTGGTAAAGCTCCAGAGAAACAATCATTCTTGGCTCAAATTTTTATCCATTGGTTTCCATTTCTATTACTCATCGGCGTCTGGATCTTCTTCATGAGACAAATGCAAGGTGGCGGTGGTGGCCGTGGAGCAATGTCTTTCGGTAAAAGCAAAGCTAAAATGCAAACAGAGGATCAAGTAAAAGTGACTTTTAAAGATGTCGCTGGGGTAGAGGAAGCTAAAGAAGAGGTAAAAGAACTTGTTGATTTTTTGAGAGATCCAGCTAAATTTCAAAATCTGGGTGGAAACATTCCACGCGGAGTTCTAATGTCTGGCTCGCCTGGCACAGGTAAAACTCTTTTAGCAAGAGCGATTGCTGGTGAAGCGAAAGTTCCTTTCTTTACGATATCCGGTTCTGATTTTGTCGAAATGTTCGTAGGTGTTGGTGCATCCAGAGTAAGAGATATGTTTGAACAAGCAAAAAAACACTCTCCTTGTATTATATTCATAGATGAAATTGATGCCGTTGGAAGACATAGAGGAGCTGGTCTAGGCGGTGGTCATGATGAAAGAGAGCAGACACTTAACCAATTATTGGTAGAGATGGATGGTTTCGAGGGGAATGAAGGAGTGATTGTTATTGCAGCTACTAATAGGCCTGATGTTTTAGATCCCGCACTGCTTCGTCCAGGAAGATTTGATAGACAAGTCACTGTTCCACTTCCTGATATACGAGGAAGAGAGCAGATCCTTAAAGTACATATGAGAAAAACTCCAATAGCAAACGATGTTAACCCTAAAATACTTGCAAGAGGTACCCCAGGATTCTCTGGAGCTGATCTTGCTAACTTAGTTAACGAAGCTGCACTGTTTGCTGCAAGAGCTAATAAAAAAATAGTTGACATGGATGATTTTGAAAAAGCCAAAGATAAAATTCTGATGGGTGGTGAGAGAAAATCGATGGTAATGAATGATGACGAGAAAAAACTCACTGCATATCATGAAGCTGGGCATGCAATTGTAGGTAGACTCGTCCCTGATCACGATCCAGTCTATAAAGTAAGCATAATTCCAAGAGGTAGAGCATTAGGCGTGACAATGTTCTTGCCAGAAGAGGATAGATACAGTAACAGCAGGCAAAGGATTAATAGCATGATAGCAGCTCTTTTTGGTGGAAGAGTGGCTGAAGAGTTAATATTCGGAGACGATGCCGTGACTACTGGAGCGTCAAATGATATTGAGAGAGCAACAGATCTAGCAAGAAACATGGTCACTAAATGGGGACTCTCAGATAAAATGGGCCCTCTGGCTTATGGCGAAGAGCAACAAGAGGTCTTTCTTGGCAAGTCAGCATCTCAAAATAATAAAAATATTTCTAATGAAACTGCTAGCTCTATTGATGGGGAAATAAGAAAGATTATTGATACTCAATATTCAAGAGCTACTAAATTGATAAAAGATAATTTAGATAAAATGCATTTGATGGCAGACGCTCTCATGAAATATGAAACAATTGACGTAGAGCAAATTGATCAAATAATGGAAGGCAAAGTTCCTGATGCACCAGATAGTTGGTCTGACGATGATAATAGTCCAACAGGAAAAACATCTGATGTGTCTTCTAAAGACAGCCCTTCTGCATCGCCAGCATCATAGGACATAGAAATTAGTTCATGTTAGTATATTAAAATATTACTAACATGGGCTGCATTCTTGTTACACCTTTGGAATAAAAAATTTTCATACAATGATCTAAAGAGAGTTACGGACAAATCAGGATCAAGACACTATAGTTTAAATGGAATGCGGGTGCCGTCTGTCACAACCATTCTTGATAAAACAAAATCTCAAAAAGAAAAAGACTCATTAAACGCTTGGAGGCAGCGAGTAGGACATGTAGAGGCAAATAGGATTTCAAAGGAATCTACATCAAGAGGAGATAAAATGCATAAGCATATAGAAGATGCTCTTCATGGCAAACAATCACTTGATTTAGACATAATGAATGAGACTGAAAAAAAAATGTCACAAGTAATTATCAAACAAGCTTTAGAAAAAAAGCTTAACGAAATTTGGGGATGTGAAACACCATTATTTTATCCAAATTCACATGCTGGCACAACTGACTTATGTGGTGTTTATGATAACCGGGAGTCTATAATTGATTTCAAGTCTTCAACAAAATTAAAAAAAAGAGAATGGATAACTGATTATTTTTTACAGACTTGTGCGTATGCCCTAGCTCATAATCTTCAATATAAAACAGACATTAGACAAGGTGTTATTTTGATTTGTACTCAAAATCTTGAATTTCAAGAATTTATTATTAAAGATAATGAGTTTCTGTGGTATCAAAAAAAATTTGAGGAACGTGTGTATAGATACCAAAAACAACTGGAGTTAGAAAATGAATGATATCAAGATTATGGGTGTACTAAATATCACAGATAACTCCTTCTATGATGGAGGAAAATTCAATAGTTTTAAAGAATCATATCAGCATGCTCGCAATATGATAAAGGAGGGTGTTGATATAATTGATATAGGTGCAGAATCATCAAAACCTGGATCAAGACCTGTATCTAGTAAAGATCAAATAATCAAAATTGAACCTGTAGTTGAAGCTATAAGAGAAATCTCTGATAAGCCAATTTCTATTGATACGAGAAATGCTGAAGTCATTAGGAAACTTATTAAATATAAAATTAATATTGTTAATGATATATCCTCTCTAGAAGATGATGAATTACTAGACATTATAAAAGAAAATAATTTAACGATATCATTAATGCATATGCAAGGTACGCCTGAGAATATGCAAGATAATCCTGTATACGAAAATGTTGTTGATGAAATATTTATCTACCTGAAAGAGAAGGTAAATATGTGTGTTGAATCCAAGATCAGTAAAGAGAATATTATTATAGATCCTGGATTTGGCTTTGGAAAAACCTTAGACCACAACTATATAATTTTAAATAACTTACAAAAATATTCTGAATTGGGATGTCGAATATTATCAGGTATATCACGCAAAAGTATGATTGGCTCTGTAATAGGCAAGCCAGCATCAGATAGACTCTATGGCTCACTAGCAGCAACAGTACTTGCTATAAGAAATGGCGCTACTATTCTGCGTGTTCATGATGTAAGAGAAACAAGGATGTTGTTAAACTTTAAAGACCTGATATTTGAAGAATTATGAAGTTATTTGGCACTGATGGTATTAGAAATGAATATGGTAGTTTCCCATTAGATACTCAAACCATTATAAAAATAGGATCAGCTCTCGCGAAGACCCTTGATAGCAAAATCAAAAAAATATTGATTGCCCATGATGGAAGGGAATCATGTAATCTTATTTATGAAAACCTTGTAAAAGGAGTGAACTTTCATAGTAAATATGAAATAATTTTTCTAGATTTGCTCCCCACTCCCGCAGTATCATATATTCTGTCCAATAATAAGGATAATGATGCATATGGTATTGAAATTACTGCTTCGCATAATCCATATACTGATAATGGTATCAAGATATTTAATAATTATGGTTTTAAAATATCATCATCTCATGAGGATGAAATTGAAAGATTAGTTGATAATCAAGATGAGGAAATAGATAACTCTAGTATAGAATGTTCATCTGGAAATTCTTTAAGAGTATCGTACATAAATTTTATTTCGAAAATATTCCCCAATAAAGATAACCCTAAACAGAGTCTAAAGATCGCAGTCGACTGTGCCAACGGAGCAATATCAAATATTATAAATGATCTTAATATTCCAGAAAATATGTCACTGGTGTTGTTAAATAATACTCCGAATGGGAGAAATATAAATAATAATTGCGGTGCTGTTTACCCGGAATTTTTGTCAAATTTTATTAGAGAATCTAATACTGAAAAAACATCTCAAAATTTTGATTTTGGGATGTGTTTTGATGGAGATGGTGATAGAGCCATTCTAGTCGATAATTTGGGAAACATATTAGATGGTGATGATCTATTGTACATCTTCGCACTATACTCTGGAGAGATTAATAAAGTAGTGGGCACCGTAATGACCAATTATGGTATCAGAAAAAACTTAGAGAGGATTGGCATAGATTTCATAGAGACGGATGTAGGTGATAAAAATGTTCTTCAAGCCGTACTTGAAAATAATGCATTCATTGGATCTGAGTCATCTGGACACATAATCCATACCGATACAGGCACGATACCTATTGGCGATGGACTTATTACAATGGCTAAAATTATAAATTTAGTATCTGAAAAAAAGAAAAGTGTAAGTGAACTTTATCCTATGAGTAAAAAAATACCCTCTATACTAATCAATATTGAGACATTATCTGCAGATAAATATATAGAAACAAATGAATCAATTTTTACTAAAGTTAAAAAAATGCTTGGTAATAGTGGTAGAATCTTTGTAAGAAAATCTGGAACTCAACAGTTAGTAAGAATTCTTATAGAGCATGAATCCGAGCAGATATTGAGTATAGTTGAAAAAGAAATAAGAGAAATAATGTAATGTCAAAAATAGTAATAGCAGGAAACTGGAAACAAAACGGATCATTAAAAAGCTCAGTTAGACTTACGAAAAGTATTCTTTTAGCTTTAGATAAGTATAAATTTAAGCATGAAATTATAATATTTCCACCCACTATTTTTTTGTTATCTATTAATAAATTAATACATCAAAAAAAATTAAAATTAGGTTCTCAGAATGTATCTGCATATGAAAATGGTGCATATACTGGCGAGATATCTTCCAAGATGCTAAAAGGATCTGGGATTAATTATTGTTTGGTCGGTCACTCAGAAAGGAGACATATCCTTCATGAGGACGAAGCTATTTTGTCTAGTAAAGTGACTAGATTATATGAAGCTAATATAAACACTATTTATTGTATTGGTGAAACTTTGAGAGAGTACAAAGATAAAAAAACTAAATCTGTCCTAAAGAGTCAGATCCAGAAGCTTTTCAAAGGCAACAGAACTAACTTAAAAAAACATCCAAATAAATTAATTATTGCATATGAACCAGTTTGGGCTATTGGTACAGGTTTAGTACCGACATCGTCTGAACTTAGTTCTATTTTCACTTTTATTAGGAATACTATTAATAAGATTGATAAAAAATATTCTTCGATTAAAATCTTGTATGGTGGCAGCGTTACTCCCGATAATGCAGGTTCTTTGATGGAGACCAATCATATAGATGGCCTACTTGTTGGAGGAGCATCTTTGATATCAAAAAAATTTATTGATATTTGCTCCACAATTTGAGATAAATACACAATGCAAACCGCACTTCTAACGATACATATTATACTTGCAGTTATATTAATTGTGCTTGTACTTATTCAGCAAGGCAAGGGAGCTGATGCAGGAGCAGCATTTGGATCAGGTGCTTCATCAACTGTATTCGGCGCAAGAGGAAGCGCAACTTTTCTTAACAAACTTACAACTATAATTGCTCTTAGTTTTTTTGTAACTAGTCTCAGCCTTGCTTATATTTCATCCAAGAACAGTCAAGGGACTAGCAGTCTTATAAATGAGTCAGTCGAACAGGATAAAGCTGACGATAAAGAAAAATTCGATAAACCTTAAAGCCGATGTGGTGGAATTGGTAGACACGCTGTCTTGAGGGGGCAGTGACGAGAGTCGTGCCGGTTCGAGTCCGGCCATCGGCAATTTAATTATGGACTAATCCAGGTATCCTTAAGTGGTTCACTGAAAAAAATGTTTGCTCGTCTATGTCCCTCTCTTTTTAAATATAGCCAATCAACTTTTTCAACCTTTACATCTATCACACTAAAATTATCGCTTTCTTCATAATGTATTTCTTTTGAAAAATCATTATATTCCTTAATGATATTTCCAGGATTAGGGAATTGGAAATAACATTCTTTAGACATATCACTCATTTTTGACCATGCATATGATGACCGTTGATTTTTATAGTTTATCTTTGCCATTCCGAAGCACCTTATCTGTATTTTTCTTGCTTTACTATAAAAAACACAGCAAACATTTTCATTTTGATTCACATCATTTATTTTCTCAGCATGATAATTTGTATGAAGTGTAATCACACCCTCAGATGCATTATATCCCCGCAGCACTACTATCCGCCCTGCGGGTGAATCTCCTGAGGTACAGAGTGTGAAAGTTCTAAAATCAGATTTTCTATTTTTTACCCCTTCAGAGAGATTATACTCAATGTTTTCTCTTACATTTTCTAATGTTTCTAACGTATTTTTCGAGCTCATAATTAATGTTATGCTAATTAGTATTTGAATATATATAGGATATAATAAGACATGCTTTATGAATACCTGCCAATATTAATATTTTTAGTTTTAGCATCTATATTTGCAGCAGTGATGCTATCTGCCGGGTTTATTTTTGGAGGTAGTAATCCTGACGATGAAAAAAATTCACCTTATGAATGTGGATTTGAACCATTTGAGGATTCTAGAATGAAATTTGACGTTAGGTTTTATCTAGTTGCTATTTTATTTATAATTTTTGATTTAGAAATTGCTTTTTTATTTCCATGGGCAGTAGTTTTAGATCACATAGGATTTGAGGGCTTTGTTGCTATGGCAATTTTTATTTTTATTCTTCTAGTAGGATTTATATATGAATGGAAAAAGGGAGCTTTAGAATGGGATTAGAAAATATTCAAAGGGACGGATTTGTTCTTGCCGATTCTGAAAGCCTTTTTGACTGGGCAAGAACAGGTTCACTTTGGCCAATGACTTTTGGTTTAGCATGTTGTGCTGTTGAAATGATGCATGCTGGCGCCTCTAGATATGATTTAGATAGATTTGGAATGTTGTTTCGACCTAGTCCAAGACAATCAGATGTAATGATTGTTGCTGGAACCCTTGTTAATAAAATGGCACCAGCTCTACGAAAAGTTTATGATCAAATGGCTGACCCTAAATGGGTAATCTCTATGGGCTCATGTGCAAATGGAGGAGGTTACTATCACTATTCTTATTCAGTTGTAAGGGGATGTGATCGAATCGTTCCCGTAGATATTTATGTTCCTGGTTGTCCTCCAACTGCTGAAGCACTTCTTTACGGTATACTACAACTACAAAATAAAATTCGAAATAAAAATAGAATTAAGATTAAGTAATAATGAATAAAATCAGGGAATTACTTGACGGGCTAATTGTAGATAATATCGAATCAGATATATCAACAATTACTGTTGAAAAATCAAAATTAAAAAAAGTTCTTAAATTACTAAAAGAGGATATTGACTTACAGTTTACACAACTTGTGGATCTGTGTGCGGTTGATTATATTGAGTTTGGTAATTCAGAGTGGCAAACAAGAGAACCTACAAATACCGGATACAACAGAGGAATAAAACCCTCTTCACATAGTAGGATTGAATTTTCTAATGAAGAAACTGAGGATGAATTTGAGTTATGTGTAGTATACCATTTGTTATCAATTGAAAATAATACAAGGATACGTATCAAGTGTTTTCTGGATAATGACTCAATGATTATTCCGTCAGTAACTGATTTATTTGCTTCTGCGGACTGGTATGAGAGAGAAGCATACGACTTATATGGAGTCCTTTTCGACGGCCATAATGATCTTAGAAGAATATTAACTGACTATGGCTTTATAGGTCATCCGTTTAGAAAAAAATTTCCTCTAGTTGGTAATACGCAAGTAAGATACGATCCTGAACAAAAAAAAGTAATAAACGAACCAGTAGATATTAACCCTAGGACACTTGTCCCAAAAGTGATAAGGAAAAAATA
>MDSZ01198056.1_pt1 | contig 22554 bp, 19 predicted proteins | sample 811201 | NCBI WGS metagenome assembly MDSZ01 (sample SAMN05326647, study PRJNA326480) | marine metagenome | isolation source: seawater | place: Indian Ocean: North | collected 2010 | reverse complement strand
TTTTGTTTTTATTATGCTGAGATTGATAAAGGTAGAAAACCTACTGAATTGACTCTAGATGAAATCGACAAGATTACAAATTCAGCAGGAAGATTGATTCAATTATCTATGACTGGAGGAGAGCCTTTTATTAGAAAAGATTTTGTTGATTTAACAAAAATTGCTTTAAATAACACAAGAGCTAAGTACGTAACAATTCCTACCAATGCATATTTATCAGATAATATATATGAATATTTGCTGGAAATTTTACCAAAGTATCCAAAATCATTTTTTCGATTATCGCTTTCGATAGATGGTATTGAAGAGGAGCATGATATTAATAGAAGTAAACCTGGCTCTTATAAAAAAATAATTGAAACACATAATCTGATTAAAGACTTAAGAAACCATTTCCCTAATTTAGTTTTAGATTCTAATACAGTTTTTACAGCTAATACTCAAGGTAGGATGATTGATATTTTAAAGAAATTACACTCCGACTTTGAATTTGATAATCATACCGTCACTTATGCGAGAGGCAAAATAAGAGATCCAAAACTTGCCGTTATTGCCAAAAAAGAATATGAGGATATGAATAAAATGCTTACATCACTCTCTTATAAAAGTGAGAAAAGATATTTATATCCTATTTACCGAGGAGTAAGGAATGTATCTTGGCAAAACCTAATAGCTACTGCTTTTAAAGATAAATATGTAACTCCATGTGTCGCAGGGAGAAAGATGTGCGTAGTAACTGAAGAGGGTTTCGTCAAGCCTTGCGAGCTTTTGCCTCATATTTATGGCAACTTAAGAGATTATGATTATGATATTAAAGCTATTTTAGATAATCAAGAAGCGATTAATTCTAGAAAATGGATCAAAAGTTCTAAGTGCAAGTGTACATTTGAATGTGCTTTAGCAGCAAATGTGACGTGGAATGTTAGTCAGTATCCAAGAGTTCTTTTAAGTGCTTTAAAGAATATTTGATGTCTTTAATTTCTTTAATCATTCCCTGTTTTAACTCTTCTAGAACTATTAGAGAATGTTTATATTCAGTTCTTGAAAGTTCTCTTTTACCGTTTGAAATTATTGTTGTGGATGATAAATCTACAGATAATTCGTTAGCTATCATTGAAGATTTTTCATTAATATCAAGTGTTCCTACTAAAATCATAAAAAAAAATAATAATTCTGGACCTGCCACTGCTAGAAATATTGGTGCAAGAAACTCAAATGGAAAATACCTTTTTTTTGCAGATTCAGATACAAAATTGGATAAAGATGCCATTGCAATTGCCTTTGAAACTATAAATAATCGTCCCCAAAAGGTATCTGGTGTTGTTGGTATTTACAATGTCAATAAATCTCAAGGAATCTTTGCTGAATTTAAGACTTCTTATTATTTATTTCACATGGCTAGGAAAGGAATTATAGATTATGATGCTTTTTCTGCATCCTGTGCTTTAATTCGACGAGATGATTTCTTCGCTGTTGGAGGTTATGACCAATGGTTTACTCCTGGCTTAGATTTGGAGAATGAAGAATTGGGATATAGATTGGTCGAGAATGGTTTTAAATTGGTTTTAAATCCTGCAATAAGATGTGATCATGATTTTCCTGCGGGAATAATTTTATTAAAGATCTTTTTTGTCAGAACTGCCTGTTGGATGGAAATGTCAATGGTTAGAAGAACCTTTACAAAAGCCTTATCTACCAAGAATACTGGTTTTACCTCTCTTATTCCCTTTTTTACGATATTTCTTGGATTATTGATAGTTATTGTTCATAGTTCCTTTCTGATAGTTGTTTTAATTATTCTTTTAATTGTTTACTTAATGCTTTGTTTGCCTTATTTAAGGTATTACATGCATAAAAACAAATCGCCCAAAATATTTAGAATTATTTTTGCAACTTATTTTAGTCATCTTTTTATTTCTTTTGGTGCTATTTATGGGGTTATAAAAGTATTGGTGGGAAGATCTTTAATTTTTAACAAATTCTCTAAGAAATAAAAATTATTTATTTTTAAGGTCAAAATATATTATTAGGAGTATTATTATTAAAAACTTATTTAAATGAATTTAAAAGAAAGAGGTTTTACAGTAGGGGATTTATTCATAGTTTTAATAATCCTCGCAATATCATTTTTTGTATTTAATAGATCAGGCGAAGAAGGTAAGCAAGAAGCCCATTTAAATAATTATTTTTTAATTAATAATTCTAATAAATTAAATTTCTTTGATTCAAAAATTTCTTAAAAATTATATTTATTATTAATTGACTACAAAATTTAGCAATGATTTTTTTTAAATTAAATGTCAGAATTTATCAAATTAAGCAGATCAACGGTTGAGAGATTTCTGACTTGCAAAAGGTGTTGTGTTTTAGAAAAAAAATATCAGATTAGGCCTCCTTCTCTACCCTTCACGTTAAATATTGCAGTTGATAATTTATGTAAAAACGAATTTGATTATTATAGGGAAAGGCAAGAACAGCACCCTCTATTTAAAGAAAATAAAATTGATGCAATACCCTTTAAACATAAAAAAATTGATATCTGGCGAAGTAACTTTCAAGGCCTTAGATATAGATCAATTGTAAATAATTATGATTTTGGGGGAGCTATTGATGATGTTTGGCAAAAAAATAATGGGGATCTAATTGTAGTTGATGTTAAAGCTACGTCTAAAAATATTTTTAACTGGGAAGAAACTTTCAATAAGTATGAATACGCCAAAGGTTATAAACGTCAATTAGAGATGTATCAATGGCTTTTTAAAAAGAATGGTTTTTCAGTTTCTGATGAAGCATATCTTGTCTATTTTAATGCAAGAAAAAATGAAGATTTTTTTCATAACAAGCTTCAATTTGATGTACATTTTATTAAGTTGATTTGTTCTACAAATTGGGTGGAGGAAAAAATATTAGAGACTGTTAGTCTTTTAAGATCTAATGTATTTCCAGAGCCAGCTAAGAACTGTGAATATTGTAATTATTTAAGAAAACGTTGGGAATTGTCAAAGCAAAATTAACTTTTATATTCTATAAAACCTAGAGAAAATATGGAAAAAATGTTCAATAAAAGTTAGTCTTAGGTAACTTTGGATTTAAGGTTTTGGTTAAATCAAATTCTATAAATAGGTTAAGTACGGCTCTACAGCAAGATGTTGTCAAAATCGCTGGTAAAACAATTTTTATTAATCCTTTTTTATATTGGAGACGTTTTGATCAAAATACAAATAGATGGTTAAGGGAACCTGGTCAAATGTCAGATGAACAAATTAGACCTAATAGAAATAGATTCTATCCTGAAATTGATTGGGGTGATTTAACAAGTGAAGAAATCCTTTTAAAGGACGCTACTATTGAAATGTTTTTAAAGACATTAGATTTAATTAGTACATTTCATCCTCATTTAAGTTCAGGCCAGATGCTGGAAATAGAGAGAAAAATGTCAATAACAAAAAAAATACCTTTTGAAAATTGGGTTAAAAAAGCTTTTGCAAAAAAGAAAAGATTAGCATTAAAAGAAAAAAAGAAGTTTCAACGTGAAAGATTTATAAGTCAATGGAAAGAATGGTTTTCCCTGGAGTCAACTCATCAAGCTATTTTGCCTATTATTGTTATGATATTTGTATCTGCTTTTATTGGTTGGTCTGCTGGCATTTCAAAGAATAGTTGTAATCCTTATTTTGAGCAAACAATAAAAAATAATATTTAAGTCAATGCCTGATTTTTTTTCAAACTTAAACAATTTATTAAAAAGGGAGTTAGTTCCTTCAATTAAAACTATTATCGAAAAATCTTCCAATACAGTAGCTGAGACAATTGTAGAGAATTTAAAAAATAATAACTTTTTTGCTAATGAATATGCAGATTTTAATCAAAAAACAAATCAATCAATCTTTACAAATCTGGAAACAGATGACTATGAAATTTTAAATGCAAAACTTGAAAATATAAAAAATAATATGGATGCACTCATTAACATATATTTGAAAAATTAATTGAACCAAAACTCACCAAATAAAAGATTTGTTTGTCTTTATAAGCAGCCATTGATTTTCTTCTTGTTAGGTAGCTTTGCTTTTTCTTTGATTTTTTTTAGATTGATTTTTTTGCAGATTATAAATTATGAAAATTATAGAAAAATGTCTGATCAAAATAGGATTAGATTAATAGCTACACAACCTATCAGAGGCAGAATTCTTGATAAGAATCGTAGGATTCTTGCTGATTCAAAGCTTAAATACTCTTTAATAGTAAAACCACAGTTTTTAGAAAAAGAAATATGGAATGACTATAAATTTAAAATTTCTAATTTATTAAATTTAGAATCGAAGGATTTAGATAGACTATTTCAACGTGGAATAAGAGATAATAAATATTCTATTGAATTGGTGAATAAGTTATCTACTGAACAAATAATAAAATTTAAGGAAAACGCAAATTATTTTAAGGGTTTTGAAATTTTGCAAAAAGTTATAAGATATTATCCTTTTCAAACAGTAGCTGCCCATGCTATTGGTTATACTTCGCCAATTACGGAATCTGAGTTTTCAACCTTATCCAAAAAAGGTTATCGATTAGACGATTTAATTGGAAGAACTGGTATTGAATTCGCTTATGAGAATCATCTGAGAGGAGAATGGGGAGGAGAAATGATTGAAGTTAATGCAGCAGGTTCTGTTCAAAAGTCATTGGGGATCAAGCCATCTAAACAAGGCAACGATCTTCAATTAACTATTGATTTAGATTTACAACTCATTGCTGAGGAAGTGTTAAAGGATAAAAAAGGCGGTGCAGTTATCGTTATGGATCCAAGAGATGGAGCCATAAGAGCTTTAGCTAGTAAGCCAACATATGACTTGAATTTTTTTTCTCAGGAATTTAAGCCAGAGAAAGAATATAATAAATTATTTTTTTCAGCATCTAAACCACTATTTAACAGAGCATTGAATGCTTATGATCCAGGAAGTGTTTGGAAAGTTGTCACAGCACTAGCAGGTATGGAGAGTGGTAAGTTTCCAGCTGATACTTTATTAGATACAAAACGGTGTATTACTTATGGCAGTCAATGTTTCCGAGAACATAATGGAATGGGTTTTGGTTCTATTGGTTATGAAGATGCATTACGCGTATCTAGTAATACTTTCTTTTATCAGATTGGTTATGGGGTTGGAGTTGACGCAATTAATAATATGTCAAAGAAATTGGGATTTGCCCAATTGTCAGGTATAGAAATAGCTGACCAAGAGGATTTTGGTTTAATAGCAAGTAGTGAATGGGCAAAATCAGGAAGAGGATGGGGCAAACCTGGCAGAACTCCCTGGCTGCCAGAGGATATAGCTAGTATGTCCATAGGGCAATTTGTTGTACAAGTAACTCCAATACAAATTGCAAGAGCATATTCAGCAATAGCTAATGGAGGATATTTGGTTACTCCTTACTTATCATCAATTAATAAAGAGAATGCTATAGAGAAAAAAACTAAAGTTGATATTGATCCAAAGTATATAGAAGTTGTAAAAAGAGGTTTGGAGAAAGTTGTAGAGTCTGGCACAGGTGCATCAATTAATTACGGCTTACCAAATCTCCCTCCTGTAGCAGGCAAAACGGGAACTGCAGAAGATGCTTTGGGTGGAGAGGATCATGCTTGGTTCGTTTGTTTTACTCCGACTGATAAGAGTAAACTTGTAATTGTTACTTTCGCTGAAAATACTCCTGGTGGCGGGTCTACTCATGCGATTCCGATGGCACGTAAGATTTTAGAGGTATGGGATAAAAAGAGATAATACTGATTAAATTTCTATTTTCTTCATTTGCATGAGACGTTTTACTATATCTTCAATCGTTTTTTCTTCAAATGGTTTGCTATAGGAAGAGGATAATTGCCTGCCAAGAACTTGACTTCCTAAATGTACTAATTGAATCCGAAGAGATGTAAGCATTTCTATCCCAGGACCACCAGAAAAAGTTGCGATAGCAATCGGTTGTCCATTGAATAAATCTCTGAAATCATCTCCAGAAATTGATAACCAAGCAATTAAATTTGATAGGATTGGTGGAATAGATCCATTATATTCTGGTGCACAAATGACCCATTTTTTGGCATTAAATAATTTTTTTTTGATTAATAATATTTCTTCAGGAATATCTTCCTTGGAATGATTTCTGGGATTAAACAAAGGGATAACTAATTCTGTGAGATCTAATATTCCACAAGATATATTTAATTCATTGCTTTTTTCAAGGAACTTTTTTGATAATTCCAAATTTTTCCCGCAGCTGGCAGAAATAACTATTAAGTCGGTGTTAGTTGTCATAGATTTTTGGAGTGTGAATTAATAATTAGAACCACTTTTTCTATGGTGTACAGCGGTTAAATCATCTTTATTTAGAAGATTTCCATATTGTACTTCAGCATAAATAACATAATGGTCACCACATTCCATTCTTTCTTTTACAAATCCTTCAAGCCAGGCAAGGCTACCAAGAATAATGATTTGATCATTGGGTGTTTTTTCTATATTTAAATCTGTAAACCTATTCTCTCCAGGTTTAAATGGTTTTGAAAACTTTTTAAGATAATCTTTGAAATTTTTCTCACTTAATATATTTAAAGCAAATTTATCTCCTTTTTGTAAAAGAGATTCTACTGCTCTATCTTTTGCTACTGCAATGCTTATTCCAGGAGGGGAAAAGCTTGCTTGACTAACCCAAGAGGCAAGCATAGCTCCTGTTAAGTTATTTTCTGTATCACCTTTTGATGCGGTTAATATGCACAGAGAACCTATCACTCTGCCTAATGCTTGTAAAGTTGGATTTGTTTTGCTGGAAATCATTCCAGTATCTGACTTTCTAGTTTTTTGCCTTGAGTTTTTTAGGATTTTGCGCCCAAAATGTGTTCCTATTTCTTCAAGTTCTTTGATTTTTGGTTTATTTGGGCTAAATTTTATCCTTATCGGATCAAAACCGAATTTGAAACCTCCGTCTTTTAATTTAGATTCAAGTAAATCTATCGCCTCTCCGCTCCAACCAAAGCTACCAAAAATCCCTACAGGTTTTTTGCGGTCTCCATCAGATAAAATACTTCCAAGCGCGCTAATAATTGGCGTAGGTGCATGACCTCCAATCGTTGGAGAGCCAATTAAATATCCGTCAGCATTTTTAATAGCATTACTCAGCTCTTCATTAGATGAGAATTCACAATTTATACTTATTACATCAACAGCTGTTTTATTTATCCCTTTTGCTAACGCATCTCCTATTGAAGCTGTATTCCCATATGCACTTGCATAGATTAAAACTATTTTTGGATTATTATGCGAAACATTTTGACCCCATCTAATGTAGTCATTGAGAAAACTGTTGAGACTATACTCTATAGCAGGACCATGAATGGGAATAATTGTTTTAATAGAAAATTCAGCAATTTTTTCAGTAATAGAGGTGATTTGTGATGACATTGGAGCCATCAGGCAATCATAAAAAAACTTCCTATCACTTTCAGTGCTAATTCTATTTTTTTCTGACCAGTCAGAACTTGCAATGTGAGCCGAGAAGATTTTTTCACTCAACAAAATTTCTTGGTTTTTTTCATAAATCATTACCCCTCCAGGCCATCTTGCTGTGGGTGTGGGTAGTAAGTCTAAAGAAATTTCATCTAAATCAATATGAAATTCTTTTTTAATTAAATTGAATCTTGGTAATTCAATCTCAAGGGAATTTTTGTTTCTAGGATTTTTTTGATTCCAAAGCTCATTTATAAGTTTAAATCCAGGATTAGTACATATTATTTCTAGATGACCAAAAGATTTACTAATCTCTTTAATTGAATCTATGATTTTTGGATTTATATGGCCTGTGATTATCGTTATTTGTTTACTTTTATAGTCATTGACATTTTCAATGATTAATTGCTTTAAAAGTTCGAGGTTATTGATTTCTGGAGGATAAAGTATAAATAACTTTTCTTTATTGCTGATTAAAAAAGAATTAAATGATGTTCCTTTTTCTAAATTAAATTCCAATTCAAATTTTTCTTTGCTTTTATCCAAAAAACGTATGCAAATAAAATCCTTGCATAAAGTGAAGAGATGGAATTTGTCATTAGATGACAAGTCTTTAGCTTTCGTAATCATTTTAAAGAAATTAAAAGGCTAAAACTTAATAGTGATTAGCTACTTTACGATGATGAACAGCAGTTTTACAAGATAAATCCGAAACATTACCATTTTCAACTTTCCCATAAATTATCCAATGATCTGGTGTTTCAAGTCGAGAGCTTACTTCGCAGTCTAAATAAGCTAAGGAATCAGCAAGCACTGGCCCACCAACAGCAATATTTTCGATGATATCAACATCAGCAAATCTATCTGCACCAGGTGCGAACCTTTTTAGAAAATGCCTAAACATTTTTTGGTAATTATCTTCTCTTAAAATATTGACAACGAATGTAGATCCTACTTGCATGAAAGATTCAATCGCCCTATCTTTTGCTACTGCAACTGTTATTCCAGGTGGTGAGAAACTTGCTTGACTTACCCAACTAGCAACCATTGCGCTTTGTTTAGAACTATTTTCAGTATCTTCTCTAGCTGTAACAACATACAGACCACCACTTAAACGACCGAGAGCCTTATCTAAATTAGTATCTAAGCTTTTCATTGTTTCAATGTTCTTTTTTTTGTTAATTAATTGACCTAAATCTGTGCCTGCTTCCTCAAATTCTTGATAAATATTTGGATCAGGATTTTTCTTTACTCTTAAAGGACTTAAAGCTTCTTTTTGACCGAGTTCACGTAATTTATGTGCCAAAGTATCTATAGGCTCATCGTTTCCTCCAAATGAATCAAAAATTGCTGTAAGTTGTTTGGGTTTTAAAGCTGCAAATAACGTTCCAAGAGAATTTTTTAAATCATTATCTGCATCAATTGGCCATGTTGGAATTACTACTGCTTTAGAATCAGAAACTAATGCAGTTAATTCTTGAGGATCTGAAGATCTTAGATCTACTAATTGGACTTGAGCATCTGCTTTGCCAATACCATGAGCAATTGCCTGACTTAAACGATCGCAATAACCATAATCGCTTATATAGCAAACACAGACAAAATCATTACCTTTACTTTTATTAAAACTCCACTCATAATATTTATCTTTCCAAAAGGAAACGTGGTTCTTTAATAAAGGACCATGGCCAACAGCGATTGTATTTAATTCAGGTAATTTGTTTATACGTTTTATTGCTTGAAGAACACTCCTAGCATTTGGCCCCATTAAACAATCATAGTAAAATCGAAAATCGCTAATAATTTCATTTTGATTACTGTCAAAGCAATCATCAGAACAATAATGTAATCCAAAAGCATCACATGTATAGAGAACCTTAGTGCCGTGATCAAAAGAAAAAATAGTGTCAGGCCAGTGTAAGTTTGGCGCGCTTATAAATTCAATATTATGATGAATTCCACTTATTGCATTGAATCCCAGGTCTAGGTTGTCTCCACTTTTAACTTCAAGTCTTTTAAATGGCTGATGAATTTGATCTTCTATGAACTTGAGTGCTAATTTTGATCCAACAATAGTTATATCATTATTTAGTTCAATGAGGTTAGATATCAAACCTGAATGATCAGGCTCTGTATGGCTAGTTATAAGAAATTCAATACACTTGGGATCAACTTGATTTAAAAGCTCTTTTAGCCATAATTTTTCAAATTTAGAATGACTGGTATCTATTATTGCTAATTTTTCACCTTTGACTAAGAAACTGTTATAGGTTGTGCCATTTCTAAGCCCAAATTCGATATCAAATCTACTTCTATCCCAATCGAGAGATCTTATTGTTATTGAGTCATTAGCAAATTCTTGGGATTGTATAGACAGTTTTTGCTTTGTTTCCCCTAGATTTGATATAGGTGTGTTTACAGAAGATGTCATAAACTACTCGCTTTATAAATTAACTTTAGTTATATAGAATATAAATCCGCGTGATTTTTTTGTATAAATTACCGAAATTACGTTTTTCTTAACTTTTAACTTTGGGGATTGTTTTTATGATTTCTAAAATACCAAAAAAACCAATTTCTGGGGATGAAATCAGAGATGCTTTTTTAAAATTCTATGAGGGTAAATCACACAAAATTGTTTCCAGTGCTTCTCTTATCCCCGATGATCCAACAGTAATGCTAACCATTGCTGGAATGTTGCCTTTTAAGTCAATATTTTTAGGTTTGCAAGAAAGGCCATCACCTCGTTTAACTTCTAGTCAAAAATGTATCAGAACAAATGATATTGAAAATGTTGGAGTAACAGCAAGACATCATACTTTCTTTGAAATGCTAGGTAATTTTTCGTTTGGAAATTACTTTAAGAGAGAAGCAATAATTTGGGCGTGGGAATTAGTTACAACAGTTTATAAATTAGATAAAAGAAATATTGTGATCAGTATCTATTACAAGGATGATGAATCAAAAAAAATATGGGAAGAAGAAATCGGTATTAATCCTGAGAGAATTATCAAACTAGATGAAAAAGATAACTTTTGGTCTTCAGGTTCAACTGGTCCATGTGGACCATGCTCAGAACTTTATTATGATTTTTATCCAGAGAGGGGCAATCAAGTTATTAATTTAGAAGATGATCAACGTTTCATAGAGTTCTATAATCTTGTATTCATGCAATATAATCGAGATTCATCTGGCCGATTATCTGACTTAGAGTCAAAAAATATTGACACGGGTATGGGTCTAGAAAGAATTGCTCAAATACTACAAAACAAGAAAAATAACTACGAGACTGACTTAATCTATCCAATTATTGAAAGAGCCTCTGAGTTAGCGAAAGTTGATTATTTTTCATCAGCTGAAAAAGTAAAAATCTCTTTAAAAATTATTGGAGATCATACCAGAGCTGTAGTCCATTTGATTTCAGATGGAGTAATTGCTAGCAACCTTGGCAGAGGTTATATATTGCGAAGATTAATTAGAAGAATGGTTAGGCATGGACGTTTGTTGGGCATTCAAGACAAATTCTTAGCTGATCTTGCTATGGTTGCTGTGCATTTAATGAAGAATACTTACCCAGATTTAGAAAAAAATTTAGAGCAAATTCTGAGTGAAATAGAGATTGAAGAAATAAGATTTCTTGAAACATTAGAACGTGGAGAGAAATTATTGCATGAAATTATAAACTCAAGAGAAAAAGTTATTACTGGTTCCAAAGCTTTTGAACTTTATGATACATATGGATTTCCAGTTGAGCTCACTAAAGAAATTGCTGACGAAAATTCTATAACAGTTGATTTGAAAGGTTTCGAAAAGGAAATGAAAGCGCAAAAAGATAGAGCAAAGGCAGCTTCTCAATCTATAGATCTTACCTTGAAGGGTTCAATAGAGAGGGATATTGATTTGTACAATAAAACAATTTTTACGGGCTATGAATCTGATATTTCACAAGCTGTAATTAAAGGTATTTTTCTTAATGGGAACTCTATTCAATTTGTTGAAGAAGGACAAAAAGTTCAATTAATACTTGATAAAACTTCTTTTTATGCAGAGTCAGGTGGACAGATAGGAGATACTGGATTAATTCATTCAAATAATGCAGAGTTTTTAGTCGAGAATGTTATTTCTAAAAAAGGCGTTTTCTTACATTGTGGTGTTGTAAAACGAGGCAGTTTTAAAATTGATCAGATTGTAGAGACTAGTATTCATACCTCTAATAGATTAAAAGCGGCATGTAATCATACTGCTACGCACTTATTGCAATCTGCTCTAAAGAAAGTAGTAGGAGAAAATGTCTCACAGAGAGGATCTCTAGTTGCATTCAATAAGTTAAGATTTGATTTTAATTCCCAAAAGCCTGTTACCAAAGATCAGTTATATGAAATTGAGAGATTAGTAAACTTGTGGATTATGGAAAATCGCACAATTATAGTAAAAACTATGCTCAAAGATGATGCTATCAAAGAAGGGGCGGTGGCGATGTTCGGAGAGAAATATGAAGATCAAGTAAGAGTAATTGATATCCCTGGTGTTTCATTAGAGCTTTGTGGGGGGACTCATATTAAAAATACTTCGGAATTAGGCTGCTTTAAGATTACTAGTGAATTAGGAATTTCTTCAGGGGTAAGAAGAATTGAAGCGATATCTGGTAGTTCTGTATTTGAATATTTAAACTTAAGAAACTCAATAGTAAATCAATTGAGTGATTTCTTGAAATCCAATGCAAATCAAATATTTGAGAGAGTTAGGCTTCTTCAAACTGAGCTTATTAATAAAAATAAAGAGCTTCAAAAAGTAAAAGCAGAGCTAGCTAAGTTGAAATATTCTGCACTGTCTTCGAATGCAGAACAGATAGGATCATTTTCAGCTTTAATCACTGAAATCAATGGCCTTGATGGAAATGCTCTTCAATCAGCAGCCTTCGAATTAACATCTAAACTTGGAGAGAATTCTGCCGTAGTTCTGGGAGGAGTCCCTGATTCTTCCAACAAAGTATTGTTTGTTGTTTCCTTCGGTTCTAATTTAGTGAATCATGGTTTCCATGCTGGTAAATTTATTAATCAAATCGCTAGGATTTGTAGCGGAGGTGGAGGCGGAAAACCCAATATTGCTCAAGCAGGAGCTAAAGATCCTAGTAAAATAAATAGTGCTTTTGATTATGCAAGGGCAGATTTAACAAAGAATTTTGAAGCTTATTCAAAATAAGTACTTTCTCTGAGACTGGACTCAACTTGAGCTATAAGTTGCCTAGATTCATAAATTTTTAATTGTTTATTTTTGATTGCTTGTTCGCAACTTATACGTATCGATTCAATTAAATCTTTTGAATTATAATCAAACATTTTTAATACCTCAGATTTATTATCTTCTCTGATCATTTTATTAATCTTATAGGTGTTGTCAGATTCAATATCTATATGAATAATATTTGTATTCCCAAACAGATTATGCATATTACCTAATGCTTCTTGATAAGCTCCTGCAAGAAAAATACCAATAAAATAATCTTCATTATCGAAAAACTGATGAAGATTGATAACTGATTTCAAATCGCCAGTATTTATAAATCTATCCAACCTCCCATCAGAATCACAGGTAAGATCAGCAAATGAAGCACTATATGCTGGATATTCTTTGTGCCTATGAATTGGAATAATTGGAAAAACTTGACTGATTGCCCAGCTGTCTGGTGTTGACTTGAATACCGAGAAGTTTCCATAATATGTTGATGAAAGTGTTTCTTTGATATCGGATAACTCCGTAATATTAAGAATTTCATTATTTACCCTTTGAGAAATCTCCTTTGCACAGGCCCATGTTAATTGCTCTGCACAAGCTCTCTCTTCAAGGCTCATGAAGCCTAGCCTAAATGTTGCTAAAGAATCGTTTTTGAATTTTTTAGCATCGTTCCATAATTCAATAATTTTTGAGGAATAATCTTTGTCATAATTAATTTTCTTAATCTGATTTAAAGTTTCTAAGAGATTTGAAATTATAAGAGAGTTGGCTGGCATATCGTTTTGATTAATTTCAAAATTTATATTGTTTGTTCCTAAAATATTAAAAATTAAAACTGAGCAATGACTTGTTATGGATCTACCGCTTTCTGAGATAATTATTGGTTGAGCAACGTTATTTAAAGAACAAGAATCTTTTATTGTCGCTACAACATCATTTGCATAATTCTGTAGAGAATAGTTAGTAGAGTTATTAGAAGCAGATTTGCTTCCGTCATAGTCAATTCCAAGTCCTCCTCCAACATCGAGATATTTCATTGGAGCACCCATTTTTGAAATTTCAACAAAAATCTGACTTGCTTCTTGTAGCGCATCCTTAATTATGGAAATGTCACTGATTTGGCTTCCAATGTGAAAATGAAGTAACTTTAGTTCTTCAATTAGGTTTGCATCTTTTAGATCATTGATTGTGAGCATTATTTCAGGAATTGATAAACCAAATTTTGATTTATCTCCAATCGATTTACTCCACCTTCCACTGCCTTTACTGGATAACTTAGTCCTAATACCAATCATTGGCTTAGCTCCTAATTCTTTGACAGATTGGATTAGCCTTTTTACTTCATTCCTTTGTTCAATAACTAATATGGGTCTTCTTCCCAATTTTCTCGCCAAAATGGTCATATCAATGTAATTTTTGTCTTTATAACCGTTGCAAATCAATAATGAATTCTCATCTTTTAGCATGGATAATCCGATAAGCAGTTCTGATTTACTCCCAACTTCTAATCCAAAATGCCATGGGGATCCAAATTCTAATATTTTTTCAAGAATGTTTCTTTGATGGTTGCATTTAATTGGAAATACACCTTGATAATTATTTTTGTATTCGTAAGTTTTTATAGCATTTGCAAAAGCTTGGTTTAAATCTACAATTCTGCTTTTCAAAATATCATTAAATCTAAGTATTAATGGGGGATGTATTTCTCTTGTTTTTAACTCATTGACTAGTTGAAAAAGATCTATACCTTCCTTTACCTCCCCATTTGGTGATACTGAAATATTCCCATCGATATTAATTGAAAAATATTTTCCTCCCCACTTCTTAATTTCATATGTTTTTGAGCTATCTTCAATAGTCCAATTTTTGTTTAAGTTTTTTGCTTTTGATCTTTTCAATTGTTTAGAGGGAACTAATTCTGGTTTTGTTTTTAGAGATTTAACATAATTAATATTTTAATCTTTACTTGCCAAGATGCTACTTCAGAGAGGAATATACATAAAGAATTTTGTTAATTAATGACCCAAGAAAGAACATTTATCGCCATTAAGCCTGATGGGGTTCAGAGAGGACTTATTGCTAAAATTATAGGAAGGTTTGAACAAAAAGGTTTTAAATTGATAGCACTAAAACAATTAATCCCTTCAAAGGAGTTAGCTGAAAAGCATTATGCTGTCCATAAAGACAGACCATTTTTTGGCAATCTTGTAGATTTCATATCAAGTGGTCCTGTAGTGGCAATGGTTTGGGAGGGCTCTGGTGTTGTCGCTAGTGCAAGGAAGCTAATTGGTTCAACTAAACCACTAGAGTCTGAGCCTGGAACCATTAGAGGCGATTTTGCTATTGATATTGGACGAAATATTATTCATGGTTCAGATGCTGTGGAAACAGCAAATTATGAAATTAGTTTATGGTTCAATGATAATGAATTATGTGATTGGCAAACATCAGATTATCAATGGAGAGTCGAATGATTTGTTTTTATAAAATCTCGTAAGACTAAATTTTTTAATTAATTCTTCTTCTTTTCGAGATAACTTCTGATGATCAATAATTTTATAAATTAATTTACTTGATATAGCAGAAAAAAGAACACCGTTTCTATAATGTCCAGTTGCTAGAAAAAGATTATTAATTGTACTTTTGCCAATTATTGGCTTTTTGTCAGGCGTGCTTGGCCTAAATCCCCACCAATGCTCCATATGAGGCCAACTTGTTGCTTCGGGAAACAAAGACTCAATTCCTTGTTGGAGTTGTTTCATTCCTTCTGGAGTATTTCCTTTATCAAAACCTGCTTTTTCTACAGTAGCACCTACTATAATAAGCCCATCATCACGTGGTACTAAATAAGTATTAGGTCCAAAAAGAATTCTTCCTAATTTGTTTGAAGGACCTTGAACAGATAACATTTGTCCTTTAATAGGAAATATGGGTAGTTTTTCATAAATTTTTTTACTCCATGCGCCACAACATACTATTGCTTGTTTGCAAAATATTTTTTTAACATCTCCTGTTGCGTTTTTTATTTTTACTCCAGCAAAATTTGCTTTATCAAGAATTAATTCTTTCACTTCAGCACCTTCTTGAAATTTTACTCCATGCAAAGTGCATGCTCTCTCTAAAGCTCTCATTAACTTCCTTCTATTATCAATTTGACCATCTTGTTCAAAAAGCAAACCATGTTTCCATTTGGGATGTAATCCTTTTATTTCTAGTTGCAAATTATTTTTATCAAGATATTTTCCATATTTGTGAGTTGGAAATTTTTTTATCTCGGCCACACTAGTAAAAGGAACTACAATTCCGCATTTTTTTAAACCACATTCTATTCCGCTATCAATTTCGATATTCTTAATCCAATCAGGAATGATAATCTGACTTTGATGGCCAAATTCAAAAAGCTCTTGCTCTAATCCTTCAGCATGAGTTGCTAACATTCCAGCAGCAACAAAACCAGCCGCTTCTGCTCTATTTTTACTTATGATCTCAACTTGATAATTATTTTTCGCTAATTCATATGCAATAGACAATCCTATTAAGCCTCCCCCTAATATTAAAATTGATTTTTCTCTCTTTTTTTTCATTTATTTGTTTCTAAATTTCCTTACTTTGATGCTGTTTTTACTTATATCTCATAATATTTAATAAGGGAATAAATAGTTAATGAAGAATTCTGATTCTTGGGAAGCTGTAATTGGTTTAGAGACTCATGTTCAGCTTAATACTAAAAGCAAGATATTTACATCTGCTTCTACAGAATTTGGTGATAATCCAAATACGCATATTGATCCAGTCGTTTGTGGATTACCAGGTACACTTCCCGTGCTTAATAAAAAAGTGTTGGAATATGCTGTAAAAACTGCGCTTGCATTGAATCTCAATGTTGCAGATCATTGTAAGTTCGATCGTAAACAATATTTTTATCCAGATTTACCTAAAAATTATCAAATTTCTCAATTTGATGAGCCTTTAGCAGAAGATGGTTGGATAGAGGTTGAGATAGCTGACAAGAGTCAGAAAACTTACAAAAAAACAATAGGTATAGAAAGATTACATATGGAAGAAGATGCTGGCAAACTAGTACACTCTGGAAGTGATAGACTGGCAGGCTCCAAATACTCTCTTGTGGATTACAATCGTGCTGGTATAGCTCTTGTAGAGATTGTAAGTAAACCAGATATTAGGTCTGGTAGAGAAGCCTCTGAATATGCCTCAGAAATCAGGAGAACAGTAAGATATCTGGGGGTTTCAGATGGCAATATGCAGGAAGGATCTTTGAGATGTGATGTGAATATCTCAGTTCGACAGGGTCCTAATGAACCTTTTGGTACAAAGGTTGAGATAAAAAATATGAATTCATTTTCAGCAATACAAAAAGCGTGTGAGTATGAAATTCAAAGACAGATTTCAGTTTACGAAGAGGGGGGGGAGATTTATCAAGAAACAAGATTGTGGGATGAATCGAAACAGATTACTAAGAGTATGCGTAAGAAAGAGGGTAGCAGCGATTACAGATATTTCCCAGATCCTGATCTTGGTCCTATTGAGATATCCAATACTTTAAAAGAACAATGGCAAAATGAGTTACCAGAATTGCCTTCAAAAAAACGCCAAAAATATGTTAATGGTTATGGGCTTTCACCATATGATGCTAGGGTGCTTTCTGATGAATTTTTTATGGCCAGTTTTTTTGAATTAACAGTAGATAATGGAGCTGATCCGAAACTTGCTTCCAACTGGATTACTACAGATATAAGTGGTTACTTAAAAGCTAATAAAATTAATTTTAATGATATGAAATTCAGTCCTGAGAATCTTGCAGAAATGATAAATATGATTACTAACAATAAAATTAGTGGAAAAATTGCCAAAGACATATTGCCAGAACTTATAGAGACAAATTCTTCACCTCAATTGATAGTTGAACAGAGAGGGCTTGGTATGATTACTGATTCATCAAGTATTATCCCTATAATTGATGAATTAATAAAGGATCATCCTGAAGAAGTTAATGCTTTTAAGAAAGGGAAAACAAAATTGCTTGGATTTTTTGTTGGACAGCTGATGAAAAAAACAAAGGGTAAAGCTGATCCTAAATTAGCTAATAAATTGATTTCAGAAAAATTAAGCAGTTAAATCAATTCATTGACTTTTTTTTTCCATTGATTTTGATCTGATTCGTTATCTAATATGAAATCAGATTTTTTTTCTTTGTCTTTAAAACTTATCTGAAGATCGATAATTTTTTTTGCTTCATATTCATTAATTTTGTCTCTTTCAATAAGGCGCTTAATTTGTGTTTGCTTAGAACATTTTACTAACCAGATTTCTGTGCATAGGTCAATAAAATTAGCCTCAAATAATAATGGGATTACAAGGAGCAAAATCTTATCTTTACTTTTTTTACTACAAGCATAAATTATTTCTTCTCTTATTAAAGGATGAAGAAGATTTTCTAACCAAATTCTTTTATCATGATTATTGAAAATAATTTTTTTTAATAAGTTTCTATTTATTTCTCTTGTCCGAGAATTCTTTTCAATAATTGTCTCTCCAAAATAAGCAATTAATTTAGAGTAAGGTTTAGTTCCTGATTGTATAAGTTTTCTTGAATAGATATCTGCATCTAATATAGTTATTTTTTTCATTGAGCTAATATAGTTTGCAATAGTACTCTTTCCACTAGCTATTCCTCCAGTTAGTCCTATCCTTCTCTGATGATTGATTAAATTTTTGGTGGTAAGCATAATTATGAAACAATAAATGAACTATGGCTTCAAAACCCTATGAATAGTTAGACTAAAATTATATTAAATAATCTAGTAATCTTCATTTGAATTGGTCTCATGTTACTGATGGTGATTTATCACCAAATGGTTTCTCTTTTTCTGGAATATGTGCTGGCCTGAAAGAATCAAAAAAAAAAGATTTGGCATTAATTGTTTCTCCAGATAATAGTATATGTTCTGGGATGTTTACTCAATCAATTGTGAGAGCTTCTTGTGTTGATTTGTGTGAAGAGAGAATCAATGAAACATCTGGTTCAATTAGAGCAATTTTAATTAATTCAGGCCATGCAAATGCATGCGTTGGTGAGGCTGGCATTAGAGATTCTATTAAAGCAACTAAAGCGTTATCAAAACTTCTAGGTTTCCAAGAAAACCAAGTATTAATTTGTTCAACGGGAGTAATTGGTGTTCAAATACCAATTAACAATTTACTTCAAAACCTTCCTAACTTAGTTCATGATTTAGATAATAATAAATTTGAAGATGCATCGCAGGCAATTCTTACAACTGATTTGTGCCAAAAAATAGTAGTTTTAGAAACATTTATTGGAGATCGAAAAATAAAGATATCAGCTATGGCTAAAGGATCAGGAATGATTTATCCCAATATGGCAACAATGCTTGGCTTTTTGACTTGTGATTGTGGTGTTGAAAAAGAAATATGGGATGGATTTATTAAAGAAGCTGTTTCGTCATCTTTTAATGCAATATCAGTTGATGGCGAGACCAGTACCAATGATTCGTTTATTGCAATCAATGCAGGCAATAGCTTAGATACAAAATATTTGCCAATTATACAAGAAGGTGTAAATTATGCATGTAAATTTTTAGCTAAATCTATTGCAAGAGATGGAGAAGGAGCAAATTGTCTAGTAGAAGTGGATGTAAGTGGTGCAGAAAATAATTCAGATGCTATCAAAATAGCTAGATCAATAGTTAACTCATCACTCGTCAAAACTGCAATACATGGTTCTGATCCAAATTGGGGCAGAATAATTTCTGCAGCGGGCAATTCTGGAGTCGCTTTCAACATAGAGAATCTTTCTATGTCAATAGGAAATTTTAAAATTTTAGAAAATGGATCATTGATTGAAGAATATGAAAAAGATAAGATTATCAGTTACATGAAATCAAAAATGAATAACTTTCAATCAGTCGATGATCCATTGCAAATATTGATTAAATTGAATATTGGCAATGGTAAAGGCAAAGCATGGGGATGCGATATGTCCAAGAAATACGTAGAAATAAATAGCGAGTATACAACGTAAAAGTGTGATTTGTTGTTGATTAATGTGATTTATATTGTTTACTTCTAATCTTTCTAACACATTGCTATCACTACAGTTCATAAGAACGAGTGTATTCATATCTTAATAGGTGTAAATAAATAGCGAGTATACGAATCGATTCAGATTCTTTGCAGGAAAAGGGGTTTGTAGTGACTTAAATTATTTGTAATTTATTTTTAAACCTTGATTTGAACATATTTATCCAATCACATAACAAGGAGGACAGCTTTCGATTGATTCTTGCTCGTCCTATCCTTGATAGCTAAATCCAAGTTATGATTGTAAAAACCATTGACAATATCACTGAGTTTAAAGTTACTTATTGAATATTTAAAATTGAATAAATTTTATCAAGATCGAAAGTGACGAAATTATTTTCAAACAGAAATAGTAGAATGCTACTTCCTAAAATGGAACCAATAAATCCTGCTAAGAAATAGTTAAATAAATTAGGTGTCGTAGCAATAAATTGATCCTTTTTAATTGATTTTTCTAAATCCTCTGGCTCTACAACTTTTAGGCGCTTATTTGTTGGGGACTCTTTAAGTTGTTGGTGTCTGATGAGTGCTTCGAAATCAGGCATGGTATTTGAGATGCGATAGAACAGTAGGCAGACCAGCCCGTCATTCGACGAGGATCTGATCTTCCCATGTCATCTATGGCTTCATATACTGCTCTTCCAGTGGCCTCTGCCTTATCAAATGCAGATAATAACGGTATGAATGTATCAAAAACAAATAGTCCAAACTTTTCAAGTGCCTCTTTTGCTTGTAATGCCGCCTTCTGTTTTCTTGAGTCGACTTTAACTATTAATACTGCGTGATTTACGTTTAATGAATCTAATAAACTTGCTAGCTCAACAGTAAGTTCAACAGACCTTGCTTTTGGCGTGGTTGGAATTATTACTAAATCTGATCCGTATGCAAGGTGTTTGAGTTCCTCTTCGTCACTACTTGCCTGTCCATCAGTGATTACTACTTCGGAGGTTCTTGTTCCCTTTGCTGCAGAACTAACTGGGAATACTGGAAATGGAAGATTCCCTCTATCTGCATAAGCTAATGCAGATCTATTTTTGTCAGCATCTACTATGCAAACTTTTTTATTTTGAGAATGCCAAACACTTGCAAGGTGAACACTAGTGCAAGTTTTTGCAACTCCACCTTTTTGACCGCAAACAGTAATAAACAATTTTTCAATTAGTTTCACCTACTTTGGTTAATATATTTCTGATGTCAATAGTAAGGTGCAGATAAATTAAAAAAAATCCAAATATGCTTAAATCTTATTTTCTTAATTAATTAAGATTATTATGAGATAATCGTTAGTTAATCACTTAATGAAAAAGAAAATTGGCTTAGGTACATGGTCATGGGGTAATAAATTATTGTGGAATTACCAGCAAGCTTCAAATGATAATTTGCGACAGGCATATAAATCTGCATTAGATGCAGGCTTTTGGTTAATAGATACGGCAGATTCTTATGGCACTGGGACACTCTCTGGGCAGAGTGAGAGACTTTTGGGGATTTTTTTGGAAGAAACATCTGAATTTCAGAAAAGAAATATTAAAATAGCAACTAAATTGGCTCCTTATCCCTGGAGATTAGGCAGGCAGGGTTTTAATCAGGCTTTTTTGAGAAGTTTTGAGCGATTAAATAAGAATTTAGATATTGTGCAATTGCATTGGTCAACAGCTAGGTATAACCCAATACAAGAGTTGCAGTTATTGGATAATCTTTGTGATCTAATTGATAAAGGTTATAAATTTAAAATTGGCTTATCAAATATTGGCCCCAAACGCTTGAATTATTTGAACCACTACTTAGCCAAAAAAGGACAGAGAGTTTATAGTGTTCAAGTCCAATTTTCTCTGCTTGCTCCTGATCTACAAAAACAAAGGCTTGTTAGAGATATTTGTAAGGAAAATAATATAAATTTTTTGGCTTACAGTCCCTTATCCTTTGGTTTACTTAGCAAGAAGCAATTTAATTTTAATGATAAATCAAATTCAATATTGAGGAATTTAATTTTTAAATATTACAGTAATTCAATAATAGAACTAAGAAATATAATTGAAGAAATCGCAATTTCTAGATCAGTATCAATGGCTCAAGTTGCTATTAACTGGTGTTGTTATCAGGGTGCAATCCCGATAGTGGGACTAAGAAATAAGACTCAAGTCCAAGATATTGCAAAAGTATTTAAGTGGAATTTAAATTTAGATGAATTTCAGATTTTAGAAAAGGCATCATTGAATTGTTCAAAGAGAATGCTCTCAAATCCCTTTTCAAGCAATTAAGAATAAAGGTTATTTTATTGATATTCTATTTATTAATAGTTATTTTTCTTTGAGGTTTGAGAGAATATGTATTCCATAGTTCTGCTGGAAATTTGTTACCTGTGAATCTCAGTACTTTAGGTTTCAGATTAATTAACAAGTCATTAATATTATGTTGAGGATTCATTGCATATTAATAATTTTATTTACGTTAAAATAAATCAGGATAAAAGTTCTAAGCATTTTTACTTAATACAATACAGAAATAATTTTTCATACAATTGTTTGAATCATTAACTACATCTTAAAAAAAATTTTTTACTTGCATGAAATACGAATTTTAAAATGGAGCCCTTCCAGGCTCCTTGCATCATTTGGTTGATAAGGCTGATATGACCCCATCTCCTATAAGATCAAGCAGCAACTGGTGCTGTTTGACGGGAGAAACTAACGATTTTGTTAGC
>MDSZ01236700.1_pt1 | contig 22563 bp, 20 predicted proteins | sample 811201 | NCBI WGS metagenome assembly MDSZ01 (sample SAMN05326647, study PRJNA326480) | marine metagenome | isolation source: seawater | place: Indian Ocean: North | collected 2010 | reverse complement strand
CGCGGGGTGGAGCAGCCTGGTAGCTCGTCAGGCTCATAACCTGAAGGTCGTAGGTTCAAATCCTACCCCCGCAACCAAACTTTGCTCCAGACTTTTTTGGTCCATTTATTTAAAATTATAAATTTTTATAAGGTTATTGTTAAAATTCGTTTGTGTATTAGTTTATTAAAGACTTAAAGTTTTAATGTGAAAAAAAAAAACAAATTTATTGGAATAAATTTTGGTGGGCATGATACATCGGCATCGCTACTAATTGATGATAAAATAGTTGCAGCATGTGAACAAGAAAGATTTGATTTACAAAAGCACAGCAGATCTTTTCCAATAGATGCTATCAATGAATGTCTAAAAATTGGCAACATTTCAATTGGTGACATTGATGAAATTTCCTTTGGCTCGGATATATATGACCTTATCAGGGAAGTTTATTTAAAGCCTGCACTTAAAGATGAAAATAGATTAAAATTTTTAATACAAGATATAGAAAAAATTAAAAAATTTCTAAATATAGAAAATAATTTAAGAGAATGTACTGGCTTTAAAGGTAAAGTAAATTTTTTTAGGCACCATCTTTGCCATCTTGCAAGTACATATTATCCGTCAGGTTTTAAAAATGCATTAGTTGTTAGTTATGATGGAATGGGAGAATATGAAACTGGAATGATAGGAGTCGGAGAAAACAATAAGATTAAAGTTTTACATGACAATGTCCATTATCCTCACTCTTTGGGACTGATTTACTCGGCAATTACTTTTTATTTAGGTTGGAAGCATCATTGTGATGAAGGAATTATTATGGGTCTCGCTCCTTTTGGTAATTATAAAGAAAATATTCCAAAACAAAAAAAAACATATTTGGATGTATTCAGGGATATTATTTATAAAACATCTCCATTAAATTATAAAATAAACTTAGACTACATAAGTTATCATAAAAAACGCGATGTTTGGGTAAGTCAAAAGTTTACTTCCATTTTTGGACCAAAAAGAGAATATGGTGGTAAGATTACTAAAAATTTTAAAAATATAGCTGCAGCACTTCAAAAAAGAATTGAAGAAATAGTAATTGATCAATTGAAATATTGTAAAAAAAAATACAATCAAAAGAAACTTTGTGTTTCTGGTGGTGTTGGTCTTAACTGTTCATTAAATGGCAAAATAGTAGAAAGTAAAATATTTGATGAAATTTTTGTGCAACCAGCATCTGGTGATGCTGGAATTTCTTATGGAGCAGCATTATTGTCAAGCTTGAATAATAAAAAGAAATTAAAAGTTTCTAAAAATCATAATTTTTATTTAGGGTCATCTTTTCAAGATAATGAAATATTAGATAGTATAAAAAAATCAAAGCAAAAATTTGAAAAACCAAAAGATCTACTTTTTCAGGTTGCAAGCCTACTTTCAGAGGGAAAAATTGTTGCATGGTTTCAAGGCAAATCAGAGTTTGGTCCAAGAGCACTTGGAAATAGAAGTATCTTGAGCAGACCTTTTCCAGAAGCTCAACGTGACTTTATTAATAATAAAGTTAAATTCAGAGAAAGTTTTAGACCTTTTGCTCCTGCTGTATTAAATGAGATGAGAGAAGAGTTCTTTGAAATAAACCAAGAGTCGCCACATATGCTAATTGCTTGTAATGTTAAGCCAACTATGAAAAAAAAAATTCCCGCAGTTGTTCATGTTGATAATTCTTGTAGAGTTCAAACGGTTACTCACGAAAGTAATATGAAATTTTATCTTCTTATCAAAGAGTTTTATAAGATTACAAAATGTCCTGTTTTACTTAACACAAGTTTTAATGTTAAAGGTCAACCTATTGTAAATACCCCTGAACAAGCGATTAATTGCTTTTTATCTACTAATCTTGATATATTATGTGTTGGTGAATATCTTCTTAAAAAATAAGGAACTAATCAAACAATGAAATTTTCTTCTGAAAAAGTTGGTGAGTTTATGTATTCACTTGCAAAAAAACTTTTTCCCATTAATAGGAGTATCACAGGTCCAGGAGCTAGAGAAACTCTAAATATACTAAAAAGTCATTTAAAAAGTCTGAAAATAAAAAAAATAAAAACAGGTCAAAAAGTTTTTGATTGGGAAATTCCAAAAGAGTGGACTATAAAAAAGGCATATATAATTGATCCTGACGGAAATAAAATCATAGATTTTGACAACAATAACCTTCATGTAGTTGGGTATTCAATACCTGTAGATATGGAAATTTCGTTGGAAAAATTACAAAAATATCTTCACTCTATACCTACTCAACCAGAAGCTATTCCCTATGTAACAAGTTATTATAGAGAAAACTGGGGTTTTTGTATGACACATAATCAAAGATCAAAACTAAAAAAAGGGAGATATAAGGTTTTAATAGATTCAAGAATTCAAGACGGATATTTAAATTATGGAGAGCTAATTTTAAAAGGAAAAAAAAAAAAGGAAGTATTTTTATCTTCCTATATTTGTCATCCGTCAATGGCTAACAACGAACTATCTGGTCCTATTTTGTTATGTGCTTTAGCTATGTGGATCCAAACACTAAAAGAAAGAGAATATACCTACAGGATAATATTCATTCCTGAAACAATTGGTTCGATAGCATATCTTAGTAAAAATTTAAAAAAAATGAAAAAACATATAATTGCTGGTTTTAATTTGAGTTGTGTTGGTGATAATAAAAATTATTCTATGATTCACTCTAGGCAAGGAAATACGCTCGCAGATAAAATTTTATTACATTGTTTAAAACATTATACAAAAAAATTTAAAGTATTTAGTTTCCTTAATAGAGGAAGTGATGAAAGACAATACTGTTCTCCAGGCGTTGATTTGCCTGTCGTAGTTTTTTGTCGAACAAAATTTGGTGAATACAAAGAATATCATACTTCACTCGATAATTTAGATATAATATCAAAAGAAGGTTTTAAGGGTAGCTTTAAAATAATGTGTAAAGTTCTGGAATCAATCGAGATAAATAAAAAGTATAAAAATCTAATTTTATGCGAACCACAGCTTGGAAAAAGGGACCTTTACCCAAGTGTGAGTAAAAAAGATATTTACAAGGACCTTTTCATTCAATCAAATTTATTAGCATATTCAGATGGTAGAACTTTATTGGAAATATCAGAAATTATTGGTGTTTCAATTTTAGAGACTAAGGAAACTGTAAAAAAACTAGAGAAAGCTCGGTTAATTAAAAAAATAGACTTATTTTAGAAGTAATTTTCTTTCTTTTAACTTTCTTCTAAGCCGGGCAGAAATTTTTTTTAAATATGTTGGTCTAGCTAGATAAAAATTATGGTGGTTGTAACTATGAATGTTTGGAGCCCCATAAGATAAAAAGATAGAGTACTTAGGATGAACTCCTTTGACAACTCCACCAGCGTGAATTAAACGTTGATCAAAAATTACACAATCACCTGGATTAGTTTTAATTGAAATTTTTTTATTTGAAAAAAAAAAATGAGGAAAATTTAAGAGAATATTTTTTTTTCTTAAATAATTTCTTATATATCTCCAAAATTTTAATTCAAATGAATGTGTTTTACTTTCTTTTTTATGAGTGCCTGGCAAAACTATTAATGATGAACCGCTATTATTATAGTTTGATAAATAAATAGCAACTCTAACAACTTTGTATTCAGCTTTATTTTGATTCCAATCCGGTCCGTTCATAAACTCTCTGTAAGCATTGTCTCTATGATAGTTTCCTGCACCAAGATTTATGTGAAGATCTGAATGTTGTGTGTACCTAATTTCACTACCGAGTGTTTTTTCTATAGCACCAAGAAGTTTTTTATTGAAAATTATTTTCCAAAATGCATCAAATTTTGTAACTCCATCAGGATACGTGTAAGTCTCGCCTTTTATCTGACGTTGAGTGAGTTCAGTGTTTGGTAATTTAAAAACTTTGTTAATTTCAAGTCTTAATTTTTTTGACTCTTGCGAAGAAATAAGATTTCTTATAATTACAAAACCATTTTTTGAAAATACTTCATTCATAAGTTAAAAATAAGATAATTGAAAATTAAATTTTGTAAATATTAAATGTAATTCACGCTATGAATTTCACTTGATGTATCTCAAATAATGTGTATAATAAACTCCATGGACAAAGACTTAAAACTACTGAAAATGATCAATTTTTTTCAGAATCTTGAGAAGAGAGAGATTTTAACACAAAATTCATTGGCAAAAAAAATTGTTATTTCAATAGGTATGGCCAATGCATTGATTAAAAGGTCAATAAAAAAGGGATTTATCAAAGCAAAAGCAGCTCCATATAAAAGATTTGCTTATTATCTTACGCCAGATGGATTTGGAGAAAAATCTAGATTGGTAAAAGAATATTTGGAGTCATCGTTAGATTTTTATTCTAAGGCAAAAAAAGAATTCATTAAAATACTCAAAAAAATAAAAGACTCAAACCTTGATATTGATATAGTTGTAGTTGGTAGAGGTGATTTAGTTGATATTTTAAAGCTTGCTTCTATGTCTAGCGGAATAAGAATTAATAAATACTTTGAATGGAATAATGAAAAAAAAAAAATAAGAAATAATAATAAAAATTTATCTGAAGCAAAATTAAATCAATACTCAGCATTTATTATAGTTGATACTATTCAACCTCAGATGTGTTTTGATTATTTGTCAGGTATTATAAATTCCGACAAAATCTTTGCTCCAAAATTTCTTCATATAAGTAAGCACAAATTAAGTTTTGAAGAACCTAATGTTCATCCTAAAAACAAATAATATGGAATTTTATGTTGTTCATACAAAAGCAAGGCAAGAATCAAAAGCAGCGGCTAATTTAGTCAAACAAGGGTTTCAAGTTTGGCTTCCATATTATTCAAAAGAATTAGTTAAAAAGAAATCATTAATTTCGTTAAAAGAACCATTTTTTCCAGGATATTTATTTATTAGAATTGATCTCGAAAATAATAATTGGTCAAAAATAAATAATTCATATGGAGTAAAACATTTATTGAAAATGAATGACAAACCTGTCCCTTTGAGTAACAGGGTAATAAGAAAATTAAAATTAGTTGTTAGTGGTCGTTTTATTAAACTAGGTGATAGTGTAAAGGTTTTGAAAGGTCCTATGGTCAATAAGATTGGTAAAGTTGAAAAACTTTGTGGTAGTGAAAGAGTTAGAATTTTGTTTGAAGCAATAAGCGGAAAATTATTTACAATTTTAAATAGAGTTGATATCTGCAAGATATAAATTCAATTAGTGCGTCCTATTTTTCTTATAAATGATTTATAAGAAGTGCGGTAGCTATGCTTATTTAAAATAGATATGTGCGGAATTGCTGGATCAGTTACTAAGAACTTAATTGATGAAAACGTCATTAAAAAAACCCTATTTTTAATGCAAAATAGAGGTCCTGATAGTCAGGGATTTCAGAGAATTAAAAATCAATATAATTACAGTTTTTTACACTCCAGATTATCAATTCAGGACCTTGATTCAAGGTCTAACCAACCATTCAATTACAAAACTAAAATATTAATTTTTAACGGTGAAATCTATAATTTTTTAGAATTAAGAAAAAAATTAAAAAATAAAGGATATATGTTTTTCACAAATTCAGATACGGAAGTAATTGTAAAAATGTTTGATTGTTATGGTGAAAAGTCAGTAGAGTTTTTTGAGGGGATGTGGGCATTTGCAATTTATGATACTAAATTAAAAAATTTGTTTTTAAGTAGAGACAGATTCGGGGAAAAACCACTCTTTTTTCATAAAACTGATGATGGTTTTTTCTTTGCATCTGAGATAAGATTCATAAGTTCACTCGCAGAAAAAAAATTTTCAATTAATATGGAAAAAATACAAAGATATTTAGTTAATGGATTTAGATCCTTAAAAAAAATAAATGATAATTTTTTCCATGATATTAATGAGTTAGGTCCGGGAGAAAATTACTTACTTGATTCAGACTTAAACGTAAAAAAAAAAAAATATTGGAAACTGGTATATCAGCCTTTAGGAAAAAGTATAAATACTTACAGAAAAAAAGTAAAAGATTTATTGTTAGATTCCTTGAATCTTAGATTAAGGTCTGATGTTCCCTTAGCTTTTTGTTTAAGTGGAGGTGTTGATTCAGTCACACTAGCATGCCTTTCAAAAAAAGAATTAAATCAAAATATTAATACATTTTCAATAATTGATAAAGAAGATAGAAGATATAATGAAGAAGACAATATAAATTTAATTTCTAAAGAATTAAACTCTAATCATAAAAATATATATGTATCTAAAAATAATTTTTTAGAAAGAATGAAGAAGATCACGGAATACTTTGGCTCTCCAGTTCCAACAATTTCTTATTATGTTCATAATTTTTTATCAGAAAAAATTTCTAACAGTGGTTTTAAAGTTGCAATTTCAGGAACTGGTGCTGATGAAATTTTTTCTGGATATTACGATCATTATAATTATTGGCTTAATATTATGAAGGATAGCAAAAATTTTAATGTTCTTAAAGATGAATGGTCAGATGGGATTGGTAAATTTATTAATAACAAATTGATAAAAAAACTTTCATACTTTCTAAATAATCCAGGATTTTGTGAACATCTTTTTCAAGATAATATAATCTTTAATAAATTGCTCAACAAACCAATAAACATAGAATTTACTCAAAAAAACTTTTGTAAAGATGTTCTACGAAGTAGAATGTTAAATGAATTATTTTTTGAAATTGTTCCAGTTATACTTGAAGCTGATGACAGAAATTCAATGATGTATTCTATTGAAAACAGATCCCCATTCTTGGATAAAAATTTAGTTGAATATTTGTATAAAATTCCAACTGAATATTTGATCAAAGATGGTTTTACCAAATGGTTTCTCAGAGAGATTGGTAAGAAAATAGTGCCAGATAGAGTAAGACTAGATAAAAGAAAAACTGGTTTTAATGCATCTATATATTCATTAATAGATTTGAACAATTTAGATAATAAAAATTGGTTATTATCAGACAACCCAATTTATGAAGTTGTAAACAAAACAAAAATGAAAGTTTTTTTAGAAAATAGTTTTACTGATAATTCTTTCTCTAAATTTTTATTTAGTTTTATTTCATCAAAAATTTTTTTAGAAAAATTTTCTTAAATTATGTATCCCTTAGTAACAGTTTATATAGTTAATCATAATTATGGCAGGTTTATTGAGGATTCAATAAAGAGTGTTCTTAATCAAACCTTTAAAGACTTAGAATTAATTATTATTGACAACGGGTCGAATGATACGTCCAAACAGATAATTCAAAGATATTCTAAGAAAAAAAATATTAAAGTAATTTTTCAGAAAAATATAGGTCTAAATGCAACTAATAATATAGCTTTAAAATATTCCAGGGGTAGATTTATTATGAGATTAGATGCTGATGATTACTTAGATGAAAATGCATTGGAGATAATGTTTAATAAAATTAAAAATGACAAAAAACTAGGCTTAGTATTTCCGGATTATTATCTTATTGATGAAAAGAATAATTTGATTGAATTAGTTAGAAGACATGATTTTAAAAAGGTTAAACTTTTTGATCAGCCGGCCCACGGTGCATGTACTTTGATTAGAAAAGAGATTTTAAAATTATTAGATGGATATAACGAGTTATACAAATGTCAAGACGGTTGGGATATTTGGTTAAGACTTATTAAGAATTATAAGGTTATAAATATTAACTTACCTCTATTTTACTATCGAAGACATGGAAAAAATTTAACAAATAAAGAGAAAAAATTATATAAAACCAGAGGAAATATTTTTCAAAATCAATTAGTCGAAAAAAAACTTGAAAGATGTTTTGCGATAATTCCAGTCAGAGGCACAGAGATAGACTCAGCTTCTTATCAATTAAAGAATTTAGGGAATAAAAAATTATTAGATTGGACAATTGATGAAGCACTTGATGCCAGAAGAATTCATAAAGTCATAGTCACAACTCCTGATATGAAAATTATAAAACATGTAAAAGAAAAATATGAAAACAAAGTAATAACTTTCTCTCGTGATTTTAGACTTGCATTACACAATATGTCACTAAACGAAACTTTGACAAATTTGTTCAATAATTTTCCCAAAAAACTAAACAATTTTGACTCTTTAGCGGTTTTATATTCAGACTATCCATTTAGAGGTTCAAATTATATTGATATGGCTATCAACTCAATGGAAATTTTTGAAACTAACAAAGTTATTGGTGTGAGAAAACAAAATGCAACTGTTTACAGACATTCAGGCAAAAGTATTCTTCCCATAAATAAGCAAGGATCGATAAGGTTAGAAAAAAATGAAATTTATAATGAAGCAGGTGGAATTTTTATAATAAGACGAGGTACAAATTTTACTAATTATAATGAGGAGAGAGTTGGGCATATAGATTTAGACGAAATTTCCTCATGGCAAATTAACTCTAGGTTGTCTTGGAATCTAGCTAAAACTATTGTTAAGCAAAAATTAAATGAACAATAAAATAAATTTCAATAAATTACAAAAAACTTTTATTGTTGCTGAGATTGGAGTGAATCATGAAGGTGATGTAAATAAAGCAAAAAAAATGATTGATCTTGCTTCGCAGTCTGGAGTGGATGCAGTAAAGTTTCAAACCTTTACTGTTGAAAATTATGTTTCAAAAAAGCAAGAAGAAAGATTTAAGAGAGTAAAAAAATTTGAATTAACTTTGGAAGAGTTTAATATAATTCAAAGATATGCGAAGAAAAAAAAATTAATTTTTTTTTCAACTCCTCTTCATTCAGAAGATATTATCACATTAGAAAAAATTTCACCCATAATAAAAATTTCTTCAGGAGACTTAACTCATTTAGAGTTGATAAAGAATGCTGCATTAACAAAAAAACCATTAATCCTATCAACTGGACTTGGAACAAAAAGTGAAATTAAAAGTGCTGTAAAAGTAATTGAAAAGTATAGACCAAATATTAAAAAAAGAGGTGAGTTATTAATAATGCACTGTATCGCAGCATACCCAACCCCTGTAAATGAAGTTAACTTAAGAAATATAGAATGGTTAAAAGAAACTTTTAACTATCCTATAGGTTATTCAGACCATACTTTAGGTATAAAAGCTTGTGAGTTAGCTGTTGCGTTTGGGGCTGTTGCGATTGAAAAACATTTTACTTATAGAAAGGAAAATCAAATTTTTCATGATCATAAAATTTCTGCAGATAAAGAAGATATGAAAGAACTAGTGATTAATATAAGAAATGTTGAAAAATTTTCAGGTTGTTTTGAAAGAAAGATTGGTAAAAGTGAAAAAAAAATGTTCAGACATTTAAGAAGATCTATTTACGCAAAAAAAAATATTCCTCAGGGAAAAATTATAGAGCGTGAAGATATTGCTTTACTAAGACCAGCCATAGGGTTCGGACCAGAAAATTTGAAAAAGATTATAGGAAAGAAAGCTAAAAAATTTATAAAAATTGATTCTATAATAAAAAAAGATCATATATGAATAATTCAGGTTTAATAATTTTTTCAAGATTAGATTCTTCAAGATTACCTCAGAAGGCATTGAAAAAGATAGGTAAAAAAACCCTACTAGAACATGTGATAGATCGAGCAAAACAAGTTCAAGGAAAAAAAAAAATAATCATTGCAACCTCTAAAAGAACCATTGATGACCAAATTGCAAGTTTTGCAAAACTTAATAGTATAGATATTTTTAGAGGTAATTATAAGGATATTGTCAAAAGAGCATATGATTGCTGTCAGTTTTTTAATTTAAAAAAATTTGCCAGAATTTGTGGTGACCGACCATTTTTTGATCCTAAAATTTTAAACTTTCTTTTTGCTTATTTAGACAGAAAAAAAATTGACTTTGCAACTAATAATAAAATTAAAACATTCCCAGCCGGAATGGTTTGTGAAGTATTAACCTTCAATACATTAAAAAAAATTACCTTTTCTACGAATCATATTTATCAGAGGGAACATATTACTGACTATATTTATAAAAATGAGAAAGAGTTTAAAATTTTTAATTATAAATGTCCAATTAAGGGTGTTCAAAAAAAACACTTTGCAGTTGACACTAATGAAGATTTAAAAAAAATGAATTGGTTTTTTGAAAATTATAACGGGAATTTATCAAAAATTTCTCTTAAACAGTTGATTAAATTAGATGATAAATATAATGAGGTCTCTTAAATGTGTGGAATTGGTGGATTTATAAATATAAATAATAAAAATTTAGCAAGTCATAATATAGCGCGATTATTAGCAAGTTTAAAAAAAAGAGGACCTGAAGGTACATCTTGGTTAGAGCTTGATCATGAAAATAATTTTCATTGGGTTAATGAAAAAAAAAAATTTGAAAAAGAGAGAAAATTGAAGCTTGCAATGGGATGTAGCAGACTGGCAATCAATGATTTTTCTGACAAGGGATTACAACCAATATCAGATATGTATAAAAAAAACTGGGTATCACTTAATGGTGAAATTTTTAATTTTGTTGAGTTACGTGAGGAATTAAAAAAAAAAGGATATAAATTTATTACTTCAACAGATACGGAGGTTGTTGCTAATGCATATTGTGAATGGGGTCTTAAATCAATTCAAAAGTTTAATGGTCAGTTTGCAATAAGTATTTTAGATATAAAAAACAAAAAAATTATTTTAGTTAGAGATAGATTAGGAATAGTTCCCTTATTTTACTATACCAACAAAAATAACTTTTTTTTTGCCTCAGAAATTAATGCCATTTTTACTTCTAGTGAGGATGTTTTTTGTATCGAAAAATCTCAGGTATCAGCCATAATTGGTCTACCATACAAACTACATAATATTGCAAGAGAGACATTAATAGAAAAAATAAAATCTGTGAATCAAAGTGAAATAATTGAATTTGATTTAGAAAATAATAAAATAAATAAAAGTAAGTATTGGGATCCAAAAAAAATAAAAAAGACAAAAACAACTTTTCTTGAATCAAAAGAAAAGCTTACTGATTTAATTATCGATTCAGTACGAATAAGACTAAGAACTGATAGAGATGTAGCGTTTATAGTTTCTGGTGGAATTGATTCATCATCTGTATTGGGAATAGCAAAAAAAGAATTTAATATTAATCCATCAGTTTATAGTTTAGATCTTCCAGATGAGAGATTTAATGAAACCTCAGAAATTGATTTAATTACTGATGAGTTATCACTAAAAAGTAAATTACTTAAATGTAATAAGGATACATTTTTTGAAAATATTACAAATGTTATTAATAATATGGATCAACCATTACCAACACCTAATGCTATTTTACATAATTATATGGCAAGGAATATTGAAAGAGACGGTTTCAAAGTTGTATTAAATGGAGTGGGAGGTGATGAGGTTTTCTTTGGATATCATGATCACTTTTTGTATCAACTAAATTATTTAAAAAAAAAAAAAAAAAAGAATTTTCAAAGAGAACTTTACAACTGGGTGAAATTTCAAAGAAGAGAAAGACAAACTTTTAACAATTTTCTTCTATACATAACCAATAAACAATATAAATATAGTCCAGATTTTTTAGCTAGAAGTAGTGGTTATGACTATAGAGATTTAATCAAATCAAAGAAAATTGTTAATGCTTACCTATTGAGAAATTTAAATTTTTCGGTTAAACAAAAACAAATTCAAGATTTATTTAATTTTACGTTACCCCACTCGATTAAAATGGATGATAATTGTTATTTTTCTAATGCACTAGAAGCGAGGCAACCCTACTTAGATCATAGAATAGTTGAGTTTGGCCTATCACTTCCAGAAAAATTTCTAATTAGAAAGGCATATGGCAAATTCATATTAAGACAATCAGTCAAAAAATATATACCTCAAAAAATTAGAGTTAATAGAGGGAAAATTGGCTTGAACTATCCAATAGACAAATGGATGAAAAATGCTATAAAGCCATGGATTGAAAATAATTTATTAAACCACAATAACCTAATTTTTAATTTTTCAGATTACAATGTTGTGAAAAATATCTTAAAACAACATTCGAATTCAACTAATAATCATAGTTTAAAAATTTGGGATTTATGCATTCTTAATGCATGGTTAAATAAAAATAAGAGGCATTTAAAGTTATGAAAAATCATAGATGGAATACAGATGAGTATGAAAAAAGGGCTAAACAACTTTATAGGACTGAGCTTCATAAGTTATATCCATCAGAAGCCTGGGCACTTTATCCAACACTAATAAAATGTAAAGATGTATTAGATCTAGGTTGTGGGAATGGTGCGATGTCGTCCATATCAAAAAAAATTTCCCCTAAGATTAAATATACTGGAGTTGATCATCAAGAAAGGATGATTTCAACTGCCAAAAAAGAGTTTTCTTTTGCATCCTTTTATTCAGATGATCTTTTGAGTTTTTTGGAAAAATCAAAAAAATTCGACTGTATTATGAGTTGGTCAGTTTTAAAGTCATTTGAAAATTGGACAAAAATAATTGAACTTATGATCAATAAATCTAATAAATATATAATTTTTGACATAAGGGTGGCCAACACAGATATCTATGCATTTGACAAAGATATCTGTTGGGCAGATTATGGTGGGAAAAGTGGACCAATAGTCTACCTAAATTATAAAACTTTTAAAAATTCAATTATGAAGTTTAAAAATAATTTGAGTAATATAAAATTTATAGCTTATCAAAGTGAATGGGGAAAATATGTCCATTTAAAAAAAGGTCTTGGAAATGAAACATTTCTAGTAACATGTCTTCTAGAAAAGAATATGAAAGAAAAGAAGTTTGAAATTTTTGAAAGACTTCCAGGAAACCTTTTAGCAAAATAATATGAAGGAAAAAAAAAAACAGGATAAAATTTTTGAGAAAGAGTATATTCTTTCTCAATTTAAATTTGATGCTAAGGTTGCGGAAGTTTTTGATGATATGGTTTCTAGAAGTGTACCACTTTATAAAGAAACAATGAAGGCGGTTATTAATCTTGCACAAACCTTTGTTAAGGAGAATACATCAGTATATGATATTGGATGTTCAACTGGCACACTCTTATCTCAATGTGAAAAAATTTTCAATAAAAAGTCAGTCAAATATTGTGGAATAGACTCATCGCCATTTATGTTAAAAAAAGCAAAGGATAAACTTAAGAAAAAAGAAAATATTTTTCTTTTTAATCAAAATATAGAAAAAGAATTATTAATAAAAAACGCAAGTATAGTATTTATGAACTATACCCTTCAATTCGTTCGCCCACTCAAGAGAGAATTGGTTTTAAAAACAATTTTTGATGGTATGAAAAAAGATTCTGCTTTCTTTTTAGTGGAAAAAGTTTTGTCTAGTGACAAACAACTAAATCAAAAATTCATTGATCTTTACCACTCATATAAATTGACCGTTGGTTATTCTGATAATGAAATAAAAAAAAAAAGGGAAGCTTTAGAGAATGTTTTGATTCCATTTAGGCTAGATGAGAATCTCGATCTTTTAAAAAAAGTAGGATTTTCAAAAACCGAGATTTTTTTTAAATGGTATAATTGGTGCGGTATAATAGCTCTAAAAAATTAAAAGTTTCTGCAATTATTCAAGCACGTATGGGGTCAACAAGACTTCCAGGCAAAGTGCTAATGAAAATTTTAGATAAACCTGTTCTCTTACATATTATTGAAAGACTTAAATATAGTAAATTAATTGATGACATAATAATAGCTACTTCTAACAAAGACTCTGATTTACCAATTATCAACTTTGCAATAAAAAATAAAGAAAAATATTTTTGTGGAAGTGAAGAGAATGTTTTAGAAAGAGTTTATCAGTGCGCTATAGAAAATAGGTCTGATATTGTAGTAGAGATTTGTGGTGATTGTCCTCTTATTGATTACAGGTTTGTTGATGTGTGTATTAATAATTTTTTTAAATTTGACTACCATTTAGTTACAAATGCTTTGAGTAAAACCTACCCAAATGGACTTGAAACAAATGTTTTGACAACTAAACTTTTAGGCCGAATAAATAAAAAAAAATTAAATAAACATTACAGAGAACATCTTTGTAGTTATATTTTGCAGAATCCCTCAAACTTTAAAATAAAAAGCATTAGTGCAAATAAAAAGTTTACACAACCTGCAATTAAATTGACATTAGATACGAAAAAAGACTTCAAATTCATTGAAAACCTATACACATATATATCTCCAAATAAAAAAATTATTTTAACGGAGGATATAATTAAATATTTGAATTTATGAAAAAAATTAAGACAGTAATCATTGGTTTTGGAAAAATTGGTGGAGGGTTTAAACAAGATAAAAAGATTTTGAAGAATTATAAGTATCCTTCTCATGTTTCTGTTCTTAAAGAACATCCTTTATATAGTTTAGATTGTATTGTTGATCATTCAAGTGAGGCTAGAAAATATGCTAAAAAAAAATGGAATATAAAAAGAGTCTATGAATCAACAGATATTATGATCAAAAATTATAAACCTGATGTTGCAGTCGTTTCAACATCTTCACCAGAAAGAAATAAAATAATCTCTAAATTAAATGGTATCAAAGGGATGATGCTTGAAAAACCAGTGGGTGATTATAATAAGGGCATTAACAAAACATACGATTTATTAAAAAAAAAAAAAATAAATGTGCAAGTGAATTTTTGGAGAAGGGGAAATAAATTTTTTAGAGAGCTTGCTAGAAAAAACCTTAAGAAATGGATTGGAAAAATACACATTATAAATGCTTATTATGTAGGAGGGTTTCTAAATAATGGAACACATATGATTGATTTTGTTAGAATGATGACTGGTAACATTAAAAAGATTCTTCCTTTGAAAGTTGAGAAAATTACACAAAATAACCTCGTTGATTATTCAGTATTATTAACTGGTGAACTATTGAATGGTGCTGTATTTAATCTAATTCCAATGTTATCAAAAAATTATAGGGAAAATGGTATCGAAGTATTCGGATCAAGTGGCCAGATTTCACTACTTCAAGAATCAAGACAAACAACTTTATGGAAAAAAAAAAAATCTAATTTAATTCAAGGTTCTTTTGAATTAGATAAATTAAATCCAGTGTATTTTAAAACTAGTTATGATGAATCAATGTATCATCTTTATACCAATCTTGCAGATTCGATTTTAAAAAAAAAAAAACTTTATTCTTCATTAGATCAAGCTGTAATTCCGGAATTGATATTTAACAAAATTATTAATAAATACAAAAATAATGAAAAAAATTTTATTTTTTGCTGAAGATGTTGGTGCTGCCAACTACATCAATTCTCTATTAAAAATTCTGAAAGATGAATTTATAATCCATCTTTGTGCTACAAACACTGCATATCAGTTCCTTAATGATCAAGGGCATAGTGTTTATAAGTATGATGAAAAATTAATAAAAAATTTCAATATTGATTTATTTGTTTTTGGAACCACTTCAGAAAAAGTAAAAAAATGGCAAGATATTCTTTTAATTTTAAAAAATACTGGGGTTGTTTCAATTGGTGTTGTTGATGCTATCATGAGTTCAGATTCAAGATTTCCAAATAAAAATGTTCTGCCTGATTACTTGGTTGTACCAGATAAACAAACTGCAAGGAAATATAAAAAAAAATTTCCGCAGATAAAAGTTTTTATAACCGGGCATTTACAATGGATCGAGGTTTTAAAAAAAAGGGAAAGTCTTCTCTCTAGAAGAAATTTTTTAAAAAATAAATTTTTTTCTAAAATACCCAATGATTCGAAGATAGTTTTTTTTATTTCTGAACCTCAACCACCAATTGAAAATAACTATCAACCTATAAACTTTAGAGGTTGGGATAATAGTAAGAAAAGAACACATATATGTTTTCAAGAGATTATAAAATCACTAGATAAATTAAATTTTAAATACCATATTATCTTTAAACTACATCCAAAAGATAACAAACATGATTATAATAAATACAAAAATATGATTTATAAATTTGAAAAAGGCACTGAGCTTAATCATGAATTAATGGTAGCATCGGATCTTGTTGTTGGAATGACTTCCAACTTAATTTTTCAATCTGTTGTTTTAGGCCTCCCTACAATTTCAATAAATATGTCAAAAAAAGAAAAAGAACTGATACCTAATGAAATTGGTGAGCAATTAGTTTCGGTGAGAAAAGAATACGAATTAGATGCTCATGTAAAAAACAAAATAACATATTTTAAACCTAATGTATTTAAAACAAACTGTGTAACTTCAGATGTTAATATAAAAAAATTTTTTAATTCGATATGAAAAACAAGTTAGCCATTTTAGGTGGAACCAAAACCATTAAGAATCTTAAGGCATATACCTCAATTGGTAAAGATGAGAAAAAAGCCGTTAATGAAGTAATGAAATCAAACTGTCTTTCAGGTTTTTATGGTTCTTGGACAAAAGAATTTTTTGGTGGAAAAAAGATTTTAGAGCTTGAAAATAACTGGAAAAATTTTTTTGGTGTTAAAAATGCAATTTCAGTTAATTCCAATACTTCAGGTCTTTACTGCGCTATGGGTGCCATAGGTATAAGCCCAGGCGATGAAGTTATTATACCTCCAACAACAATGTCAGCAACTGCTATGGCTCCATTGGTTTATGGAGGAATACCTGTTTTTGCAGATATTGAAAAAAAAACTTTTTGTATTGATCCCAGTGAAGTTGAAAACAAGATTACTAAAAAAACAAAGGCAATTATCGCAGTAAATTTGTTTGGTCATCCTGCCCAACTTCATAAACTTAAATCAATAGCTAAAAAAAATAAGTTGTATTTGATTGAAGATAATGCTCAAGCACCTCTTGCCACTGAGAAAAATAATTACTGTGGAACCATTGGTGATATTGGTGTTTTTAGCTTGAATTATCATAAACACATTCATTCTGGAGAAGGTGGGATTTGTTGTACCAATGACGATGAATTAGCTTTAAGAATGCAACTAATAAGAAATCATGCTGAAGCATCTGTGGAATTTACTGATTTACATGATTTAACAAATATGGTTGGTTTTAATTATAGAATGACCGAGCTGAGTGCTGCTGTAGCTTTGATTCAACTAAAAAATATTAAGAAACATGTTCGGCTTAGAAAGGACTTTTCAGAAAGTCTTAGTGCTCAAGTAAAGAATCTTGATGGTTTAAGCGTGCCATATGTAAGAAATGGCTGCGAGCATGTTTATTATGGTTGGGTATTGGGCTTTGATGAAAAAAAGTTAGGTATAAAAAGAGATTTATTTGTCAAAGCATTAAACGAAGAGGGTTTTCCGTGTTACGGGGGATATGTTAAACCCCTATATTTACTTCCAACTTTTCAAAGAAGGAAGGCACTTGGAAGAAAAAACTTCCCATTTAATCTAACAAAAATTAAGTATTTAAAAGGATCATGTCCCAATGCTGAACATTTACATAAAACTAGTATGATAGTTTTTCAGCCGTGTGCCTGGGATTTAAATAAAAATATAATTAAAAAATTTAGTGAAGCAATTGAAAAAGTTTATACATTCAGGGAAGAATTAATTGAAAGAAGATCAGAAATTGGATATTGACAAACTTAAAAAACTTTACAATCAAAAAGTTAATGTTCTTGATTATCTAAGAAAAAAGAAAAAGAAAAATTTTAATGATGAACAAGAAATTAGACTTAGTTACGAATTACAAGCTGGCGTATATATAAAAGAGATTTCTAATAAAAACTTTGCTGAAAAAAACATTAAGTTTTGTAAAGAATTTTCAGAGCTTTTTGATAACTTAGGTTGTAAAAGTATTTTGCATGCAGGTGTAGGCGATGCAAAATCATTAACGACTATATTAAAGCTAATGAAGAATAGCCCGTCCTTAGTCTATGGTTTTGATATTTCACTTTCAAGATTGATTTATGCTAAAAAATTTCTAGAAAGTAATGATTTTTGTAAAAGTGATCTGTTTCTTAGTTCAGCAACAAAATTACCACTACCCGATAACAGCTTCGAAATAGTTTTTACCATAGAGACAATTGAAGCAAATGTTGGTAAAGAGTTAGAGATTATTAAAGAATTATTGAGAGTTACAGGAAAATATTTAGTTTTGAATGAGCCAATTTATGATTTTAAAAACAAAAATATTTGCGAACATATAGAAAAAAATGCATACAGCAAAAGTTTAGAAAAGATTCTTAAGAAATTAAACGTTCGTATTATCGATAGCTTTATAATGAATAACCCACTAAATAAAAAAAATAAGACTTCAATTATAATAATAAAAAAAAATAATAACTTTAGCCAAAAAAAAATTAAATATCTTTCTCCCAATAGGAAAAGTATCCTAAAAAATTATGGTGATTTGCTTTATTCTGAAGAAGAGGGCTTGGTTTTTCCCTCAATTTATGGAGTGCATTGTCTTGAAGAATCTAATGCAATAATGTCATTAAGATTTAAAGAGGCAACAAAGTATTTAAATGAAAATTAAAGTTTTGATATTTCCACATACTTGCAGAAGAGATGTTTCATCTGCACTAGTTCTTGAGGGCTTTTTAAAAAAAGAAAATTTTGATGTTCAAATTACAAGTATGGTAAATCTTGAGAAATGGTTGAAGTTTTGGAAGCCAGAAATACTTATAGTTTATAGTCATGGAAAAAATAAAAAAATAAAGGAAAAGTTTAAAAATATAAAAATAATTTTCATAGATGGTGAAGTTTTTCAATTATCTTATGAAGATAGAGCTAGACAATTTAGTAAGGATGCTACTGAATTTGATTCTTTGGATTTAATTTTAGTGGGAGGTGAATTGGCAAAAAAATCTTTTAAAAAGTTTAATTTAGATACCTCTAAAGTTCATGTTGTCGGAAATACAAGATTTGATACTGCGCGTTTTTTAATGAGTAAAAAAATTACGAGAAAAAAAGAGGTTGGTTTTGTAGGAAGTTTTCCTTTGATAAATCATCATTCAGATTTTCCTGTGATAAGGGGAATTAAAAATGATAAAGGATTAAAATATGGAATTGTCTCACTCTATGGGTTTAACGCTTTTTATAAAGCACTTATATATGTACTTAAAAATACTAATTACCAGGTAAGTCTTCGTCCCCATCCCAATGAATCAATTGAAAATTACAAAAAATTTATTGTAGATAAAATTGAGGCTATATATAAAAAAAGAATACATATAGATGCCTCTTTAGATTTTTCTGTTTGGGCATCAAAGTTAAGTTGTATTGTCTCTCCTACCTCGACTTCAATAATTCAAGCAACTTTAGTTGGTACCCCAGTTTTAAATTTGTCAAATATATCAGGGCAAAAAGACTTTTGGAATAACTATGCAAAAAGTTATAAAAACTGTAATTCCAGTTCAATAATTCCCAAGGATCTTAAGAATTTAAAATATCAACTTAATAATATTAAACATAAGCCCATCATCAATAAAAATATTCAACAACAACTAAATAAAGAATGTGATTGGAAAAATGAAGAATATTCAAATTTAAGGTCGGCTATAATTATCAATAAATTTTCAAAAAATATTTATAGAAATTATGTAAGGTTACCAAAGTTTTTTTTAAGAATTATAGAGTTCTTTGTTTTTAAAAAAGCTCTAAAGAAAAATGCAAAAATTTTGAATTTTAATTATTGCGAGTTTTTTCATTCTCAACCTAATGAAGTTTCAACTTTAGTAAATGAAAGGTTAAAAAATGGGAAACTTTGAATTTAAGCATGAAAATGTTTACGGAGAACCTTTTTCAAAAATTGAAAAGAAAGAAATTATTAAGACTACGTCAAATTATAGAGACAGATTCAAGAAAAACTCCATTGATTATAAGAGTTTGTTTAACAATAAAAGTTGTTTAGATGCTGGGTGTGGTTATGGAAGAGGCTCTTTATTTATGTTATCTAATGGAGCTAGCTTTGTGGAGCTAGTAGATGTATCAAAAAAAAATATTGAAACCTCTAGAGATAACTTAAAAAAATTTAATTTTTCAAATTTTAATTGTCAAAACTGTTCAATTGAATCATTACCTTTTGAAAATGAAACGTTTGATGTTGTATGGTCATATGGTGTTATCCATCATGCAGCAAATACAGATAAATGTCTAAAAGAATTAACAAGAGTTTTGAAAGTGGGTGGTATTTTAAAATTATTTATTTATGGTTCAGGTGGAATTTTTTGGTACTCAATCAAACATTTAAGGAAAATTTTAAAAAATATTGATACTGAATATATTATTGAGTTCTTAAATAGTATGTCTATTTCACCAGTAGAAATCTCGAATTATATTGATAATTGGAAAGTACACTATCTTCGAAAATATACACAAAAAGATATAAAATTAAAACTTAAGGATTTAGGTTTTGCAACGAATGTTAAATTTTTTAAATATGGAATGCATTATGATCATAATCATAGAAAGACTACATATAAAAATGATAAATTTTGGATGGGAGATGCTGATCTAAGGTTTGTGATAAAAAAAACAAAAAATAAAGTTTCAAATAATTTTAAACTTTCAAATAAACCTGAAGGTTCAAGCTATATTTATGATAAAAAAATATTAGGTGAGTTTGAGAATATTTTCAATGATTTAACAAAAAAACTTAAAAATAAAAAAGAATTAAGTATCAAACTAAGTTATCAAATTAATAAAAAACTTTTTTTTCTAATGAGGCAAACTCAATCCTTCGATTATAAATCCTATAAAAAGTTTATAATTTATAAAATAAGGGAAATATAAACCAATAACACTTAGTTTTAAAAATTTAATTATGAATAAAAATATCCCTAGTTTTTTTCATGTTGGATATGGTCGGGCTGCTTCAACATGGATGCAAAATAAGATCTTTACTAATCTAAGTGAGATTTTATTGCAAGATAACTCACAAGAGTGGTACATTAAAAATGCAAAATCCAAGAGTGAGTTAAAGAAACATTTTATAGAAAAAAGCAATATTAAGTACCTACTGTCTGAAGAAAGCTTTACTGGAAACGAATTTAGAGATTTTTATGAAATTCCTGAAAAACTTTATTGGGTTAATCCTAATGCAAAAATACTAATAGTTATAAGATCTCAGTTTACTGTAATACAATCCTATTATTACTTATATTTAAAAAAAGGGGGGATACTTTCTTTTTCAGATTACCTAAGAATTATAATCGAAAATAAAAAATTTAATTACTTGGAACTTTATAACTCTTATAAAAATTTTTTTGGAAAAAATGTTAAAATATTATTATTTGAAGACTTTCTTGAAACACCAAAATTATTTGTTAATGAAATAATCCAATGGTTAGAATTAAAAAATAAATTTGATATAAATGATTATAACAAAATAAATAAATCTCCAAATTATTCTAATTTAATTTTGTTGAAGCTGTTAAATAAATTTTTGGGAATATCCAAAATACCAAGAGGTTACAGTCCTTTATTATCATATAAATATGAAAATAAAATTAAACTTAGAAGGCGTCTTCTAAAGATAGTATCACCATTAAACTATATTTTTAATTTAATATTTTTTAAAAAAAAAATTAAATTATCTAATTATGAAAGAGACTTGTTAATTGAAAATTATGGCGAGAGTAATGTGTTTCTTTTTAAAAGACTAAATAAAAAAATTTCAAGTTATCATTATCCACGTAATTAATGTCTAAAAAAAATATTTTATATTTGTTAATTGATGCTTTTAGGTTTGATCATTTCAAAGACCCTAAGAAGTCGGAATTACTAGCACCTAATATTTCCTCAATTATTAAAAACGGTTTAATTAAAAAAATTGTAACAAATGGACAAGTAACTCAGGTTGCAACCATTTCATTGTTTGCACAAAGATACCCTCTTGACTATGGAGGATATAGTACAGGAATAAGAAAGTTTCCAAAAAGCTTTGTTGAATTAATACAAAAAGAATATGAAACTAGTTTTATTGCATCAACTTATATGACGGGACCAATGTGGAGACTAGAAAGAGGATTTGATAATGTTGAAAATCTTTATGATAAAAGGTTACCTTTTCATAGATTTATCAATCACTTTTTTTCCTATTTCTTAAAAAAAGAAAAAAAAAAATTAATAACAAAAAAAAAACTTATACAAATTCTAACTGAGGAGTATGGGACACTTTTAAGTTATTTAGCTGGGTATAAAAGTAATTTGTCAGATCTAAAGATACCTTCATGTATTGGACAATTTGATAAGAAAGAAAAGGAAAGTATAAGAAAGGAGCTAAATCTTTTAAAAAATGATCCAGAAATTATTCTAAAAAAAATTAAAAATGTACCTGCCGAGGAATATTTTTATAGTTTAGGAAAAACTCAATACACAACTGGTATTTTAAAAAAATTAGAGGTCAAATTAAAATTTTTTTTTTCAAGAATATTGAGTTTTATTTTCCGAGAAAATATTACTTTGACAATTAATAGAAAAACTGTGAATGCAGATGAAGTTGTACATGTTGCCTCCCAAATCTTAAAAAAAAAAAAGAAACCATGGTTTTTTATGGTGCACATTTTTGATCTTCATGAATCTCAAAGTTTTTCAAGATATATAAAAATTATTAAATTAATAAAATATATTCCTAGAGTTTTTTTAGCTAGATTAAAGTATG
>MDSZ01241886.1_pt1 | contig 22571 bp, 13 predicted proteins | sample 811201 | NCBI WGS metagenome assembly MDSZ01 (sample SAMN05326647, study PRJNA326480) | marine metagenome | isolation source: seawater | place: Indian Ocean: North | collected 2010 | reverse complement strand
GTGAAGTTGCCAAGGAATTTGGCGTGAACTTGACCTTGTTCCACGGCAGAGGCGGAACCGTTGGTAGAGGCGGTGGTCCGGCGCACATTGCCATCATGTCGCAACCTGGAGGAACCGTAAATGGATCTATTCGTGTTACCATTCAAGGTGAAGTCATCGAACAAGATTTCGGGGAGAGAGAAAATTGCTTTCACACTTTGGATTTATACACCGCCGCGGTTCTCGAACACACTTTGAAACCGCCTGAAGGTCCAAAGCCAGAATGGAGAGTCGTGATGAAAAAAATGAGCGATGCTTCGTGCAAAAGATATCGATCGGTTGTGTTTGAAAACCCAGATTTCGTCCCGTACTTTGCGCAAAGCACACCGAGTACGGAATTAGGAAGTTTAAACATCGGTTCGCGTCCGAGTAAACGGAAACCGAACGCTGGCGTTACGGCTTTGCGTGCGATACCTTGGATCTTTGCCTGGACACAAAGCCGCTTTCAACTTCCAGTGTGGTTGGGTATGTCTGCTGCATTCACTGAGATCAAAGAGCAGGAAGGCGAATTGGGCACGCTGAGAGAAATGCATAAGAAATGGCCATTTTTCAAAGTGACAATGGATTTGATCGAGATGGTTTTAGCCAAAGCTGATTTGAACGTCGTTGAGTATTACGAGAAGACGTTGGTAGATGAACGCCTGAGAAATGGATTAGGCAAAGAGTTAAGAAACGAGTTGATGGCGACCATCAACCACGTTTTGGAAATTGCCGATCGAAGAGAGTTGTTGGTGAACCCAGAGTCGAAGATTGAAGTCGATGGTCAACAATGCCCGGCGCAACATCAACAGTTGAAGAATAAGTTACAAATGCGTTCGATCTATATCACGCCTTTGAACGTGATTCAAAGCGCTTACTTGAAGAAACAGCGCGAAATCGAAGAGATGGAAGCCAGTAACGACAGTTCTTTCGACAATTTGAAGTACGATCCAGCTTTGCCATGGGCTCAAGATATGATGAAGCTACATCCGAGTGCAAACGCTTTCAAATCAGCAGTCAACGATACGCTCATCATCACCATCAAAGGTATCGCGAGTGGTTTGCAAAACACCGGTTAAAACAGAAATAATTATACACAAATACGCATATCAGCATACATAAAAGAACTCCAGAAGAAGGAAAAAAATAATGTTTATGAACAAATTTGCCATTGTGACTTGTACAACTCTATATAATAATACACGCAACACTATGAACTAAAACATTACACTGCGAAACCTGCGCTTCTAAGTTTAGATTCCACAATCGCGTCGTCTTTGTACGCCCACACGGAGACGATAACCATGGCGCAACCGAGCAAAATCGGTCCGTTCAAAGGTTCATAAAACAAAATGTGACCCATAACCGTCGTTAATACCAAAGCAGCACACACGGCGACGGTTTTCGTCACCGAAGAGGAATACAAAACAGACAGGGCAACTAATATCCCACCAAGCGCGTGTAACGCGGCTATGACTACAACGAGGAATGTCCATCCTTGGAAGATATTTCCTTTCGTCTCGTACACTGATATCGGCATGTATATGAGAATTGAACACAACGCCAGCTGAATATTTCTATCCCACACGTCGAGTTCCGTCGAAGAAAGGGATATAGGCGATGATGAAATTCCTCTCGCCATCATCGCCGCCGCCGATGGTGATTCCACGTCTAATTTCTTACCGCGATTCTCGTCGTCGTCCTCTTTCTTCTTCTTCAACACTTTCTCGAAATACACCGACCCGAACCCACTCAACATCGTTTGTATGAGCGCTAAAAAAACACCAAAAGCGTAGGATAAATCAAACAGATCGCTTATGTGTTCGTACCAATTTTGATGAACTCGTTTGTGAATCTCTGGATTATTCGGCGACGATTCCCAAGAAATTAAAGTCACGCCTAAAACTAGCTGCGTCAACGTTCTCCACACTCTGTTTGATATTCTCGAATTGAGTAAAATCTGTGCGAATATCGCTGTCGCTAACACTTTCAAATTTGAAATCGCTGTGAATACCGAAGCGTCCACGCGTTGCAAAGACGGGTAAGAAATTAAATTCACCACTAAATATACGAAAGCTGGCACGAGCATTGGCGTCGCCGTTTTCACCACCATTTCGACGTGTTTTTTCAATCTCGTAAAACTCTTGACGTCCATTTTTCGATATTTCATGAAAATCGAGAATGCGAGTTTCATGAACTCGTTCGCGCACAAGACGACGTTCTTGGAAAAATCCAACTGTAAAACCCCAACCGCGTATCGCCTGGCAAGCATGGACCCCGTGTTTTCTAGAGTTAGCGCGACGAGGAAGAAAGCAGCTAACTGTTTTCTTTTCTTTTTCGTGTTAGTATTCGCATCATCATCATTATTATTATTCCCCGTCGGTTTCGTTCTTATCGTTTCATCGTCGCCATAAAGACCGTTAAGAATCTTTTGGTTTTCGTTGTTGTTATCGGAATTAACGGTACGAAACAACTCCTGCGCTCGACCTGGAAAGGACATGGTTTTCAACTACGAGTTCTCCTTCTTTTTATGCGCGAATACGACTCAATACTAAACATGCACGAATTCGAGGCGAAAAAAAGAAATTTGAAAATGAAGACTCTCGACGACAAGCACAAAGAAGAAGAACAACCAACACAAAGAAGACGCAAAGGTGCTCGTACACCGATGATATATGCTAACTACAATAATAAAGAGGTACGATGGTACGTTTTATTAAAAACTAATGAAGGCTATTCAACACGTTTACGACTTCCACTTCTATGGCATTCAAATACTCGCAAATTTCGCTCTGTTTGCGAAACTCGTGTAGCTCTTTGAGCTCTTTGATGGATACTTTAGCGTCGTCGCCGCCTCGAACGAGACGTCGCTTGTCTTCAGGTATAGACGCGAGAAAGTGTAAGAGCGCTTTACGGTTTCTATCGATGGTTGCACTTCTTTGCGCTTCTTTAGGATTCTTCACTTCGTCCGATGCGTTATATTGTCTCAACTTCTCGCCGACGGAGTGGAACAAAGACGCGACTTTTATTTGCAAATCCAGAAATCCTCTCAAACGAGTAAATTCATCTCGCGAGGATATACTCGTCGTGTAATAATATCGATTCACCTCCCCGAGTTTTCGCAAAGAAATGACCGGCGTCGCGTACGTGTCTTCTAAAAACCGCAGAGATTGTTTACACACCGGTTTCTCCGTGAAATCCCATCTGTGCAAGACGTCGCACGGTATGACCCGAGTATTGCCTTCGAAGCACTTTTCGCAAACAATAGTTCGTAGATACGAACACGCGCGCTGTTGCATTTTTTCTTTTTCTATTCGTCTACCACACAAACACACGGGTGATGATGATGCCATCGTCGACGATGCTACTCTAAAACTCTTCTTGCTATTTGCGTGTGTGCGTGCGGCATCCAAAAATATCGTCTCGATCGAAAGGCCTCGAATTACGCGTTCTTCTTCTCCCTCGAACGTCGATCCCAACAATATGTTGGACATTTCGTCGATCAACTCTTCGTCCACGTTAGGCGTATTCAACGTCGACGATAACGCGTTGAATGAGTGCATGACCGCGTCTTTACCAATGTTCACGGTTGTTTTTCCTACGTATAAACTCGCATTTGTCGTGTAAGAGACTCCAGAAACGACCGTGCCTCCTAGAAATTGCGCTCCGGTGGAGACTCCAGAAGCTATGGAGGTGATTCCGTTGTGAATGCCATCGAGCAGAATGTTGTTGTTATTCGTCGTCGTCGTTGTCGTCGTTGTTGTTGTTGTTGTTGTTTGCGTCGTTTGAGTGCTCCTGTTCTTCCTTCCATCGTCTTCGTTCCCGATACCGTTATTTCTTCTCGTCTCAAAATCTTCGTCGTTTTTATCTTCGTCGAATAAACAGACGACGTCTTCGTCGAACTCGTTCATATCTTCCTCTTCTTCTATCAATCCCCCTCCTCCTACTCCTCTTATTTTGTCTTGGCATCGCACGCCGTAGAATTCATCCAGAGCATCGATGATGTGCGTCTTCGTCGTCGCAGTCATCTTCGCGCGCGAGATTAAGAAAAAGAAGAAGAAGAAGAAGAAGAAGAAGTCTTTGTTTGTTCAAAATTATAACGAAAGAGTTTTTAGAAAAAAAACAAAGGAACGTTTTTCGTTTTGCAAAAAAAAGAGTAGAAGTCGGACGCATTATCCACTTTGCTACAGACCCGCACATCACACATCGACGATTGATGATTGATGATGAGTGATGAGTCTGCAAGGGATCGAACCTTGGACCTTCCGATGCCATCTCTTTCCATTTTTTTCAATTTTAGGGTTTATTTAAAATATTTTAAATTTTCTTTTTCTCTTTTTCTCATTTTCAAAGAGACGATGAAATCTGTTATTTTTCTCTAACGACTTTGTGAGTGGTCATTTTTTTATCAATCCGCCGCAGCCACACGAACAACAACAACAACAAGACCTTATTTAATAAGCGATGATTGTCGCGTCGGCGTTGTCGTCGGCGTTGTTGTTGTCGTCGTCGTCGTCGTTGTCGCGTCGTCGAAATATGATGATGCGGCGAAACAAACGCAACGAGACACAAACGACGAGGACGCGTTTCAATTCGGTTAGTAGTTCGGGGTCGTCGGCGAGGGTAAACAAGCGTTATTATTTTTGCGACGATGTTTCTGGACGACGACGACCATCACCACCACCGCGTCGTCGTTGGACTGGTGATGATGCGAGTCACACGGTAGCTTCTTCAAGAACCACAAAAAGCCATGCTGTTGTTGTGGCAACAAAAGCAACGCCAGAGGAAGAACAACGAGTAACGCAAAAAAAACCGCGACTCCCCGCGATGGATTCCGTGCGATTCTTTCTCATTTCATACATCGCCATTGGTCATTTCATCGCGTGCGCGACAAAAGACCCTTTGCTGTTAAAACTCCTGTCGCAAGTCAACGTCGTCGTCGGCGCTTTCTTCGTCTTGTCTGGCTACGTCGCCGCGTACACGGCCTCAGAGTTGAACAAATACGAACACACGGAGAAGAGGTTCTTACCGACGAAAGTCGCATACACTATTCAAAGAGTGATGGGATATTACCCGTTGTATTTTGCGACGCAAATTCTGTTCATGCCGGTGTTTTTAATCGCCGACGTGACCTATAACGGGTGGGCGAAATCAACCTTGCACGCCGCCTTGACTTTTTCGCTGTCGCAAGCGTGGTTTCCATCTCACGCGGAGTTATGGAACGCACCGACGTGGTTTCTGAGCGCGCTGACATTCGCGTTTGTGGTTTTACCGTACGCGTTGCCTTCGATTGCGAAATTGAAACGGAAAGGATTACAAAGGTTGTTGGTAAAGTTGATTTTGTTGACGTGCTTGGTGAAATTTGCGTATTGCTACGACGTCTCTGGGTTTGGCTTTTTTGAAGGAACCATGCCGCCGAAAACGCACCCGTCGTGGTTATTTTGGAACTCGGTGAGGTTTTCGCCGTTGTTTTCGACGATTGACGTATTGATTGGCGCGGTTTCTGCTCGATTGGTCATGATTGACGGCGTCGAAAACGTTCCTACAAATTCAGTCGTTCAGAAACCGATTATTCCTTTACTCTTAATGATTGGTTTGATCGTCGGTAGAGGATACTCGATCGTTTCCATGTCTGACGCGATTGCAAGATGCATTTTTGTCCCTCTGTTTGCGTGGTTCACCATGAACATTCACCGCGAAACGGTTAGCACTAGTCCTCCGCCTAGCCAATTTTCAGTCTCAAACGTTCTGTCGTGGAAACCGTTGACGTATTTAGGGGCGATTTCCTTCCCTATTTATATCTTACACGGACCGATTGGTCAGATATTCTACAAGAGAGTCGTGGCGACTAAGCTCTTTGGATTTGTGTTCACGTCTAAACCGGAGTTTTTCCCGGTTTGGATTGGAATAGTCCTCGTCAGCGCGGCGATCGTAAACGAAGTCTTCTTGAAAAATAAGAAAGTGCAAGATATGTCGAAAAAAGTTTCAAACTCGTTGGTAACGTTATCATCCAATTGATTTATTATTACTACGTACGTACGTGTTGTTATCAAAATGTATGGAAAGTTCGGTTTCAGGTCCTAACAAACAAATGACCCCCCCGGAACGCACATGTTTATATGGTTTCATCATCTCGCTTTAAGAGAGAGAATCACCCCAGACGTTCAAAATATACTAAAATATTACTTCCTATTATTGTTATTTGGTATGAACTCACTCTTCGCCTTCGTCTCCGCCTTCTGCGATGTTGAAGTATCTCAACTCGTACACGTTTCTATCCTTGTTCGAGGCAATCACTCTCAACCAGTCTCTCACGTTGTGCTTCTTCAAGTACTTCTTCGTGAGGTACTTCAAGTATCTCTTGCTCATGGCAGACTCGGAGGACACCGTGACGGAGTTCTTGTCCGAGGACACCGAGACGGCGTCGCCTAAAGCACCTACTTTGCCGCCAACTTTGATTCTTTCCGTGAGAAACTGCTCGAACGAAGCAATGTCCATGATGGCATCTTCAACCTGTGAATGCGTGCGCATACAATACAAATTGAAAGAGAAACGGTCAGTTTATGCTTCGCATCATTCGAGGAAGGACCACGCGGAAACGCGCGCAATTTTCACCACGTTTGTGCGATGATGAGGGCTTCCTTCGCCACAAAATAAAAAATCATCATCGGATTTCGACGCCACAACGATACGCGCGACGCAATCGATACGTACCGGTCGGGTGCAATCGACGACGAACGATTGAATTTTCTTAGATCCTTTCTTTGCTGCTGGGGCCATATTTGTTGCGCGCCGATAGTCTTTTGCTCTAAATGCAATATTATGACGACGACGACGACGACGACGACGATGGTTTTTTTCTTTTTTTTTTCTCTCTTCCTCTTTGTTTCGTCTTTTTTTGTCTCCTCCTTTCCTTTCCTTTCAAAGGCATTCGGTTTTGTCAAACCACTATCAAAAACAGTTGTTTGTTTGTTTGTTGTCATTTTTATTTTTTGTCACTTTCTCTTTGTCACAAAAGAGTAAAATCGTCCTCCAAAATTGTAACAACAACAACAACAACAACAACAACAACAACAACAACAACGACAAAAGAAGAAGAGATGATTTTCAACTTGGAAGGGTTGACGGTGTACTTCCCGTACGAGTATTTGTATCCGGTACGCGTTTCGACACGCGCGCAGACACGAACGCGCGCTTTCTTTATATCTTTACGTTCGCTCGCTCGCACTCTCCCCTTTGTCTGTCTCCTCGCACTCACGCGCAATTTTCCATCGCGTCACGGAACGAACAACTTTTTTTACGCAGGAACAATACCAATACATGATTGAACTGAAACACGCGTTAGACGCTAAAGGTCACGGGGCGTTGGAAATGCCCACCGGAACTGGGAAGACTATCACTCTGCTCTCGTTGATCACGTCGTATCAATTGCAGTACCCGCACGCGTGTGGGAAACTTATATACTGCACGCGAACGGTGCCGGAGATGGAGAAAGTTTTAGCAGAGTTGAAAGTTTTGCAGAAATATCGCGAGGAAAACGTGGAGAAAGGAAAGGAGAAAGACACGCACATTTTAGCGTTAGGATTGTCGTCGAGGAAGAATTTATGCGTGAATCCGAAAGTTGCGGAGGAAGGATCGAGAGAGAGCGTAGACGCGAGGTGTAGAAACTTAACCGCCAGTTGGGTGCGCGAGAAAGCGAAGGAAGAAGGCGAACAACAAGAAACAGCAAAAACAGTTGTAGAAAACATCAAGAATAGGAATAGCAAACTGTGTGAGTTTTACGAAGATCTAGAAGCGATCGGTGAAGATGCGGTCGTGCCGACGGGCGTGTATACGTTGCAAGATTTAAAAGAGCTTGGGCGGCAAAAGAAGTGGTGTCCGTATTTCCTCGCTCGACAAACGTTACAGAAAGCAAACGTGGTGGTGTATAACTATCAGTACTTGTTAGACCCGAAAGTAGCGGGATTAGTTTCGAGGGATTTCGAAGATAACGCGATTGTCGTTTTCGACGAGGCACATAACATCGATAACGTTTGTATAGAAGCTTTGTCGGTAAATTTACGTTCGCAAACGTTAGATGCGGCGCAGAGAAACATCACGACGTTAAACGCGAGAATAGCAGAAGTGAAACAAACGGATAGAAAACGGTTACAGGATGAATACGAACGATTGGTGTCTGGCTTAGCAAACCAAGGCGCTATTTCAAGGCAAAGGGGTGAAGATTTAATGGCAAATCCAGTCATTTCCGAGGATGTCGTGCAAGAAGTCATTCCGGGTAACATTCGACGAGCAGAACATTTCGTGGCTATAATGCGCCGGTTCGTCGAATTTTTACGACACGAGTTACGCGCGCCATCAGTCGTACAAACCGCACCGAGGATGTTCATACAGAAATCCGAAGCTGGCGGTGGTGTCGACGCGAAAACGTTGAAATTTTGTTACGATCGTTTGACGTCGTTGTTGAAAACTTTAGAGATTGTGGATACGGAAGAGTTTGTCGCGTTGTCTAGCGTCGCTGATTTTGCTACTTTAATTGGAACTTACGATCAAGGGTTCACCATTATAATGGAACCGTACGATGAGAGGTATCCACACATTCCCGATCCAGTTTTGCAGCTCGCGTGTTTAGACGCCTCTTTAGCGGTGAAACCAGTCTTTGAGAAGTATCAATCCGTATTCATAACGAGCGGGACGTTATCGCCGATTGATTTGTACCCTCGATTGTTAAAGTTTCAACCAAACGTCATGAAATCGCTCATGATGACGTTAACTCGAAAGTGTTTGTGTCCCATGGTCATCACTCGAGGTGCGGATCAGCAACACATCTCCTCAAAGTTTGACATGAGAGAAGATCCAAACGTCATTCAAAATTACGGAAAAGTTTTAGTGGGATTAGCGCAAAGCATCCCGGACGGTATCGTTGCGTTTTTTGTCTCGTACTCGTACATGGAGAACATCATCTCCAAATGGCACGATACTGGAATTTTACGGGAGATTATGCAACACAAGTTGATTTTTATGGAGACGCAAGACGTCGTCGAAACATCCTTAGCTTTAGATAATTATCGCAGAGCCTGTAATGCCGGTCGAGGTGCCGTGTTTCTCTCCGTCGCGAGAGGTAAAGTTGCAGAAGGTATCGATTTCGATCGACATTACGGACGCGCGGTAGTCATGTACGGTGTGCCTTACCAATACACGTTGTCTCGAATTTTACGAGCGAGATTGGAGTATTTACGAGAGACGTTACAAATTAAAGAGCAAGATTTTCTCACGTTTGACGCTATTCGGCAAGCGTCCCAATGCATCGGTCGAGTAATTCGTTCCAAAGCCGATTATGGATTGATGGTCTTTGCGGATAAAAGATATAATTCGCACGATAAAAGATCTAAGCTGCCGAAATGGATATCCAATCACATGACTGAAGAGCTGTTAAATTTGAGCACGGACATGGCGTTGACCGTGTCGCGGACGTTTATGAGGAACATGTCGCAACCGTTCGCGGCGGGAGAAGCCGGTAAAACGTTATTTGACCAAAAAAAAGTCGACGAAATTGCGCGAGGAATGGGATATCCTGGTGGCTCCGCTGTAAATTTAGTACCAACGAAAAGAATAGGCGTTTAATAATTAGAGAAGTTGTTGCGTTGCGAATTTTTAGAATTAGTACTCCTACTCTCACATAAGGGGGATGGTTAATAAAAATATCATCCTCGCATATCGTCGTCGTCTACCTCTCTGCTCTCTCTTCCCGACGAAGATGGAGAGGATACGCTGAACTCGTATTCGGCTAATTTCGATGACTCCGCAATTCGTGTCAACTTTTCAATCGCTTCGTCGCTCGTTTCGCTCTGGAATAAAATCTCCGCTATGTCCGCGTGCGCTTCCTCGGATACGCACCGTAAAAGACGTTCAAGCGGTTCCAAATCATCAATCGTTCCTTCGTTTTCTAAAGCTATATCTAATCGTGTTTGTAATAATGGACTCAATTTTGCTTTCTCCCTGTACACGGCTTCATCTAGCGGGCGATATCTGCAAAAGAATCCAATGTGCCACGGCATGAATAAATCGAATCTTTTTTTTCCAATCGCGTCTGCGCCGAAATATTCTTTCATAAAAGTCGTCAATCGGAAATACACGAGTTCGATTCTTTCCTTCGCGGTGAATTCAATCGACGTGTTCGTATAAAACTCTTGAAATATCCACGGTTTTATAAGTGCTCCTCGCCCAGTCATTGCTCCGTCGACGTTGGACAGCGCCATTTTATCTCTCGCCTCGTACCACGTTAAAATGTCCCCGTTTCCGATGATTGGAATCTTACTTCGACTTTTAATCTCGCCAATCAAATTCCAGTTTGCACTTTTCGTGTATCGTTGTTCTTTCGTTCGTCCGTGTACGATTAAAACGCTCGCGCCGGCGTTTTCAATCTCCTCCGCTAACTTTAACGCCGGCTTATCGTCTTCTACGCCTAGTCGAATCTTCACCGACAAAGGTAAAGGCGATCCGCTCGCTAATCCTTCCACCAATCTCGCCAACTTTGCCGGTTTCCGTAACAACCGTGCTCCTAAACCTCTTTTTGTAACCTCGTGCGTTGGACACCCGCAATTTAAATCCACGAAATCTGCGTTATACTCGTACGCCATCCTCGCCGATCGAACGCCTTCTTCGATTTGGTTCGTCGCAATCTGCGCGCCGAAAATCTCCTCCGTTTCGTGTCTTCTTAGATGTGTTTTTTCCACCGGACTTCCTCGGTTTAAAAATCTCGCGTACGACATTTCCGAGACGAGTACTTTCGCTTGAAACGTCGCGCACAGTCGTCGAAACGGCAAGTTGCCTCCTTTCGTCAGCGGCGCCAGCCACAAGTGGTTGACGACTTTCTCTCTTAAACTTTCCTTTTCTTCTCGCGTGACGAGTTTGTACTCATCCACTTCGTCTCGTTTCTTCCGGAAGTTTCGTCCGTCGAAATGCGGTGGCTTCGTTTTCGCTTTTCCTTCCTCGGATGTCGTCGTCGGTGTTGGTGGTATCGTCGTCGTCGTCGTCGCGTCTTCTTCAGTGGAAGAGTTCGTTAAGATTCCGTCGTCCCGTGGTGGTGCAACACACAGTCCGACGTTCCTTCTCGCGCGTCGCGCGTTGTTGTGTCGTCTCTTCATCGACCTGTGGTAAGGATGGTGCTGCTGGTGACCCCCTTCGAGGGTCCAAAAACCGCGCCTCGACATCATCGTCATCGTCGTCGCAGTATTGGTTCTCCAACACCTTCTTTGAAAGTTCATTCTTTTTTGTGTTGTTTGGGACTTTTTTTTTTTGCTTTTTTTTTGTTCGAGAAAAATCGAGAGCCTTTTTGATCTAAGAAAGAAAGGCCTCTTCGTCTTCTTCTCCCAAAAAAAAAAAAGGAATCTCACAACACGAGACGTAGACACAAGACGACAGAGCTCTTCTCCTAAATACGTAACAACAACAAAAAAAAACAAAAAGTCGCCGTATCGAAAAACACCCAAAAACACGGAAAGAATTTGAGAAGAAGAAGAAGAAGAAGGAGGAGGAGGAGGAGGACGCACGTCGTGGAACGGAGTCCGATTTGAGGAGTTGGATCTTCGAGACGCGCGTCGATGTCGTTTATCTCGTCGCGTTTGCGCGACGAGAACGACGGCACGGGAGGAGGATCGAAAAAGGTGTTGTCCTGGCGCGGGGCCTTTTCGAGAGGTGGTCCATCATCATCATCATCATCATCATCATCATCGAACAAAACGACCAACGACGACGACGACGACGACAACGGGAACACCGATGGAGAAGGAGACGAAAAGGAGGACGAAAACGAACCGCTCTCCTCGTCCACCTCGTCCTCGTTAAATGCACGGAAGAAAAAGAAAACGAAGAAGAAGAAAAAGGAAACGAAGAATATGAACCTCACTCCAGCGAGAGGGAGTTTATGGTCGCCGAGAAGAGACAGTCCGAGTGGGACGCCGATGGGAAAATCGTCCAGGCTTCTGATGGGACACCAACGAGAAGAAGAAGGCGAAGACGTCATCACGCAGTTCTTAGGCGAGGACGAACCGAGAGAAGAAGAAGAAACGAGTAATATCGATATGAATAGCGGCAGCAGTAGCAGTAGAGGAATCGGTAGTAACGCGACATCGACAACAAAAGTGGTTATAAAGAGAAACATTTTTGCCCGATTTTTTGGCACGTGTTTCGGAGGCGCAAACGCGTCATCATCGTCCTCCTGCACCTCCAATAACTTCAACACAAAACAACAACGAAACATACGGGAAGATGCGAAAGCGCCACTCAGGAAAGAAGAAAAAGCCCCGACAGTTGCCGGTTGCGTTCCAGTTCCGTGTCTTAAACCGCAGTTCTCAAACGTCGTCGGCGAAGGATTTACATTGCACACGGGCGCGTATTTTCTTCCGGCGCCAGAAACGTATACAGACCCGAAAAGTGGCAACGCGACGAGTAAACCGTGTTTGGTTCTCGATTTAGACGAAACGTTGGTTCACTCGTCGTTTCGACCGGTCCCAAACCCGGATTATATCATCCCGGTTGAAATCGACGGTAAAGTAACCGACGTGTACGTGTTGAAAAGACCGTGGGTGGATTTGTTCTTAACCGAGATGGCGGAGAAATACGAGTTGGTGGTGTTCACTGCCTCGTTAGCAAAATACGCCAATCCTCTGATGGATAAACTCGACGTCCACGGAGTCGTTCGACATCGATTATTTCGAGACGCGTGTTACCCGTTCCAAGGGAACTACGTCAAAGACTTGACCTGTTTGGGTCGCGACTTGCACAAAACCATCATCATTGACAACTCTCCGTATTCCTACATGTTCCATCCACAAAATGCTTTACCGGTTTCTTCCTTCATCGACGACCCAGCCGATGACGCGCTGTTCGAAATGCTTCCTCATTTATACGAGCTCGCGGAAAGCGAAGACGTGACGGCGACCTTGTACGAAAACGAAGGGTACATGCCTCGCTCTCGATTTTATCCCACGCGGATGGACAAGACGTTTGCCTACGATAGGTTAGGCAACGCAATCTAGAATATATGACATAAGAGTACCAAATTTTTTGCGTGCTTTGTAGAAAAGTTAGCAAAGCGTTTCGCGAAAAGACGCGCGTGTAATAGTAGCATTTCATTCTCAAACGACGAATATATTTTTTTAAGAAGATGGAATAAAATAACGAACTCGTTCGATCGATCTGGACTTCAAATGTCAAAAGTTTCACAATTATTATTTTTTGTCTTTGGACATCTGCATCTTTCTCTATTTCACTCTCTTCGCACAAAAAGAACCTCCTTTGTCGTCGTCTCTCTGTCGCGTCGAAACGAGCGACATCGTTGAAGGTCCGTGGTGTTCTTCTTCGGTTCGCGGCGCTGGTTGGGAAGAGCGGCGTACGAATTCGTTTGAAAGGACTCGAGGTTTTGGACAGTTAAGAGAGACGACGAGTGGAGAGAGGCACTAAAGAGTAGATTCGAGGGAGACGTCGAGACGCAAAGGTAGCGCTCTCGTCGCTCTCGTCGTCGCTCTCGTCGTCGTCGTCGTCGGTGAATAGAGCGCCCACGCGAGAGGAGCAGACAGAAAGAAGGAGAAACGAGAACAAGAGAAAAGAGTAATCCCTACCGTTGAGTGCGAAAATGACGACGCCAGGTGACGCCGCATTGGCCGTCGCTCGAGCAACTGCTTCACCTGATGTGCAACACAAAGATGGGGAGAAGATGGCGGCGAACGATGCGCGTCAACGAGAACATCAACAAATAATCGATCCGGCGGTGGCGTCTGAAATTCCAGAAGAAGTATTGAAAGCGGCGTTAGGAGAGGACGAGGGAGGGAGACGCCGGACGTCTCGCGTGACGAAAGCGAGAGTGATTATGATTGACGGGCAACCTGTGTTGCGTTCAAACAACTATAGTTTAACCGAAGGCGAACCGAGCGTGTTTTCGAGTGAGTTAGGCGGAGGCGATGGTAGTCAAGCGACGAACGAAGGAGGTGGTCGAGAACTACGACCAACTCGCACGTCGTACGTGTTCGAACAAAAGAAACCGAGGAAACCGTACACGAGGACGAAACCGAGAAAACCAAAAGTTTTAACCGCCGACGAAGAAGCGACGGCGGTCAATAAGAAAGATATTCAGAAGGACATTGAGTTGGCGATTTCAAAACGAGCCAAGTATTTACATCAACAAATCTCGCACTTGAAACCATTCATGGAAGAGAAAGCCGTGCAAGCGTTAGAGGAGAGAGCAGAAAAATTTGAACCGAGCGATAAGCTTTTGATGCCGGTCGAGAATCAACCTGCATCGATCACCGCGGTGTTGAGAGAATACCAGCTGGAAGGTTTGAGGTGGGCAGTACGAATGTTCGATCAAGGGTGTTCGTGCATCTTGGCCGACGAGATGGGTTTGGGAAAGACACTGCAATCCATTTCGTTTCTCGCGTGCATTAAAGAAATGCGCGGGGTAAAAGGACCGCATTTGATCGTCTGCCCTCTTTCGGTGTTGAGTTCTTGGATGGACGAACTCGCGAAATGGTGTCCAAAATTAAGAGTCGTGCGATTACACAGTACGGATGAAAACGAACGTCAAAGACTACGAAAAGAAGTCGTAATAAATACAGAAATATACGATGTCGCTTTAACGACGTATGAAATGGCGTGTAACCCGTCTTTTTCGCTCGCTTTGACGCAAAAAGTGTACTGGAGATGCGTCATTTTAGACGAAGGGCATAAGGTGAAGAACGAAGAGACGACGGCGCATCAGGTCTTGAAGCGCATTCATCGTCAACACACCATCCTTTTGACCGGAACGCCGGTGCAGAACAACTTGCACGAGTTATACGCGCTCTTATCTTTCCTTCACCCAGATGTGTTTACTTCCTCGGAGCCGTTCGATCGCGCTTTTAACTTGAACACAAAAGAGCATAAAGTCGACGAAAAATTACTCGAGAAGGCGCACTATTTGATGCGTCCATTCGTCTTGAGAAGAGTCAAGGGTGAAGTGGAAGTTTCGTTACCTCCAAAAGTTGAAACGAAAATCATGTGCCCTTTATCCGCGGCGCAAACGTTTTGGTACAGGCGCTTGCTCATGCGCGAATCGAACGCTTTGCAATCGCTCGAAGCGGCGGCTTCAGAAAAGGACAAAAAACTCGCCGGAGTCGCCGGCGAGGACGCAAAGGAAAAATCTAGTAACGGTGGTGGCGATTGGCGTAAATTAAACTCGCTGTTGATGCAATTGCGAAAATGCTGCAATCATCCGTACTTGTTTTCGCCGGATATCCATGATGAGGGCGTTACTTTAGAAGATATCATCGAAGCCTCAGGGAAATTATCGGTATTAGATCGTATTCTGATAAAATTGAAAGAAAATGACCATCGCGTGGTTATTTTCTCACAATTTACATCTATGTTGGATATATTAGCGGATTTCTTGCATTTGCGAGGCCATCAGTATGCGAGACTCGATGGCTCTACCAATAGAGTGCAGAGATCTATAGATATTGCGGCGTTTAACCGTCCAAATTCGCCTTTGTTTGCATTTCTTCTGAGTACTCGTGCAGGTGGTTTGGGTGTAAACTTGCAAACGGCGGATACGTGCGTCATGTTTGATAGCGATTGGAACCCTCAAGTAGACATGCAAGCGATGGCGAGGGTCCATCGTATCGGCCAAAAGAAACCGGTGCATATCTACCGATTAGTCACAGCAGGCACCGTGGAGGAACGAATGACGCAACGCGCGGAGAAAAAACTATTCTTAGAACAGATGGTTTCCAGAGGCTCAACTGCAGCTGCAGAGTCTATGGAAGCGCTAGATAAAAACGATTTATACGCCATGTTGCGTTTTGGTGTCGACGCTGTCTTCTCTAAAGACTCCGGCGATCCGCCGACGGATGAAGAGTTAACCGCGCTTATGGATCGAAGCGAGGAGGGTGAACGCAAACGAAAAGAAATACAAACTCTGAAAGAAGACACGCAGTTTTCAGCGACTGATTTCGTTGAAGGCAAAGCTGAAGAAACGCCCATGTCAACATTTATGATGCCGGCAAAGATTGCCGAATCCGTTGGGGATCCATCCTTGGTTCAGATGAAAAAGAACACTTCTTTGAAAGAAATTGCAAAGGAGTTTCAAAAGAACATCATTTCTGGTAGGCGTAACCGAACGACGACGACTATGCAAGTCGATGGTGGTCACGGTCTAGGTATGGTTACCGTGTTGAAATCAAATAATTACGATTTACAATCTGGTGAGCCTTCCGTAAACGCGAAAGAGTCGAGGTTAAGTCAAGCGCGATTACAAGGCGGAAAACGTTCTCGCGGTCAAGTTGCGGGGAGAGATTATGGTCACTCGTACACGTGTCAAGCATGCTGGGACGGTGGCCAAATCGTCTGTTGCGACTTGTGTCCAGTTTCTGTACATCCTGAGTGCATTGGATACACCATGGAAGAAATTGGTCGCACGGCGAGATGGTCATGTCCGCACCATTCGTGCCATGAATGCGGCCGGAAGTCCGCTGCCGTCGGTGGTTTGTTGTTTCGATGCGAATGTTGCACACGCGCCTACTGTGAAGACCATTTACCGCAAGGTGCTGAGATTATAGGTAAATGTAAACGATTTCAATCTTTAGGACAGATACATCCGGCACAGGCGTGCTTTATTCGATGCGATGCGGATTGTCAAAAGTTTGGTGAAGAACACGAGGAGATTAATAAATACGACGATCCCAATGGCAAACATGGAAATGGTGTAAATGCTCCTGGATGGAAAATGAGTAAAAAAGTTGCGATCACAGACGTTTGGATCGAGGATCGCGATACAGAACTCGAGTTGCCGTTAGGTAATGGTTCAGTGAAAGCGTTGGCTTACGCCACGTTTACGGACCTCGTTCACTTTTTGTTGCGAACGGAAGGTCCGAAAAAGAACCAAAAGAAAGGAAAGAAAAAGAAGCTGGAAGAGGTAGAAAACGATACGATAAACGATGCGACGATAGAAGATGACATAGGAGAGGAAGAGACTCCCGAAGCTGGCGAAGATGCCATGATTCGAGGCGCTGTTGCTTATTACACGAGAAAGAACGAAAGCATCGATGAAATCGCCAGAGAGCGAGGATTAGACGCGCGCGATATCGTCTTATGGAACAAGGCAGAATATCCGAGCATTTCAATCAAGTCGCAATTTTTAGAACGGACGAAACTTTGGATGCAATCGCCACCAAAAACTTTAGAAGAAATATCCGAGAAAGAGCGAGCACAGCGCTTGCTCGAACAGCGCAAAGCAACGGAAGCTGCTGCGGCTGCCGGCTTAGTAAAAAGAAAGAATGAAAGTGCAAACGCGCAAGACGCAAATATCAACCCGAAAGATCCATGCGTTTTCGGGCGACCTCTGAAACTTTTACGACAAAAAGATATTGATCCTGCCGAACGCGATAAAATTATGGCCGAAATGTTTCGACGCGTTCGTCCTCACTTGGAAAGAAACAAAGAAATGGCGAAAGTGCGCGAACGTGAAAACGCAGAATTGGCTAAGATTGAACAAGAAAAGGAACGGATCCGTTCGAACGAACGCAATCGTCGCTTAGAAAGACGCGAAACTGGTGCACCTGCTTCTGGGTACGATCTCTTGCGATATGGCTTAGCCTCTGGAGGCCAAGGCTCTATTGCTCGAAGAGGAGCGCCTCTTCCCGTAGTTTTGCCACATAAAGGTCGAATCGACGAAGAAAAAGTGACGAATATTAGAAATGCAATCTTGAAAACGCTCGGTGAGCGCAGACGAAAAATGAACGCCATCACGACGACAAAGAAAAGTGAAGGACGAAAAGAAGAGGAAGAAGCGTTTATAACTTCGACAGAAATCAAAGTTTTAATGGCAAGAGTTTGTCGTGCACACGATGCGGTTACTTTAGACCACGCTCGCGCGATGTGGACCCACGATGAATTTGGCGACGCTCTCGGATACAACTTGGCGATTGTTACTTTAGAACGCGATGGATTCATCGAATCGAAATTACACGAGAAATGGCCAGAAATTCTGGATTTATGCTCCGTTCGTTTACGAAAAGATGCTAAAATTCCGGATGCGCTAAAAAAAGTTGAATGTTCAATCGAACCTGTCGACGAAGTTGAAGCAATAGACGGTGACATGGGAGATGATAAGGGTACGGGAAAAGCTAATAAGAAGAGTCTCCTCATGGAAAAAGTTCCAGTCAAAGTTCAATGCGGAGGAATGGAAGGGTTTATGCGTCCAGGAGATCGAAGAGGCGATGAAAACGTTATGGTTTACAAGAAAGACAAGGAAGGGAACGTAACTTCTGAGGAACAACTCGTCACGGCTCTTGAGTTCGAGCGCTTAGGTGGACGCGGCAACGCACGAAAGTGGCGTCAATCCATACGTATACATAGCGGTTACCCAATCGAAGAACTCGAAGCAGATGAATTAAAAAGAGGTATGCCTATCGGCAAATGGTTACGTGATGAAGGTGGCACGTGGCGCGCGAATGTCGTTGGACTTCCCGCTGAGATATGGTCAGATGATATGCAAACGTATAAATTTTGCGAGTTTGTTGGGTACAAAGCCGATTCTGGCGAACATGAAATTCGCTACGAAGACGGCACTCGCCAGTGGTTGTTCATCTGTCTGAATAAATTCCGGTTCCCCGATGCTCTTCCTGTAAAACTGCCGTACGAAAGTATTCCATCCGCACGTAGTCGCTCGCGAGCCAACAACAATAAAGATGTGTCCGGAGGAGGAAGAGGAGGACCTCGAGGCATCGGTGGCGCGTGGGTTGCAGATGGAATCGACATGAACGCGAGAGGTACGCTAAACGGCGAGGAAGCTTTGGAATCTGGGTATAGAATATATTATTCCGCGCCCGAGGATACCATCGATGGGGTTGCTGCCGCTATTGGCGTGAACGCGAACGAGTTGTACTCGTGGAATGTGCCTTTTTATGACGAAGGAGAGTTGCCGCGATCTGGACTGTTGAAAGAAAAGACTCGTTTGTTCGAACAAATTCCGCCACATAAAGACGAATTACTTGCTGGAGCGGTCGAACGTAACAACATAATACAATTTCTTGTCGAGTCTGCGGCTTTAGATGCAGAAGTCGACGTTCGGGGTGAAAACGACGAAGAAATCGAGCGGCTCAAGCTCGGTCCTAAATCGGGATCAAAGCGTAAAAGCGCACAAGGAGAGGACGATATCGATGAAAACGAGAACAAAGACGACAACAAAAATAACAAACAGGAAGATGATCAATTGATACAAGGGCGCCAAAAGAAAAACTCCAGGATAAAAAGGCGCGATTTTGTTGCCGAAGCGACTCAAGCTGCTATAGAACTCGAAGCCGAGTTGGGCGCGCAATGCGTCGTTCAAAGCGTCGCCATTCCAATGGAGTACAAGGATAAATCTGGCTATTTATGCAATGGTGGACGAAGCGTGTATACGAAAATGAGTGACGAAAAGTTTAAAAAGCTCAAAGAACAACGTGAACGCGCCGTTTTAGAACAGGAAGAAGCGTACGAGAAAGCAAAACAAGGGTATGCATTGGCACAAGAGACGTTCCAGGTGCAAAGCAAGCTATACGCCGAGCAGCAAGAAGAAATCCAAGAAGAGAAGACAATGAAAGCCCAGGAAAAGTTAAAGAAAGAGCTCGAGTCTGATGCAGAGCCTTCGTTGAAAACAGAGGAAGAAAATGCGAATATGGAAGGAATAAAGAAGACGAAACGCGCACTGATTAGAAAACCAAAACCTCCACAAGCTCCAGAACAGCCGACACCAATCACCGAGGTGAATTTGCACGAGATTATTCCTGTCGAAAAGTTTGTAGATGACGATTCGAAATGGCTCGAAACTGCTAAACGTGCGGGGTCTAGGATGGATGTCAAAGATATTCTGAGATCGAAAGGGGCGAGCATCGGTAATGAAGCCGTCGGGAAGTTTATTGAAATTCTCGTTCCAACGCGCGGTTTATGGCGACTAGCTACGGTGACTGCGTTTGATAACTCTACCGGAGAACACGAAGTGACGTTCAAATACCCCACGCCGCGCAAAAGCCCAACTCTCTTCCCATCATCTTCAGACGGCGAAAATGATGAAAAAGTAGAGGAAATTTTGACGCAGCGTTTCTTCTTGCCTCTTTTAACCGTGAGATATTTACCATCCATCTGGGAACCATACGAGGGGATCCCGGAACCGCCTTCTGAAGATGGTGGGCTAGTTTTTGCTTTGCCTCCCATTCCAGTCGCTGTTGGTGGCATGAGAGGCATCTTGTTGCCGCAAGGACGCCGCGGTGAGGAACTCGTTCGTTACGCCGCATTTCGCCGAGAATCTGGCGATCTTAAGTGCAGAATATCCGAATACACGTGTCCAGCAACTGAATTTGAACGTTTAGGCGGTAAAGGTTCCGCAAAAAAGTGGCGCCAGTCGTTGCGGTTAGTTGGGAAACACGCAGTGACCCAAGAGACGATGGGAAAATGGCTGAAGACGATTGGTGCGCAAACCGGCGTGGACTCTGTCGGGAGACTTATTGAAGTTTTTTGGCCGGTACAAGAGACCTTTTTCAACGCAGTGATTGAATCGTTCCGAGCAGATACGGGTGAGCACGAAGTTGTATACGACGACGGAAGCAGAGAAACCTTACAGTTGAGTATGCAAACCGTTAGGTGGGGTGGTAAGCAAAGAGTTCATGTTAGTCCTCCGAAACCCGGATCGAACAAAGGCGGGAAAGGTTCGAAGAGGGCGAAAACGAGCAGCAACACGCCGCCGAATTCTGGTAAATCAGCGACGAAAACCATCGTCAAACAAACGTGGGTACAGTGCGACGAATGTTCCAAATGGAGACGAGTCCCTGAAAAGTCAATCGCCAATCTCGGCGACGACGATAAGTGGGTATGTAAAATGTCTGTGGATTTGACATATAACAAATGTTCGGCGAAGCAAGAAATGACGGATGAACAAATAGCCAAAGAGTTTGAAACTTTGTAACGACGACGACGACGACGATGATGCTTCTCTTCTTCTTCTTCTTCTTCTTCTTCTTCTTCTTCTAATACAACATGTTTATCGATATATAAATCTTTACGACAATCTCGACGAAGACATCGATTATGTCCCCATCGCTCTTGCTTTTCTTCTCTCGCCTCTGCCAACTGCGGTGTAACCTTTCTGAATATTCGCCACCGACCTAGATGCTCCGCACGATTGACACCTACAATAACTCAATCTCGTCGTCGCTTCTTTCACTAACTGCGTGTCCGAACTCTTACACATGTTGCAAATCACGTAATCGATGAAATAATGCCTCAAAACACCTTCAAATACTTTCGGCAAAAATCTCCCTTTGATAATCAACCTTTGCTGACCGTCCAAAGTCCCAGTCGTCCCAAGTTCCGCCATCATGTACTGCGTCACGTGTTCGTGCGGTCTGTGCATCGCGTTGCAAATCTCCATCAAGTTTGCAAACACCGTCTTCTTCGTCCCTTCTCTCGCAATTTGTGGCGGTTTGATAATCGTTTTCGTCTTCTCTGACAACGCCGGATTCTTCTCTTTGAGAATACCAAAGACGCGACCGAGGAGTTCGTCGTAGTGGTAGTCTCGATCGGATCCGTCCCAAGGAAGACCTAACCCGGATTGAACGCCACCGCCGGAAGACGTGGTCGCGCCTCCGCCATCCTCGTTCTCTCCTCCTTCTTCGTCGTCCGATAACGCCAGCTTCTTCTTCTTTTTCGATTTTTTCTTCTTCCCAAACTCTTCGACTGTTGCATTTGTGAAAGGATTCGTGGAGAGATAAAAATGTGCGTGAGTACGAGTACACCGTCGCGTGCACGCGCGCGAATCAAACGCGAGAGAACGAGCGAGATACAAACGGCGCGATACTCCGCGACGCTCACACCGAGAACGCCCAACGGAGCCGCGATCTGAGTTCACCACAAACACGCGAGCGCGCTGAAACAGAAAGAGAGAGAGAGAGAGAGAGAGAAAGAGAAGAGGGCTTTTTCTTCCCCAAACGAAAAACGTACGATCCAAATCTTCTATTTTCTCCGTGGCAGCCGCGACGCCGTCCTTTCCGGCAGACGCCCCATCCTCTTCAAAGGCGTCGAAATCAACCTTCTTGCTTTTCTTCTTCTTCTTTTTCAACTCCGCAAACTCGTCGTCTGACATGCTTTCCTTCCTTTGCAGATGTAAAAGCGGGTTCGGAGTCTTTCTTTTATGGTCGGGCCAAAAAGTGCCGTGTTTTTCAGAGTCCCTTCTCTTGTAAAAGGAAAAAATCCGAAGAGCGGCAGAACAGTTTTGAAGAGTATTACTACGACAAAGAGAAAAAAAACGTGTTAGAGAACGAGCGCGCGCACACACACACATGCGAAAATATCGGTAGCAGTATTTTCATAATTACATTCATCTTTTTTATTGTCTTTCCGTGGACTCGTTTATTTATGTCATGGAAGCGCTTGTGCTGTCTTTTGAAACAGTCGTATTCGGGATAGTAATGGTCGCGTACAATCGTTCGTCGCTAATCGCAACGCCACGGAGAAGGAGGTCTCACTTTCTCGCAGGATGATACCGGACC
>MDSZ01083727.1_pt1 | contig 22605 bp, 23 predicted proteins | sample 811201 | NCBI WGS metagenome assembly MDSZ01 (sample SAMN05326647, study PRJNA326480) | marine metagenome | isolation source: seawater | place: Indian Ocean: North | collected 2010 | reverse complement strand
GGAATACCGTTTCCATAGTTGCTTTATGAATTTCAATTAAATTTCCATCATTTTTCTCCCATGCTTTAACTATCTTTGCTATCATCTCACCTTCTGGATTATCACAGATAAAATGCTGACAAAGTTTTTTTGCTATATGCTTGCGAGTAGAAGGATGGTTGGCTAGGTCCTTAATAACAACTTTTAACTCTTTTCCTTGATTAACTGTATTGAAGTCTTTGATGTCATACACTTTTCCTAAAATTTTATAAGGTCCTTGCTCGTGGTATTCCTTTTGAAATCTTATAGGTCCGGCCTCTAACTCTTTTTTGTTCCACATATATCTCCAGCCAGTCATTACCTTCGCCATCTCTATTACATCTTGTTGAGTATAGTTTTCCTCAGAAGAAACAGTATGTAATTCAAGAAGTTCTCTTGCATGATTTTCATTTAATCCAACTTTGCTTTTTTCATTAGGGTCAGAATTGATTTCAATTCCCTTTTTAGACGACGGTCCAATATTTTCAGCATTATCAAGGTGATGAAGCATACACCATGATGTAGTTACACTGTACACCAGATCTTCAAAAGTTTTATTCATGTTGGGCCTTATAATTTCTCTTTGATAAACCCCTGTAGAAAAACTAGGCAAAAAATCTTTTTCACTAATAGCGAAAAAATTTCCCCAAAAGTGCCACATTCTCTCAAAAGCAGGGGATTTGGATGCTAGTGCAGTTGTATGTCTAATTGATAATTCTAATGGTTCAAAAAATTTTTCACCTGTGATTTTTCTTAATTTGTTTTTTTCTTTTTCATATTCTAATCTATCTTCTTTAAATTTTTTTCTTAAAACTTTTCTATCCCCATAAACCCACTCTCCATATCTTTTTCTTTGGTCTTCAAGGCTTGGTAGGGTGTGCCCCCATATTAAATCTGGGTTAATATCAAATTGACCTTTTGCCCAAGAGAGTGGATCACTTGGAGAGTTTTCATCTAAACCAATACCAAAAGCAATTTTTCTTATAAAGTCCTTAGACATAGTAAAATATTATGAATAAATATTGATAAATATAGTTAATTTTTTGTTATTTATTCCCAATTCACTAAGTACATTGCCTCATTTCTTCTAAAATTAGGAAGAGTAAATGGACCATCATAAGTTGCTTTTATAGGCTGATCTTGAAAGATAATTTTACTATCAATTAATTTAGATTTTAATAATTGAGCATGCTTTATAAAATTTTTATCCGAAGCAAATCCTGAATACCTTATTACAGCAAAGTGTCCTTGCTCAATTCTTGATATTTCAACAGAATCGTCTACCGGCAAAGGAGCAGAACTTACACTAAATCGTGAGGGTAAATAAAACTGCATAATCATTTGGTTTTTCTCTTTTAATGTAGTTACTGGTGTAGTCATTTCTATCTTTTCTAAGTTTTGATTCTTACCAGAGATATATCCAAAAAGTTTTTGGAAGCCACTATTAGTACCTTTATATTTTGTTTGGACTATCACTCTTTCGTCGTAGAAACGGATTTCAAAATTATCACCTATATAAACTACTTTGTAAATTGCCTCTTCATAAGCCATAGTAGTTTTAAATATAAACAAAAAAATTATTAAGTATCTAATCAAAATCTTTTTCTACTTCTTTTGGATCATCTCCCCAAACTCTGTGATCTCTTGGAATCCAACCTTTAATTTCAGATCTTTTATCAAGAGAGATGCTTATTTTAAACATAGATTGCTTAACCTCTAATAGATTAACCGTTTTAGGAGATTTGATTTCTCCTTTTTGTATAGTAAAAAATGAGTCTGGGTCCATTGAGCTTAAAGCATAAAGCTCTGTGTCTTCTAAAACAAGTAAGGTTCTTTTTCTTGATAGCTGATTATGATAAATCCAACCTTTAATTCCATTGAAAAGCTCTATTCGGTACCAATCAATATAATTGCTTCCTTGGCTTTGATGCTCTTCAATTACCCTTACCGGCATTCCTCTGTGAGTTAGATAAAATTTTTCAGTTTGTTCCTTAAAATCTTTTAAATCTGGGTAATGACGAAGCCACGACTCATTATTAGATAATGATTTATAATAAGGAATGTGACTGTTGGCAAAGATTGAAAAAGGTAAAAAAAATAAAAATAATAAAAGTTTGATCATCTAGCGTTGAGATTTTTGCCAATTTGGATGTTCGAAAGGTTGAAGATCAATTGGCGTCAAAGGTGCTTTACCCAAAATATGATCTGATGCTTTTTCACCTGTCATAATTGATGGTGAATTCAAATTACCATTACATATCCTTGGAAAAATAGAAGAGTCAGCTAGAAAAAGGTTATCAAAACCCTTTACTTTACAATTATTTTCTACAACTGTAGTTGGATCCTCTCTCTGACCAATTTTACAGGTTCCACAAGGATGATAAGCGCTCTCACAGTTATTTTTTATGAATTCGTTTAGTCCTTCATCAGAAATTACATTATCACCTGGTTGTATCTCTCCGCCATAATAAGGGCTCATAGCAGACTGAGATAGTAACTCACGGCTCAATTTAAGTGCTTTTCTAAAAGTGGGAAAATCATCTTCATGTGTCATATAATTAAATTTAATTTGAGGGGCGGATTTAGGATCTGCAGACCTTATCTTTACAAAACCTCTAGATTCTGATCGCATAGGCCCAACATGAAGTTGAAAACCATGGCCTTCACTAGGAGCCTTGCCATCATAACGAATAGCAACAGGTAGGAAATGAAACTGAATATCAGGATAAGAAATATTTTTATCAGATCGTATAAAACCTAAAGTTTCAAATTGATTAGTTGATCCAGGACCGCTTTTAAAAAACATCCACTGCATTCCAATAATTAATTTAGATAGAGGGTTTAGATATTTATATAATGTAATAGGCTGTAAACACTTAACCTGGAAATAAACTTCTAAATGATCTTGTAAATTTTCACCAACGCCAGGGATATGGCTTATTACATTAATTCCTAAATTTTTTAAATGATCACCATTTCCAACCCCAGAACGTTGTAAAATAGCTGGGCTATTAATAGATCCAGCAGATAGAATGACATCTTTATTAGCTTTAAGAAATTTATTCTTGCCTTGATGAAAAAATTCTACACCTATTGCCTTATTGCCTTCAAATATAATTTTATTTACTAAGGCTCTAGTTATCAATTGAACATTTTTTTTTGCTAATGCGGGTTTTAGATACGCTTTAGCAGTTGAAAATCTTGAACCTTGATAGACTGTCATATCAGCTGGACCAAATCCCTCTTGTCGATAACCATTGTAATCTTCTGTTTCTTCATATCCTGCCTGTTTTGCAGCATTTACAAAAGCTTCGTGAAGTGGGTTATCTCTTTTTCCTCGAGTGACATGTAAAGGCCCGTTTTTACCTCTAAAGTCTGATAATCCTCCGTGGCTATTTTCCATTCTCTGAAAATATGGCAAGACATCCTCATAATCCCAACCTTTTGCACCGCATCTTGCCCATTCTTTATAATCGCCGGGGTTTCCGCGGACATAAATCATTCCATTAATTGAGGATGAGCCCCCTATTACTTTACCTCTTGGACAGACCAAAGATCTTCCATTTAGCATAGGCTCAGGATCTGCTTTATACCCCCAATCAAATTTAGACATATTCATTGGATATGAAAGGGCAGCTGGCATTTGGATAAATGGACTAAAGTCTGAACCGCCAAATTCTAAAACTAAAACTTGATGTGATGGGTTTTCGCCTAATCTATAAGCAATAGCTGATCCGGCTGATCCAGATCCTATAACTATGTAATCAGGGTTTTCAAACATTTAATTTTAGCTTAATCACTACTATTCAAAAGTAAAAGAGATTTATTTAAAAATTTATTAGCCTTAAATTAAAATTTAATTCGATAGCCTTTTTTAAAAATATAAGCGAGGGCTATAATATTAATTAATAAAAACACTGTTATCATTGCGAGGCTTATAGCTATATTAACATCAGCTAATTCGTAAAAACTCCATCGAAATCCACTTACTAAATACAAAACCGGGTTAATTAGTGATACTGTTTGCCAAAATTCAGGTAACCATTTTATAGAATAAAGAGAACCACCAAGAAAAACCATGGGGGTTAGGATAATCGTTGGGAATAATGATAGCTCTTCCCAATTTTTAGACAATACTCCAATTAAAAAACCTAAAAGGCTAAAAGTCAAAGAGGTTAAAACAAGCATTAAGACCATAACAAAAGGATGCATTATTTTTATCTCAACAAAAAAAAGGCCTGTTCCTAAAATCAATCCTCCTATTATTATTGATTTAGTAGTTGCTGCACCCACAAAACCTATAATTATCTCAGTCGTAGATAAAGGAGCAGCATATATTTCATTAATAGTTCCTAAAAATTTAGGAAAAAATATTCCTGACGAAGCATTCGAAACACTTTGTGTAAGTAAAGCTAACATCATCATTCCTGGAACTATAAATGACCCATATGAAACATCTTCAATAATTGGAATTCTGCTTCCAATAGCTGCTCCAAATACAACAAAATAAAGGGCAGCTGAAATTACAGGTGAAAAAATACTTTGAATAGTGGTTCTTTTCATACGATCCATTTCATGTAGATAAATGGCCCTTACCCCAATCCAGTTCATACGCTCTCCTTAACTAGTTTTTCAAATATATTTTCTAATGATGTTTGAGAAGAATTTAAATCTTTTAATTTCAACCCAGCAGATTTAAGGTCTCTGAGTAAATTTGTAATTCCAGTGCTGTCAGATTGTGAGTCATATGAATAAGTTAATGAGTGATTATTATTCTTAACTAAACTGTAAGAACTCAATTCTAAAGGAATATCTTCTATGGGCACTTGCAATTCTATTGTAAGATTTTTTTGACCCATTTTTTGCATCAAAAAGTCTTTATTTTCCGTAATAATTATTTCACCATGATTAATTACAGACACTCGATCGGCAATAGCTTCAGCCTCTTCAATATAATGAGTCGTTAAAATAATTGTCACTCCTTTTTCTTGAAGTCTTCTTACAGTCTTCCACATATCTTTTCTAAGATTAATATCAACTCCTGCTGTAGGCTCATCTAAAAACAAAATTTTTGGCTCATGGCTAAGGGCCTTTGCAATCAGGGCTCTCCGTTTCATACCTCCTGAAAGTTCGCGTAGACGATTATCTTTTTTATCCCATAAACTTAAATCTTTTAAAATTTTTTCGATTAGCTCGGGGTTACTTTTTTTTCCATAAAGACCTCTAGTATAAGATACGTTTTGAAAAACTTTCTCAAAAGCCTCTAGCTGTAATTCTTGGGGAACAAGTCCAATGCGCGATCGAGTTTCACGAAAATCTTTGATAACATCATATCCATCAACAGTAATGGTTCCTGAAGTTGGCATAACAATTCCACATATAGCATTTATGAGAGTTGTTTTACCCGCACCATTTGGACCAAGGAGTGCTAAAATTTCTCCTCTTTTAATTTCAAGATTAATACCCTTTAAGGCTTCCAGTCCATCAGCATAGGATTTTTTTATATTATCTATTTTTATCAAAGTGTCAGAAGGCATAAGATTGAGTACACTACATTATAAGTCAAAACTATAAAGTAGATTATTTTTTTTCTTTGACCACTTTACTCTTCTCAATTAAATAAGTGCTTATTAAAACAGCAATTAAAGCAATAATAATTTTATAAGTTATTTTTTCTTGAAGAAAAATATATCCAAAGATTAGCCCAAAAATGGGAATGATATAGGCAACTTGGGATTGGAATACAAGACCATTTTTTTGTAAAATGTAAAATCTCATTAACCAAGCTATTGCTGTAGCAACTACGCCTAAATAAAATAAAGAAATTGTTGATCCCCAAGTTGGTCTCAATTCAGTTGGATTCTCAAAAATAAACATAATTGGCAATAAAATAATCACAGCCCACACTAAAATACTGGATGTTAAAACCTCATTTTTGATATGTTTTAGTCTCAATGAAAAAAGACCACCAAGAGTATAAAAAAAGGGCCCTAGAATAACCATAAATGCATAAAAAATATTTGCTTGATTGATTAATAGATTGTCAGAAAAAAGAAAAACAATTCCTAGAAAACCTACAAGTATCCCTAACAATTTTAATAAATTAATTTTTTCATCCTGAATAAATAGATGGCTGATAATAGTTGCGAATATAGGCGCAGTAGACATTAAAATAGCTGCCATATTACTTTGAACTTTTACTATACCAAAGGATATACAAAAAAAAGGGAGCACCAAATTTACAAAACCAATAGTAGCATACCAATACCAATTTTCTCCAAAAGCTTCAATGCGGATATTTCTGAAAAAACAATAAATAACCATTACAAAAGCTGCAAAGAAAATTCGTCCAAAAGCTAATGCCATTGGTGTATAATCATTAGAAGCGATTTTTATATTAAAAAAGGCACTTCCCCATATTGCTGCAAGGATAATTAAAAGGATGAAATCTTTTAAAGAAGCTTTGTGCATTAACTAAGAGTAAATTGAACTCGCTTATTCATTTTTCCTTTACTCTCATATTTAATAAATTTAAATTCTCCAATTTCTTTAGTATTTGATACATGTGTTCCTCCACAAGGCTGAAGATCAATATTTCCGATTTTTACTAATCTGATTTTATTATTAGTTCGAGGGGGCTTAACTGAGAGAGTGCGAACTAATTCTGGCTGTTTATCTAATTCCTCATTGGTAATCCATTGAAATGAAATTGCGTGAGCTTGTTGAATGAATTCATTAATTATCTTATTAAGACTTTCAAAATCAAAAGTCTCTTCACCTAAATCAAAATCAATCCGACTTTTTTCTATTCCTATGGAGCCACCAGTTACATAATAGGGAAGTGCAGCACATAACAAATGCATTGAGGTGTGCATGCGCATTAAACGATAACGATGATCCCAATCAATTATCCCTCTCACCTCTCCTGATGTTATTCCTAATGGTCTTTCACAGACGTGTGCTATTCCTAATTCATCCTTAATTGTATTGATAACATTGAACTTTTGACTGCCTATCTCCAATGATCCTTTATCACCTGGCTGTCCTCCACTTTGGGCATAAAAGCAACTGTTAGCAGTTACAACTTTATCTCCCTCTATCTTTATAATAGGCCCATTGAACTCTTTAATGTAACTGTCATTAAGAAATATCATTTTTTTCCTTCCTCAATCTTATATTGAACACAAGCTTTAATGCCTCCTTCAGAATGACTTTCTTTTTGACATTCATTGTAATAACCGTGATATTCAAAAGTTGAGGCAAGGTATAAACCAAAACCAAAAACAGAAAAAACAACAATTGTATATAAAATTTTTTTTTTCATTTCTTAAATTAAACGATCTTGAAATCCTATCAGTTGATTATTAACAATGATATCTGATTTTTTAATAGGTCGAAGAAGCTCAATGCCCTCTAGGCTTATACAACGACTTAAGGCAACATAAAGCTGTCCCGGTGCAAATGAGCCTTGATTCATATCTATAATTACGTTTTCAAATGTTTGACCCTGACTTTTGTGAATAGTAATTGCCCAAGCTAGTCTCATAGGGTATTGTTTAAATGATCCTGTAATATCCTCTTGGACCTCTTGCTGATTTTCATCATAAGTATATTGTATTCGATCCCATTTTTCTTTTTTTACTTCAAATATTTTATGATTGATTTTAACTTTTATTTTTCTTTGAGCAATTTCATGAATGATGCCTATAGATCCGTTAACCCATCTCTTCTCAGGGTCGTTTTTAATCATAATGACCTGGGCTCCTTTTTTAAGTTTTAAAACTTCATCTGTAGGAAAGAGTTCTTTATAAAATAGACCTGTAGCCTGACCTTTATATGAAAACTCTTCCTCGCTTAATTGGCTTAAGTATTTTTGATTAATGCTACTCGCTCTTGCATTAGTTGTTGTTAAAATTATTTTTCCTTCATCCATTTCAAAATTATCTACTAGAGAGTCATTTAGTTTATCAAGCTGTGAATGAGAAATAGTTCCATCCCTAACAGAGTTGAGTATATATATGAAATGATCATCTTTTTGACGATAAATGCTTTGTAATTCAAGGGTTTTGAACTGTGCGTCTTGGAATATATTAGAGTGAAAAAAAAAGGAACCATTTGGATATATGCGCTCTAAAAGACTTGTTTCATCCATATTTATCACAGGTGGTAATTGGAAAAGATCACCAAAAACAATTAGTTGAACACCTCCGAAAGGCTGAGTGAGTTTCTTTCGATGAACTCGAAGACTGTAATCAATTGCATCAAAAACATCAGCACGAACCATCGAGATTTCATCAATAATTAAAGTTTCTAAGTTCTGTAAAACTTCTATTTGTCGAACCTTTTTAATATGTTTTGTCTGAATAACCTTAGGGGGAAAGCCAAAGAAAGAATGTATTGTTTGGCCCTTGACTCTAATTGCTGCTACTCCAGTTGGAGCAAGAACAACTGTATTTTTATTGGTCATTGATCGAAAATATGCAAGTAATGTAGACTTACCACTTCCAGCTTTTCCGGTAATATAAAAATGGTCATTTGTATTTTCTAACTGTTTAACTATTGAGTCAAACTCCTCACTAAGAATAAAATCATCAGGCAAAAGGCTATTGTAATTTTTTTTATTGGCCATTAATAATTTCGTTAGCCAATGTAAAACATTCTTTAACAGTATCTTTTTGAATTTGAAGACGAGATTTTTTTGGACTAAATATCAATTTCTCGACATAAATATTTTTTTTAAAATAGATCCCTATGTAAACTAGTCCTTTTGGTTTTAGCTTAGTCCCACCTGTTGGGCCCGCTACCCCTGTAGTTGAAAAAGTAAGTTGGCTCTTAGAAATTTTATGTAAATTTAAACACATTTGAGCACAAACTTGTCTACTTACAGCTCCATATTTTTTAAGAGTTGCTGTTGATACCCTCAGAAGTTTTCTTTTAGACTCGTTTGAGTATGTAATCAATCCTGATTGGAATATTTGAGAAATCCCAGCTATTGAAGTAAATTCTGATGCTAACATTCCTCCGGTACAAGATTCAGAAGTAGAAATTGTAATACCTCTATCTTTACAATTTTGAATAAATTTAGATTTGATCAACATCAGATAGATATACTTATTACAAGGTCGAATAAATAACAATGGTGCATTCGATATAAATAAATTGCATGGGTTATCCTCATTTATAACAATTTTTATTTATAATTGTTGTTTTATAATAAATAGATATGCATTTATTGCATATTACATAAAAAGTATTAATCTTATTCATAGAGAATCACGGAGGTTACAAATGGCAGATATGTTCACAGGGTATTATCCTTTTCTTATCATGATTATTTGGTTAGTGATCGGTATAATTGGCGCTCGTATGTAAATGAGTTTTGAGGATGGCGCACGTCACACGTCGTCCTCAAATTTTAATTAGTTTTTTTGCTTTTTCCCTTAAAATAAATTTTTGAATTTTACCAGTTGAAGTTCGTGGAATTTGTTCAAAAAAATAGTATTTAGGAATTTTAAATGAGGCTAAATTATCGTTGCACCATAATTTAGCTTGTTCAACTTCAAACTGAACATTAGGTTTAACCTCTATAAAAGCACAAGGTACCTCTCCCCATTTTTTATCAGCAACTGCAATAACAGCAGCAGCATTAATAAAATTATTTTTAAGTAATACCTCTTCTATTTCAATTGAAGAAATATTTTCTCCTCCAGAAATTATAATATCCTTAGAACGATCTTTTAATTGTATGTAGCCGTCGGGATAAACTACTGCTAAATCCCCTGAATGAAACCAACCATCCTTAAATGCTTTTTCATTAGCGGATTTATTTTTTAAATATCCTTTCATAATTATATTCCCTTGAAACATTACCTCACCAATAGTTTTTCCATCTGGTGGTACGGGAATCATTGTATCTGGGTTTAAAACTCTTAAATGCTCAAGAGGAAGATACCGAACACCTTGCCTTGCTTTAAGAGATGCTTGATGACTCATATCTAAAGAGTTCCATTCATCATGCCATTCATTTATAACTGCAGGGCCATAGGTTTCAGTTAAACCATAAAGATGAGTGACTAAAAAACCCGCTTGTTGCATTTGCTTCAATACATTCTCTGGAGGTGGTGCAGCTGCAGTAAAAAACTGAACTTGATTACTTGGTCTATAATCTTCTTGATTTTCAAAAGATAAGATAATGGACATTACAATTGGCGCTCCGCATAAATGGCTAATTTTATGAGTTTTTATGTAATTCCATATTTGATCTGCTCGAACCTGTCGTAAGCATATATGAGTGCCAATTATCGCAGACATTGTCCATGGGAAACACCACCCATTACAATGAAACATTGGAAGTGTCCAAAGATATACAGAGTGCTTTGGCATGGATGCTACCATTGCATTACCTTGAGCTAACAGATATGCGCCTCTATGATGAGATACAACTCCTTTGGGGTCTCCAGTAGTTCCGGAGGTATAACCTACTGATATAGCATCCCATTCGTTTTTTGGCATAAGCCACTTGTATTCTTTATCTCCACTTAATAAAAATTTCTCATAATCAATTATATCTAGATTGCTTGTTGTAATTTGGGAGTAATCGAATTCATTATCTACAAACTCAATCAGAATTGGAGAAGTTTTACATATTTCTAGCACATCTCTTACTAAATCTGATAATTCTCGATCAAAAATTAAAATTTTAGAATCAGCATGGTCTAATTGAAAAGCAATAGTAGTAGGATCTAGGCGAGTATTGATAGCGTGAATAACTGCTCCACACATAGGGATACCATAATGAGCCTCTAGCATTGGAGGGGTATTAAAAAGTAATGTGGACACCGTACTCCCTCGGGTCATACCTTGTTTGGCCAATGCAGAAGCTAATTGTCTAGTTCTAGAATAAAACTCATCATAAGACCTTTGAAGACCTCCATGAATGATAGCTATATGATTTGGAAAAACATCAGATGCCCGTTCTAAAAATGTAAGAGGAGTAAGTGGTTGATAGTTAGCTGGATTTTGATCAAGATCCTGATTGTAAGGATTTACCATAACTCAATTTAATCTTCCCATTTGGGAAATCTTTTTTCTAAAAATGCATCTATACCCTCTTTAGAGTCATGATCGAGCATATTTTCTAACATCACTTGAGAAGCGAATTCATAAGCTTTTGATAATGGCATTTCAATTTGATGGTAGAATGCAGTTTTTCCAATTTTTATTGTCTTTTTCGATTTGGAGGATATTTTTTTAGCCTTTTCTAAAACATATGCCTCAACTTCTTTATTCTCTAAACTCTTGTTAATTAGACCTTTTTCAGCTGCTTCTTTTGCTGAGAGCATCTCTCCTGTAAGTAACATCTCCATGGCATTTTTGGAAGAAATGTTTCTGGATAAAGCAACCATAGGTGTTGAACAAAATAGTCCGATATTTACTCCTGGAGTAGCAAATTTAGAAGCGGAACTGGCATAGACCAAATCACAACTAAGGGCCAATTGACATCCAGCTGCTGTAGCTACCCCTTCCACTTGGGCAATAACAGGTTTGGGGTGATGGACAATTGACTGCATGAGAGTCGAGCATTTTTTTAAAATTAAAGAAAAGTACTCTTTGCCATGATCGGCATTTGATCTAGCAGCTTTAATCTCTTTTAAATCGTGACCTGCGGAGAAGACCTTACCTGAGGAAGCTAAAATCAAGACCCGACTAGGGCCTTTTTCAAATTCTTCAAAAGTAGATTGAAGCTCATCTATCATTTTTTCTGATAGGGTATTTTGGCTTTCAGGATCATTAAGTATAATTTTGAAAATTCCATCATTGAGATCTTCAATTTTTAATAAAGATGAAATGTTATTGTTCATAGACTTACTTCAATCTCCACATTTTCAGAAAGAGAATTTGCAATAAAACAGTAACGATGAGATCTATCATGCATCTCCTTCATTTCTTTATCAGATACGCTAAAATCACCATCAAAAGAAACAGTTGGGTGTAACACAATCTTAGTAACAGCCATTTTGCCATTCAAATTTTTACCTAAATAAGCGTCTGCCTTATCTTTATAAGCAATAACTGGCCACTTTGCTTTCGCAGCTAAAGCTAAAAAGGTCATCATATGACAACTGCTTAATGAAGCAGCTAACGTTTGTTCAGGATTAGTATTTGAAGAACTACCGCCCCAATCAGGGGCAGCATCAGATATGATCTTATAATCCTCATTAAAAAAAATTTCATGAGAATTAGAATATTTGCCTTGGGACATTTCTCCGTCACCTACAGTCCATTTGAGAGTAATCGACAATTCAGACATCAGTCAAAGTAATATGGTTGAATCCAAAACTCCATCTAAAATTTTTTAAAAAAAACATTAATTTTCAATAATTATTCTATATATCTGAAGGACATAATTACCCTTGCTGAAATATATATCTAGGAATAGAGTTTTCTTATTATATTAAGTTTCTGGAGGAACAATGAGCAAGCCTAACAATTTGGAGTCCTTATGGATGCCTTTCACGCCGAACAAGGCGTTCAAAAAAGATCCTCGAATTATCATAGGTGCTAAAGACATGCATTTTATTAGTGATGATAATCGTGAGATTTTAGATGGTACAGCTGGTTTATGGTGTGTTAATGCGGGTCATGGAAGAAAAAAAATTCAAGAGGCAGTTGCAGAACAATTAGAAACACTTGACTACTCTCCTCCATTCCAATTTGGTCATCCAAAACAATTTGAATTAGCAAATCGTTTAGCAGAAATATTTCCAGAGGGAATGAATCATGTTTTCTTTTCTAATTCTGGATCTGAAGCTGTTGATAGTGCTCTTAAGATTGCCCTTGCATATCAACGTGCACGCGGGCATTCCTCAAAAACAAGACTGATTGGAAGGGAACGCGGATATCATGGAGTAGGATTTGGTGGCATAAGTGTAGGCGGTATGGTCAAAAATAGAATGTATTTTGGATCGATGTTAAGTGGTGTTGATCATTTACGTCATACTCATAATCCTGCGGTCAATGCTTATTCTCATGGTCAACCAGAATATGGTGCTGAATTGGCAGATGACCTCGAACGATTAGTACAACTTCATGATGCTTCGACTATTGCTGCTGTGATTGTGGAACCTATTGCTGGATCAACAGGAGTACTTCCTCCCCCAAAAGGTTACTTAGAGCGCCTTCGTGAAATTTGTACCAAACACGACATTCTCCTTATCTTTGATGAAGTGATTTCTGCTTTTGGAAGATTAGGAAAGGCAACTGGTTCTGAATACTTTGGTATTATACCCGATATCATTTCATGTGCTAAAGGTATTACCAACGCAACAATACCTATGGGTGCTACTATTGTTCAAGATTACATTTATGAATCGATGCTTGAAAACGCAGATGCTCCAATAGAATTATTTCATGGCTATACTTACTCTGGTCATCCTGTAGCCTGTGCCGCTGCTCTTGCAACTATAGATATTTACCAAGATGAAGGTTTGTTTGAAAATGCAGCTAAAATGGCTCCATTAATTCAACAGGCTGCACATAGTCTCAAGGGAACAAAGCATATTATTGATATTAGAAACTTAGGTGTGATAGCTGCATTAGAACTAGAGCCAAGAGATAAGGCTATAGGGGCCCGAGGTTTTGATGTTATGAAAAAAGCATGGGATCTAGGATTAATGGTTAGAGCTAACGGAGATACCTTGGCTTTTTCCCCTCCTTTAATTGTCAATGAAGGTCAAATAGATCAAATGTTTACGACAATAAAAAAAGCCCTGGAGCAAGTAAACTAAAAACATCACCGCTACAATTATTATCTAAATTAAAAAAACCATTAGGTTGATAAAAACCGCAAATCATAATCCATCTATATGCAAAAACTATGCCAGGAACTATTATTATAGAATTAAAAATAAAAAGCCCAATTGATAAAATTGCCCTGTAAATTATTTTTTTTTTCATGTATTGGTTATAAAAAATTCTAATAATTAAACCTGTGGTAACAGCCGATAACAATAAAAAAGGTGCATCTAGATAAGAGACCAAAAAAGAATAGTACATATAGACATTATAATTATTTATTTGTGTTTAGAACGATTTTTTTTCTGATATATTTAACTTTGTATTTAGGGGTATAAAATGAAAAAATATTTATCTGAATTTATTGGTACAGCTTTCTTAGTTGGGGCCATTCTAGGATCTAACAATCTAGCAATGAGTATTATGGGTGAAAGTTCAGCGGCTCACTTGGCTCATGCTCTTTCAATTGGTGGTACACTGATGGTAATGATCATGGTTTTTGGTCCTATTTCTGGAGGACATTTTAATCCTGCTGTTACAATTTCCTTTTTAGCAAAAGGAGATATGAAATTTGATGAAGCTATACCATATTTTATCTCACAAATACTTGGCGGTATTGCTGGAGCAGTTGCTGTTAATTTAATGTATGAATCCAGTATCTTCCCAATATCAGATATTGTCAGAGATGGTTATGGTCAATATGCAAGTGAATTTATAACAACTTTTGGTCTTGTTATGATTATTCATATACTGGTAAATAATAAATCAGAGTCAATCCCATTTGCTGTAGGAACTTATATTTTTGCTGCTATTACATATTCAAGCTCAACAGCTTTTGCCAACCCAGCCGTTGCTATTGGAAGAATATTCTCAAATTCTGATGCAAGTATAGATCCAATGAGCGCATTTTCTTTTATAGCAATTCAAATTGCTGCAGCTTTAGTTGCCTTTCAAGTATGTAAATTTTTCATATCCTCTGGTGTTAAATCAAGAAGAGTTTCAAAAAGAAAAAAATAATGAGTTGTGTCATTTTGGAATAGGACAAATTTTCCATTTATCTAAAAAAATAGAATATTAAAATTTAATTATGATAAAAATTTTAATATCTTTTTTTTTCTTATTAACTCTTAATTTACAAGCTAAGGATTTAGTCAAACTATCTTTGGATTGGGTGCCTCAAGGTGAACATGGTGGCTATTTTCAGGCTATAGCTAAGGGATACTATGCTGATCAAAATATCCAGGTTGAAATTATCCCTGGAGGTCCTTCTGTAAATACCAAAGCTATGTTGATGGCAAATCAAGTAGAATTCAATATAGGGGGCAGTGCTGGGGCTTTAAATTACGCTAGACAAGATTTACCTTTTACTGCAGTTGCTGCTTTTTTTCAAAAGACACCACAGGTTTTAATTTCTCATCCCAATGTAGGAATTGATCATCCCAGTGATTTTAAAGGTAAAACTATATTCTTATCAAACTTTGGTAGACTTTCTTTTTGGGGCTTTATTAAAAATAAATATGATCTCTCTGATGATCAGTTAAAGAGCTATAATTTTAATTCTCAACCCTTTATTGACGACCCACAATCAATTCAACAGGGTTATTTATCTAGTGAGCCTTTTGCCATAAAAAAAGCTGCTGGATTTGAGCCTGTAGTTCATTTATTAGCTGATCATGGCTTTAGTGCTTATGCTAATACCATTGAAACTTCAGATAAAATGATCAAAGAAAATCCAGATTTAATCAAGAGATTTATCGCAGCCTCTCGCTTAGGTTGGCAAGATTATCTTGCTAGCAATCCTCAACCAGCATTTGACTTAATCCAAGAACTTAATCCTGATATGCCCTCAGATAAACTAGCTTATGCCCATCAAAAAATGATTGAGTATAATATTGTTACTGGAGATAATCAGAAAATTGGATCTATGGATGCTGATCGTTGGAAGGAATTCTATGAAATGTCAGTAAAATTGGGAATTTATGATACTGAATTTGATTATGAAAAAGCTTACACTTTAGAATTTTCAAACTAAAATAACTTCGCTATGTCACTGAGGGTTTTAACAGATACAGATCGTCAGTCCAAGTTAGCAAGTAACAAACAAAAGTTACTCGCCCAGCTTGGTTTAATAAATAAAAAATTTGCTGGTGCTTCGAGTAATGCTCTAGAAAATATCAACCTAGACGTATTTCAGAAAGACTTCTTATCTATATTAGGTCCTTCAGGTTGTGGAAAAACTTCAATTCTTAAAATCATGTGTGGTTTGGTAAAACCCTCGTCTGGATCAATCAACTGGCCAACCTCTAATTTTCAAAATTCACCTGAAAATCCTGCAAACTTAAGTTTTGTCTTCCAAGAACCTAACTTATTACCTTGGATGAATGTATATGAGAATATCAAAATGCCTCTCAAAATTTTGAAAGAAAATAATTATAGCGCTGATGAAAAAATTTACGAAATAATAAAACTAGTTGGGCTAGAGGGATTTGAAGGATACTTTCCAAAACAACTTTCTGGAGGTATGAGTATGAGAGTTTCTATCGCTAGAGCGCTTGTAACCCAACCTAAGGTTCTTTTAATGGATGAGCCCTTTAGTGCATTAGATGAAACTAGAAGATTTGAATTAAGCCAAGAGATATTAAAAATAAAAAAAGAAAAAGACTTAACTGTTATCTATGTGACACATAGTATTTATGAATCAGTTTATTTGTCTGATCGAATTTATGTAATGCAATCAAACCCTGGACGAATATATGAGGAGTTTGATTTTTCTGGAATTGATAAAAATGAAGATTATCGTTTCACTTCGGAGTTTTATGAACAAGCTAAAATAGTTTCAGACTCTTTGAATAGAGGTCAGGGTGTCTAAAATACAATCACCTTTAATTATTTTATCTTTTCTTATTCTATGGGAGATGCTTTTTCACATATTAGATATAAAGTGGTATTTATTACCACCTCCCACAATGATATTGGAGTCTATTATTTCAAATTTCTCCTCATTAATGGGGTCTCTTGCTATTACTATAAAGGTTACTTTAACTGCATTAGCTGCATCGGTTTTTATTAGTCTATGCATGGCAATAATCTTTTATTTTTCAAGAATTATTGAGAGATCCATGATGCCCATCACTGTAATTTTGCAAGTCACACCTATCATTGCAATAGCGCCACTTATTTCAATTTGGGTTGATAGTTCAGAAATGGCAACATTAATTTGCGCATTTTTAGTAGCCTTTTTCCCACTACTGACAAATACCATAGCAGGATTAAAGAGCACTGAAAAAAATCACTTGGATTTAATGAGGCTGTATAGGGCCAACAAGATTCAACTGCTTAGATACGTAGTATTGCCAAATTCATTACCTTACTTTCTATCTGGTTTAAGAATTAGTACAGGTCTCTCTTTAATAGGTGCTATTGTTGGAGAGTTTGTAATTGGTCCTATATCTGGCCACAGCGGACTAGCTTATCGAATTATTGAGTCAGGTTACCAATTAGAAATTCCTAAAATGTTTGCCTCTGTTTTTCTAATATCAGTTACTGGTATCATTTTATATAACCTAGTTAGATTATTAAGTTATTTAATTCTCAAAGACTGGCATCCTAGCTACGTTCATCAAGACTAATTAATATGCACCCTAACCATTGGGGTGCAACGGATCTATTTTAAGCGATCAACCTCTTTTAACCGTCAAAATTAATTTTGCGTAAAATGTCTAAAACGGCCCGTCTATTGGAGGAAATTTCTTGAAGGTCTAATGTATCAAATTTTGCATTATCTAGTAATTTTAAAACTTTATTTGATGCGGAGACATTTGGATTGACAGGAAACTCATTGTTATCATTTGCATAAATTGTTTGAGCTCTATCACTTAGTAAAAAATCAAGGAAGTCTACTGAAGCATCATAATTTTTATTACTAACAATAGCCAGCCCGGATATATTAACATGACTTCCGTAGCTATTTTGATTTGGGAAAATAGGAGAAACTTTTTCTAACCATTTTTTTTGGTTAGGATCATCTAGCATTTTAAAATAATAATAATGGTTGCCTATACTTAAATCACAAACCCCTGCATATATTGCTTTGACCTGATCTCTATCGTTTCCTTGAGGTTTTCGTGCCAAATTTTTTCTTAATTTAACAATGTAATCCTCAAACCACTCTTGCCCGTGGTGAGAAATTAATGCTGAAAATAATGATACATTATAAGGGTGAAAACCTGATCTAGTGCAAACTCTTCCCTCATATTTTGGCAAAATTAAATCTTCATAAGAAATTTCAGATATATCAAGATCATCATGTGCATAAATTATTCTTGCCCTCATAGTTAAACTTGTCCAATCTTGCGTTTGAAGATGTTTTGGAACCTTATTTTGAAATGGTATACCAACGCTTGCTTCAGCTTCTGATATGTCTATCAATCTTGCAATATCTGCAGATAAAAAAATGTCTGCAATAGGATTTTCTTTTTCTAAAATGGTTTTTTGTACCAAACCTTTTTTAGAAAAAATCCACTCAATTTTATTTCCTGATATTTTTTCATATTCATTAATTAATGGTTCAATCAAAAAAGGCTGTCTTTCTGAATAAACTCTTATAGTAGACTCATCAGCTCTTAATACGGAAACATACATAGAGAGTAAAGCAATAAAAATTGCACTTATTAATAAGAGGTATTTAGATTTCATAATCATAAGGATTTTATAACCTTACAAAAAATAATTAAAATATAAAAAAAATACATATTTAAAAGCAACTATTGAAAGCTTTTTTTGAAATATGTTACAGATTTCAATTTAATTAATTTAATTTTTGCAATGATAAGAAAAAATTTCTTTTTTATATAATTTAAACTTTCAAATAAAGGAACTGTATATAACTCTTTGAGAGAATGTTTCTTATGATCCTCAGATGTACCAAGGCCTAAAGTTAAATTTTCAGTTTCTTCAGAATGATGAAGAGAGCCAAATATCCAATCCCAGATCGCAAGAGCAGCTCCATAGTTCTTATTATAATGCTTTTTTGAAATAGAATGATGTAAATGGTGTTGAGCAGGTGAAATCAAAAAATATTCCAACCATTTCCAATATCGAATACCAATATGAGAATGTCTTAAATTTGAACCGAATACATTAAATAAGAAAATAAATAAGTTAGCCCCTAATACAGTATACAAATCAACACCACTACCAAACAGATAAATGAAAATTGATATTACAAATCCCTGAGAAACAGCAGACCTCAATGTGAAAACCAATCCTTCCAAAGGATGGGTTCTAAAAACAGTCATGGGAGTTAAATTTGTGGCTGAATGGTGAACCTTGTGTAATGCCCACAAAAATGGCCACTTATGCATCCATCTATGAACTATATACTTTGAAAAATCATCAATTGTAAAATGAGTAAATGTAAAAAGACCAACTATAAGATACTGAGGAGCGTATGAAAATTGACCTAATTCCAAAAATTGAATATCAAAAAGAAAAAAATATAAAGCAGTAGCTATTGTTATCTGAGTAAGTAAATGTGGTGATATAAGGAGCATGATAATTTGATTTATAACAAAAACTTTATAGTCACTTTTAGCAGACTTAGAAAAGAATACTCTTGGATTAAAAATAAATTTTAATGCATTTCTAAGAGACTTTTTTTTCTTTAAAACTAACCAAGAAAAAGCAATCAATATTGATAAGAAAAGATAAAGTATAAAAACTCGTTTCTTCGGATTTGTAAATTGGTCTAATAGATTTTGAAATATTTCAAATAAAAATTCCATTGTTAAATTATTATCATGGCCCTCCTAAGAAGGCCATGATTTCTATCTCTTTCTGCCGTATGTGCTAGGCTTGGAGTCGGGAGGAAGAGACAAACTTTTTATATTAGTCGTTTTCTGCAGACTCTGATGTACCTATTTTTGAAGCTAGATCAGCCATATCAGCAAGCATATCATTTGATCTTGCCTCTACACCGAATTTATCAATCATAAGTTTTTGGATTTTTAACATATGTAATTTTGCATCATGCATAGAATAAACTTTATCCATTACATAATTACCATTCACATCTATACCAACGATCTGAGTTTCATCCATTAACATTGGACCAAAACCAACCATTCTATTGAGTTTAGTTGCAGTCTCGCCAATATTATCTTTTCCGACTTGAAGAGACATTGAGAAGCCTTTTAGTTCTCCCCAGTACTTCATATATTTGCTAAATTCTTTAGCTAAGTCGTCATTACTTACATCTTCAAGAGCAACTAAAGATTTATATGTAGAACCAGCATATTTAAATACTGACTCTGCAATAACCTTTTCCCAATTTTTAGAAATTATTGCTACATGACCCATTAACTCAGATCTTTGAGCATCAGTAAGCTTTTCACCGTTTGCAGATGTAATTAGCTTTCTGCCATCAAGGAATGCACGAGTAATGTCTTCCAAATAAGATGTTTTTCCACCTTTATCAAAACTAGATGCATAATAAGCGTGAGCAAATACGTACTCTGATTTTAGATCTACAACTCCATCTCCATTATAATCAGCTGAAGCTAAATCTTTTTTCTTTGCTACATTGTAGTTTTGTTCAGCAGACAACAATAATGAATGTGCCGCTGCGCCCCAATATCCAAATGCCTCATCCCAACTATGCTCTTTTCCTGTGTAACATGCCCCATCTTTGTATGGCTTATCATTAGGCTTTGTATCTGCAGTCATTTTTTCGTCCAGGTAGTTATCTACAGCTTGATTGTAGAAAACAGCACCCATGATAAATTTTGATAGTAATTGCTGATAATTCAGTCCTACTGATACGTCTTTTGGATTTGAAGCAGCTTTGTCCATCCAAAAATCTATGACCTCAGGACCAGTCATATTATTAGGCCATGCAGTGATGGTGCCTTTATATGTCTTGCCAGATAGATTTTTACCTTTAGAAATTTCATTTAAAAGGGTTTGCTTGATTGGAAAACCGTCCTTAGAAGCCGGTGCCCAAATTTGTTTGTTTTTATCAGACCCTTCATAATAAGCTACCATTTCGGTATAGCTTCCTTTAGTTGAACGATCTTTGAGACTGTCATGTTGAACATGTCTCGCTATTTGGCCACTGTATGAAACAGTATTTGTGCAATCACCAGAATAACCTTTTAGAGTCACTGGGAATGGGCCATAGACATCATCATTAGCATTAGCTAGACCACTAAAACCTAAACTAACACTTACAAATGATGCCAAAATTGTTGTTTTAAATTGATACTTTTTCATTGTGAAAGAAAAATAGTCAAAAAAAATTTATAAAAAAATAAAAAAAAAATACGCGTTGTTATATGTATTTAGTGGGTGTTTATTGAAACATATTACAAAAAAGAAATTACTTCTTTTTTTTGATATTAATTACTAGAGAATATTCTTCAAGTAAAGCAAGACAAGCTGGAATTGGCAAGTCTTTATGGAGTTCTTTACAGTCTTCGTAATCATAGATTCTATTTTCTTCTTGATCAAAAACATGGATATGATCCGTAGTGTTGGTGTCATAGAAAGATTGTTTATCAACAGTTATTTGTTTTAAATAGCCTTTATCTACTAATGTATTCAGGTTTTCATACAGAGTTGTAAGTGAAAAATAACTTCTATTATTTTTAAGAGTTTCGTTTATTTGGTTGATGGAAAAATGTTTGTCTTTCCCATCAAAAATAGATTTTAGCAATATAACTCTTTGTTTTGTTTGTCTCCAACCACAATCATTTAGAACGATATCAATCTCAGACTTTGATGCTTCAGTTAAATTCATTTCCATAACTTAGGACAAAAACCTATATTTTTCAATAATATTTATTGTTTTGTAGGATGACAAATTACCACCTTTAAAGTGAAATACATTACAAAAAAGACTTACTTACAACTATTATCAAGAATTACAAGAAAAGTTTTTTAACTTGTCTTTGTTTAGGCTCTCTTTTTTGTGAGAATTTAAATGGTACATCAAATTTACCCTTTCAATAAATGATATGGGGTAATATTGCTCTTCAATAATTCTTTTAAATTTTTTATTACACACTTTTGGTTTTTTTGATTTCATATTGATAATGAAATCCATATTTAAACAATTGTAAATAACCTTTTAATTAGTATTTGATTTACCTAAAAATAAATTGTTTTATGAAATCAATTTCAAATTTTACTAACTACAATTTTTAATTGAATTAGTAATGCTCATAATTAATTCATTATACATTTCAGGACCCTTATCAATATATGCACCTAAAGGATCCATAACACCAGTTGATATGTTCATATCACTTGCTAATGTTTCAATTATTTTAGGGTTATATTGAGGTTCAGAGAAAATACATTTTATATTCTCATCTTGAATAAGATCTTGAACAGCAGAAATTTGTTTAGCACCAGGAAGAACATCTGGATTTAAAGTAAGAGCACCTGCTGGAGTTAGACCAAACCTATTTTCAAAATACTGATATGCATCATGAAAAACTACATAACTCGCATCTTTAGATATTGACTTATTAACTTCTTCAATAAGGCTATTTAAAGAAGAAATAGTTCTATCAGCATTTTGCTCATATTTATTTTTATTTTTAGGATCTAGTTCTGATAATTCATGAGCAATCTCTAAAACCATTTCTTTTGCATTTGCTGGGTCTAACCATATGTGAGCATCGAATTCACCATGGTGATGCCCATCGTGACCATCGTGGCCTTCATGTTCATCTTCATGGCCATCATGATCATCATCGTGACCGTGGTCATCGTGATCATCGTGGCCTTCAT
>MDSZ01025790.1_pt1 | contig 22626 bp, 20 predicted proteins | sample 811201 | NCBI WGS metagenome assembly MDSZ01 (sample SAMN05326647, study PRJNA326480) | marine metagenome | isolation source: seawater | place: Indian Ocean: North | collected 2010 | reverse complement strand
TGTCGAAGCAAAGCGGGCTCTCGAATTTGCCTTTGCTCATATCCACGCTCGTTACAGTTATAGCTGAAAGTCGGGAAACTTGATTTGACGAGACAAAACTCGCTATTCTTTTCCCCCTATCGCTAATTTAAGCCGACTTGGCTGTCTGTTGGTTGCGTACCTGTACCTATCGAGTCAGCGTAGTTAGCGCATACTACCTTGTGAAGCACTATCAGATATACGTTTCAGAATTAGGACCATAGCTCAGTTGGTTAGAGCGCTACCTTGACATGGTAGAGGTCGGCGGTTCGAATCCGCCTGGTCCTACCAAAATAGATGTAAGTTATTGATTTCTCTGAAATCGCACCAGCCACAGTGGACCAAAATCGCCCAATTTAGGGTGTGGATCTACTAGCGATGAACAGAGGTTTAAATGACTACTTTTCTAGGAATTGCAAAAGCGGAGCCCCATCTCAAAACAGTTATGAAATGGAGGCACCGCAAAACCAGCAAAAAGAGACTCAGAAATTAAAGGTAACCTCTGCGCCAAGCATTCTTGGTGGGCGCCAAGATTGAATGTGGATGCCAAAGGATGCAAGCTCGAATGCAAAATTTTGCGCGTCTTCATCGAATATATTCTTCCCGAAGAGTGCTAACTCCCAACTATCATCACTTGCGGCGTACGCCAAACGCGCATCAACTATCGTGTAGGAACTGAGTAAAGTCGCGGGGGCGTTCGACACAGACGAGAAAGACTCATCGGTGTAGTCGAAACTGACTTGAGCAGAAAATTCACTCCCGCTATTTAACTGCCAACCTTTTCTCAGCAAACCATTGAACGTAAAGTCTGGCGCTTTCGGCATATCCCGATCGACTGTCTGTCCACCTGGAATCACCACGTTTTCAACAGTAGCGTCGAATAGGAACGCCGCACCTAGCAGCAAGTCCCAGCCATTGTTAAAACTGGCGGCAAGCTCTAGCTCACCACCACTAACCGTGGCATCTCTGTTTCTGATAAATGCTGCTAGACCCTGAAAATCGAATGCCTGATAGTCACTGTAATCGTAGTAGAAAACGCTCCCGTTTAAGCGGGCCCGACCACCAAATAAGTTGGACTGCTTAAAGCCAGCTTCAAAACTGGTCAACACTTCGGGATCAAACCTTCGGTCCTCACTACCTATCGGGAATCCATTTAAGTTTGCTACGTATCCCCCCGCTTTGTTCCCCCTAGATATGCTCGCAAACAAAAGCGAGTCGTCATTTAGACTGTAGTCCAAGCCGAGTCTGCCCGACCAATCTGAATCCTCCTGGGTGTCTGAGAACTGATCTACAAGGTTGGGCAGGATTGCAATCAAGTCTACGATTGCCGGCCCTCCACCACCGTAATAGACATCAGAGTCGACGCTCTTCTCATCCTCGGTCCAACGTAATCCGACGGTCGCCGACAAATTATCGCTCAACGAAAACTCCAAGCTTCCGAAGAGGGCATATGACTTGGTGTCTTGGTTCATCACATCAGCAACCGTAAAGTCGAATCCCTCTTCCGCGGAAGACTGAAAACCAGAAAACGCGGTTTGAGTAATGTCTAGATAAAATAATCCAGCCTGCCAGAACACAGTTTCTGTCTGTCCGCTTACGCGAAGCTCTTGGGAGAATTGCTCAAGGTCCTGCCCAAACGGGAATTGACAGTAGTCGATTACACTACCGTCGCAGTCTTCATTGTAGTTGAAGCTAAAGTCTTGATAGTTCGTGATCGAGGTAAGCGAAATGCCGTCACCGAGCAGCCAATTCACATCCACAGTGACGGTAGTGAAATCGCGCTCCAAAAAGCCCACATCATTAAAGGAGCTATCGTTAGGCCGGCTCTCGCTACCATCTTGGCCGAAGAAGTCGCAACCAGGACACGCTCCGTTTACAGCATCAGGATCATTTTCTGGTGTGAGTACATACCCCAAGCCGGTAACCGGATCATTGGCTCCAGCTGTGTAAGTGTATGTACCTTGATTCGATAGCGAAAAATCCCCGTGACCAACGGAAAGACCCAGTGTGAGGTCTTCACTGAGATCAACGTCTAGCTGTCCCCTAACGGCGAAAGACCCATCGATTTCAAATGAATCTTGAAAATCAGGCGCGTTGTTTATCCAATAACCATCGCTTTGCTCATAAAAACCCGATAATCGACCCCTCACGCCATCAGCCAGAGCACCACTGATCGCACCCTCGCTACGGAAACCTGTCCCATTCTGATCTCGTATTTGCTGCGTGAAATAGGCCTCAAACTCCTCGGTCGGCTCCGCGCTGAGATAGTGCAACAAACCTCCGGTGGCGTTGCGACCGAACAAAGTGCCTTGTGGTCCTTTCAACACCTCCACTCGCTCGACATCAAAAAGTGTGAAGCCAGTAGCGGCGATGCTGCTTATATAAGTGTTATCGACATAGACAGCGACCGGAGGCTCCTGTTGTGTTCCAAAGTCATTTTGAGACACCCCACGAATAACCGGTATCTTCGTTACGGAACCAGAGGCGCCACCATCAAAGTTTAGCCCGGGAGTCTGCGCAGCAATGTCAAAAGCATCGGTAAAGCCCAAGGATCTTAATTGGTCTCCACTAAATGCGGTTATTGAGATACCCACGTCTTGGATGTTCTGCTCTCGCTTTTTGGCAGTTACGGTAACTTCCTCAAGCACTTGGGCCGCGGTTGATGCTGACCCTGTTGCTATGGCCATCGCTGCTAAGATGCGAATCAACCGAGAGGTCGTTGAAAAACTGAACTTTGGACACGCCGTAGAGGCGTTCGGAACTGTACTCATCGTTTGCCCTCCCAGTGAGGCGGTGCTGATATCGATGTAAACCACCGGTTTTATTTGCAAATCTTCAACGTAGACAACCCAAAAGGAAAACTCGCGGCCATTGCATTACTGAGTGGTCACCAACACTCTATTTCTCGGTGACATTCTCAAACCGCTTAAAAGGTCATTACGCACTGCTTAATGCTGATCGAAAATGCTGAATTTATTTATTCATGTGAATAATAAATAATCATCTTCAGTGCGTCCACCATTTTGTTGGTTTTTTTCTGAAATTTTGCGCTGTTGATGCTATTACCACCACTCTCTCATAGAAGAGGTTTTATGAAATCTCTACATTTATTTGTTTTTTTGAGTAATTTTATGTTCTTTCGTCTACTACTGGGAATAAGCTCGTTAGACAAACCAACAGGGAATCGATTCGATATGACTGGCGTGATAGTCTCATCGCCTAACTTCAATTGGACCAGAATAAAGATGTCCAAGCTAAGCAGCCATCAGAGCGTGGACCACATGAGCGCGCGGAGCCCAGGCCGGCCAAAAAGAAAATCCGGGCTGAAAGAAAAAATCCTAGACGAAGCAGAACTCGCATTTGCAGAATTCGGATTTGCAGGAACGACAACGCGTGAAATAGCAGGTCGGGCTGGTGTCAATCAAAACCTGGTCCGATATTATTTCGAGTCCAAACAAGCCCTGTTCGATGAGGTGATTCGCCGGAGAGGCCAAATCCTTTCGGGTGAACGCCATGTAACATTAGACCGACTTATCGCGTCCAAAGACGGGTACTCGCTCGAAGATCTCATTCGAACCTACCTCCAACCCTCGTGGAACATGAAGCACAGTGGGCCTGGTGGTGCAGCCTTTATCCGGCTGCAGGCTCGAATCCATGCGGAACCCGATGAGCACTCATTAAAGCTGCGCCGTGAGATTTATGACGCCGCTGTAAAACGGTACATCGAGGCGGTTGGTCCAATTCTTCCCGAGCTTTCTCGAGAGACAATAAGCGTGCGTTGGACGTTTTTGGTCGGAACATACCTGTTTATGTTGAACGACTTAGGCCGAATTGAAGATATCTCCGACGGATTGGTATCCAACATAACTGAAGAAGAACTGCTCGACAGTCTAGTAATCTTCTTGTCGCAAGGCTTTAAGGCACCCGCGACTCTCTAGACGAAAAAGAACGCACGATAAGCGACTCTTTCGTTCAGATGCACCTTCATTGTCGGGCTGTAACGCGTAACCTCGCCCACTAATCCTAGACTCTTCAGTAGGAAGTACATGACACCTTTCGAAATGTACATTTGCGCGGCGGACTCCAAGTCTTCGAATCAGAAGACACAGTCCGGCTTCGATATGCTCTCAAACCAATCGAGCATGACCGCTGCTATTTCGTCGCTATTCGACTCGGACATCATCATGTGTCCGTTGCCAAAGACCCCGCGTTCCCAGAGACGAATATGCTCGACGTCCTTACCTAATTCTCTCAGGAAGGTCACGGCCTTACTATTTGCATCCCGCATCCAGGAAGCCTCTCCGGTGACAATCGCGATCGGGCATGCATAGGGATCATTTTTTCCTTCAAACTCTGCGGGCGCCAAACCGTTCGCGAATCGCCCCAACGAATGCTCGTAATCGGGATACCCTAGAGGCTCAACGGCCAGTATCGCCGCGATCATATCGCCTCCGATAGCCGACATAGCCCAGGCACAGGGTCCGCCTGCAGAATGGCAAACGAGCGCGGTGCGACCCGTAAAGGTCAGCAGCTGTGACGAAATTGCTTCCATGTGGCGCTGTGACACAACCAAGTCGGAGGCCATCGGCCCCTGACTGGCCATGAAGCGATGGCTAGCGTCCTCATTTCTAGGCCATTGGGTATGCTTAACGGCCTCGGGCCATAACGCGCCTTTGGATAGCGTTACGAAATATGGCAGTAGCTTTTCATAGCTAGGCGACGGGGTGACATCACCCAAAACTTCTTCGTTCCAAAAACTACGCCCGTGCCCAGGCCGGTCAAGCACAAAAACTGGGTAACCCGCTGCGAGAAAGACGTGAACCCACCCTTTCCGGCCATCAGACGTCGTAACAAACTCAGCGCCCTGCCCACCACCACCATGTATAAACGTAATTGATGTCTGTTTCGGGTTAGGTGGTATATACCACTGCAAGAAGGCAGATATGCCGGGAAGCGTACCCCTAGGAGTGCTGTACGGCTCCGTTGTCAGAAAGGTGCCGCCAAAATCCTTAACGAACATAATCGAAGGCCACTTAGACCTTGGTTTCCATCTGCTCTGTGAAACTAAAAGCCTCTCGCATTAACGCAGGATCGTTGGCCACGCTCTTGGCCCAATGGATCCAGTCCTCTTTGGCTTGTCCTGGCTTGGAGTAATACATCAGACGCAGGTTATCGCTAGCCCGTGGTGACGTGTGCTCAATAAAAACACGTCGACGATCCCGCTCATAAAATTCAAGCGCTTCATCTGCAGCACCATCGTGCAGAACCCTGCTGAGAAGCTCTACCAAAGCAAAGGCATCGAACATAGCGCCAGTTAGTCCCAAACCACCGGTCGGGTTAGTCACATGTGCAGAGTCTCCTACCAGCAAAACCCGCCCCTCCCGCATACGATCTGTCACCCTTTGATGCATTTGATATGGAGCATACGACTCTAGCTCGAAATCGCTTGTAGGAAGATGATTCTCCATTATCGCGGCTATGCGATCGGGCAGATTCTCCACCGGCAAGGCAGGGTCCTCCATAAAGGTAACCCGCCAGAAATCTGGATCGGCAAGCTTACAGATGACCGCACCATGCTCATGATCAATCTGCATTGCAATATTCCTAAAGTCATAAGGGTCGAGATCAACCGTCATATTCATCGCAACATAGCGATGAGGCCATGTGAAGCCGAAGAAGTTAAACCCCAAAACGCTCTTACGCACGAAACTACCCGCCCCGTCAGCGCCAACCAAGTAGGCTGCTTCAATTCTTTCCAATCCAGCGTCTGTCTCCACCTCAGCAACGATCTCCGTATCCGATTGCGAACAAGAGACAAGTTTCGTTGAGTAGCGAATGTCGACATTTGAGTGCGCGGAAAGATGTTTCTCGAGTACGTGAGAAAGCTGTCCTTGATGTAGATGAAGCGCATATGGAATCTCTGCATGCCCATCAAAGCATGACAAATCCCAACGAATAAGCTCCCCGGTAGAAAAGATGCGCCATGCAAAATCCTGCCTGAGTACCCCTAGGTCGACGCAGTCCTCAAAAATGCCATACCGCTTCAAGTGAGGCAGCACGGGATAGTGATAGGCGACGGCACGAGGGGCATCATTAAAGGTAGAACCTGCCTCGATGACTGTCACATTCGCCCCCGCCTGAGCCAATCCTAGTGCAGTAAGCAGCCCAGACGGCCCTCCGCCCACAATTACAACATCGGTATTCATAGCTGTAGTTTTCCTCTTCGCGAGTGCTGTCTGCCCGTGCGGTAGGATCCCCCGGAACTCAGGGCTCTTCTATAGCTGCTCCAACCAAGATAAAACGCTGTCGCAGTCGACGACGTTCGCATACTTCTGATTAATGTCGTAAAGACTTGCTTCATGTGGCGCTACTGCTCGATCTCCAACGCAGTCACTTGGCACTAGCACGCTTAGTCCACACTGTACGGCATCCACTGCAGTGGCGCGCACACAACCCGACGTGGTAGCTCCGCATACAACAACCGTATCCACCGCTGCGCTGGTCAATAGACTCATCAGATTAGTGCCAAAAAAAGCTGATGCCCCGTGCTTAACAACGATTGGGTCGGTTGGCTCAATTCCCGTCCTGGCATCGATTTCAGTCAGGCGCGTTCCCACCAGAAGGTCCTTCATCCCGCTAGCTTTCTTCAACCAGGTAAGGTGGTCTCGCTCCCATGGCTGATACGCGATGGTCGTATAAATGACGGGGATAGTTTTAGCTCGCGCGATATCTGTCAGTGTTCTGGTGCGCAGGATTTGCTCGCTCATATCTGCAGCCGTCGGATAGGTCGTGTCCGTAAATCCGTAGCTGAAGTCAACCACTAGAATCGCAGGGGACTTCCCGAGTGGGAGGGCATTACCAAAACCAGCTCCCTTGTAGATGACTTCTTGAGCGTGCATAGAGCTAACCTCGCGCAAATTGCAACCGCCGCTTTGAGTGCTAAATCAAATCGCGATGGACGATTCTGCCATCCAAGATTACTGGTTCATCGTCCAGTAGTAGCGAGCATGCTCGCAGCGGAATGTCTAGATGGCATGCGGTATCGTTGCTTCCACCGAGCTCGTTGTTGGGGCCAGTGGAAAAGAGTACGTTGCCAATAAAACTGCGAGGCTCCATCCCCATGCCTCCAGGAAAAAGACCCGGCGACATGGCATGCCATTTAGCGTCCGGGTTCATCCCCCAGCCGATATGGCTCATGGCGCGTCCGCGCTCATCGTTGAACGAGGCCATGTAAGAATTGATTAGGTCTGACTCCAAGCCGCCGCTGATGCTGGTAACGAGCCCACGATCGATTTTGTACGTGACCGGACTTCTAACGTAGGTGTTCTGCGGCAACAAAACATCACCGGGAGCAACAACTATGGTGCCATCTACCCCATCGTCAGAAGCTCCGGTAAATACGAATCCAGAAGGCCAGTGATCCCAGCGGCCAGGCTCATCAGTGCAGGCATACTCTGAAATCGTGGGGTAGGCATTGAGCTGGTACACAACATCGGTCCCGTGGCGAGAGGTAACATGCATCTCTTTAGCTGAACTGAGAATGGCAGCTGCAGCTTCTACCTTTTCGCGCAATTCTATACTTGGCGGCATCCTTGCTAACAGCTCAGGTGGTTCAACAACAGTAAGGATTCGCGTACCTGCCGCTTGGATCGCCATTTGCTCTGGGGAAAACAAAAGAAAGATGCAGTCGATGAGCATGTCAAACGCCTTAAGACTCTCTACAACCTCCGGCATGCTCGCCAATGCAGTTTGCCCTACCGCCCAAGCCCCAGTGGGAGGCGGCGCGGGTAGCCGTACATGCACCATACTGGCACCGAGAACACGGCTAGCGGCCATAAAGGCATTCGCATAGTCGAGACGGTCGTCTCCCTGCGTGAGCACAACAAGCTGCTCGTCACTTCGAACACCCGACATGCGAAGTTGGTGGACGCAGATTTCTGTAAAGCTACCTAAATCCATTTCAGGCTACTCCTTGTTCTGTGCGAGATGGAACTGACAGCTCTCCACTGCACTAAGGAAGCCCTCTAGATTATCCCAGGGAATCATATGCCCCGCTTTCTCGACAACTTTCACGTTAATAGTGGGGTTTAAGGACAGGATCTCCTCAATATCTGTTGTTTCAATCACGGGGGCATCAGCAGCGACCATCAAGCACATGGATGCAGTAATGTCTGGGAGGTCTTTATGGATATCATCAGTATGAAATCCGTCATACGCCGTTCTGATTGCCTCTAAGTCACATGTGTGTAACCACTCAGCTCGGCATGCAAGTTGGGAATCAGACCAACTGGGGCAATATTTTTTCATCTCCTCCGCAGAGCAGCCCCGTTCGGCAAGTCGAATAGAGTCCTCATACCAACTCCACGGCGAGGGATAAGGCCTCCGACCTGGACCACTTACCGGTGGGTCTACCAAAATAAGATCGCCAATAGCGTTGGGAGCTTGCACAGATGCTCGGATGGCGACTCGGGCACCCATGGAATGCCCCAACACCCTAGGCCTGGATAAGCCAAGCGCCATTACCACCTCGATCACATCCGCTGCGAGCACATCAAGCGAGTAGTCTAGGTCACCTCCTTGCGATAGCCCTCGACCTCTAACATCCAAGACATAAACATCGAACCAATCGGACAGTGGATCAGCAATGAAATCCCAGCTTATTGCAGGGGATGTGATGCCAGGAATCACAATTAATGGGGGGCCATTACCTTCAAAGCGAAGAAGGTGTTGACGTATTCCGTTAGCCTGGAGATTGAATCCAATCATATCGAGGTTGGCCTACTGTTCACGAAAAAACCAGTCATGATGAAATGCTAGAAATTTCCGGACAGCAGAGCACCGCCACCCGGCACACTGGTCTCCAAGCCCAATGCTTTGAGCATGCTCCAGCTGGTGGCTATCGCCGCTGTCACAACCGGCTTGCCGATTCGTGCTTCCACAAGCGAAACAGCAGGCAGAGAAGGCATTTGTACGCAAGCGGACAGAACTATTGCATCCACGTCTTCCAGACTGTCGAGGCTACTGGCTATGGCAGGAAGCTTCATTGGATCATGGGCGGCCACTTCCAGATTGTTAGAAATCTCGAGCGCCCTAGATTCAACGACCTGAATGCCTTCACCTTGAATGTAGTCGACCACCAACTGAGTTAGCGGCTTCATGTATGGCGCTATTAACGCAATTCTTTTGGCACCAACAGCATGGATAGCATCTACCAGCGCTCCAGCGGAGGTAACGATTGGTGTGGGGCACCCATTGTCAAGAGTGCGCTGGTGTAAGCGCTGCTGGGAGGAACGGTGATAACCCCGTCCCATTGACATAATCGCGACCAAGCAGGCGTAGCCCATCACATCGACTGCAGCATCAGATAGCTCTAACGCACATCGATCGCTATCTGCATCCATCGCCGCCAGCTCTTCCGCAGTGACCGTCTTCATGCGCATTCGCGACGAATGGAACGTAAAACGCTCGGGTGCTATCGACTCTCGCGCACGCAAAAGTGCAGGTATCTCGGTCTCCATCGTGACGTTAGAACTGGGGACAATCTGGCCAATCCGAAAGCGCTTCAATCTGTTAACTCTCGCCGGTGAAAAAAATCCAATGCCTCTGCTGAGGCCACCTTAGTGTGCTCAGCGAGACAGTTAATGTTCAGTCGGTAATTGTGATTGTGAATAATTATTTCTGTCAACATTAAATTTGCAGTTGTAACTGTTTTTTTTGAAGAGTAGCGGGCCTGATAACCAATTTGAATCTGGTTTCAGATTTGAAGCTGTACTGTGATTTAATTATTCGATATGCTAATTTCTTTGATGTGTACGGTTAGCGCAATGTTTATTTCTTTTGACTACGAAGGGCGAAATAGCAATGTCGACTGACAGAGTCGTGGACGTGGTGGTTCTTGGAGCGGGATTTGCTGGTATAGCGGCGGCTCGTGGCATCAAAAACGCTGGCTATAAAGTGATCACTCTGGAAGCCCGCGACCGCATCGGGGGAAGAGCCTGGACCTCGGAGCTGAGCGGCACAAAAATTGAATACGGCGCCACATGGATTCACTGGTTTCAACCATTTGTTTGGCAAGAGTTTTTGCGATCAGGACTTTCTCTGCATGAGGATCCATGGTTCCCACCTATCACACTGCACGAGCACGGCAAGGCCCGACCACTCGACTTCGACCATTTTAGAGAGCGATTGAGTATTGGTTGGAACGCGTTCGCAAAGACGTCATCTGACGGCTACTTACTGGAGCGTCCATATCAACTGGAGGAACTCGAAGCGGCAGAAGAGCTAGACTCGCTCAGCGTACAGGACGTGATAGACCAACTGGATATCGACGATGAGACAAAGCTGCTTCTATCGTCAGAGATTGCCGTACAAATGAACGCGCATCCAAAAGACGTTAGTTATCTCTCCCAGTTGCGTTGGTGGTCTGCATCTGGCTGGGATGTCGCTCTGATGATTGATTGTCTTGCTAGATACAAAATCGAGTCAGGTATGAGTGACCTCGCTAGCGCTATGGCCAGTAACGCCGATTTGGACATCCGACTGCAACATGTTGTGAGCAAGGTTCTCCAATCCCCTAATTCAGTAGAGATAAGCACCACTGAAGGCAAGAAGATTCGGGCGCGCCGAGTCATCTGCGCGCTACCTTTTAACTGTCTTAAAGATTTGAGTTTTAACCCCCCGCTAGCTGCTGAAAAGCACGCTCTCTCACAGGAGGAACACGCCGCCAAAGGTATGAAGCTATTGTTCAAAACTGTTGGAGAGCCCGAGGGTCACGCAGTGATTGCCGGACCGGGCGAGAAGCCCATCAACCTACTTAACCCCATCCGGGTCGAGGGTGCAGAGCGACTGTATGTCGGATTTGGTACGGACGGCACTGCGTTTGATCCCAACAATCTAGAGGAAGTGAACCGCGTTCTCGCCGACTTACATCCTGAGTTAGAGGCAACTGATGCTGCTGGGCATGACTGGCATAACGACGAGTTTTCCAGGGGCACATGGCATATGCCAAAGCCTACTCAGAATATACGAACTCTCCAGGCCTTCGACGCGCCGGAACACAGAGTACACTTTGCGGGAGACTACCTAGGTCGTGGCTGGGCCGGTTTCGTTGATGGTGCCATAGAGTCAGGTATTCGCACAGCAGACGAAGTCATTGAAGCACTTCGCAAAGATAAAGAAATATAGATTGCTAGGAAAAATGAAGGTGAATCGAACGCTCGGGTCGTCCCCTACATTAACGCTAACGCTTGCAGCACTTCTGTATGCGTTCTCAATCGTGTTGATTGATATAGCGCCGTTCTTCATTGGAATCTACGTAGACTTTCACGGACTGTCGTTGCCACAGGCAGGTTTTGTTCAGACCATCGACCAAGCTGGCGGGGTAATCGGCGCGATTTTCGGTTTCTTCCTAATGCCCCGTACCTCATGGAGGCAAATCTTAGTTGTCGCATCGCTGATTGCAACCATCGCAAATGCGGCAACGGCAATAGCCGACAACTATACATTTCTATTGGCCGTAAGATTCGCCTCTGGTTTCGGCGTCGTTTTGATAACGACTGTTACTGCATGTGTCCTCGCTCAGTCCTTGGCACCTGATCGAATTTTTGGTGCTGGACTCGCCCTCGCAATGGCTTTATCCGCCGTGGCAGTTTGGCTCTTGGATTGGTTGCGGGAAAGCTTTGGATTCGCTGCGAGCCTTGGATCAGGAGCGATTTGGCTTGGCGCCGGAATTCTTGTGGCTTTGCTTCTTCCAAAATCACTATCTGGCCCAACAACAAGCGTAGGCTTGGATAAAATTGGACTTGAAAGCAAGAGTCAGCAGCGCACTCCTGCACCTGGCCTAATCGCAATAATCGCGCTCGGTTTGTTCGGCGTCAGCGTAAATGTGATTTATGGCTTTGTAGAAAGAATTGGCATTGCCAATGGGCTGGAAGCATCGGGAGTAGCTAATGCTCTGGCCCTAGGATACGTGTTTTCCGCGCTAGGCAGCCTTGTCCCGACGTTATTCGGCGCAATGGGTGGTCGCATTAAGTGGATCATATTCACAACGCTATTGTTTATCGGATCGCTATATGCCTTGTTTTCTGCCGATACGGTGGCGCTGTACACGATCGCGTTTGCGATCTACGCATCTGTTTGGAATATGGGGCTTGCATACTATATGGCACTCATCGCCGAAAATGATCCCGAGCATAAGTACACACGAGCGATGTACATCGTCAATGTTGCAGCCCAATCAGCAGGCCCCGGCATAGCAGCTCTAGCGCTTACTGGGGCCCCGCTTAGTGTGATTTTTTTGATTGCTCCCGCTCCTGCACTCCTTGCGTTGATACTTGTTGTATTACGAAGAATTGGAGTGGAAGGGCATAACGAGCCCGGTGTCGTCTGAACACAAATATCACTCAAAAAGGAGATAACCATGCCACGGATTGAACACTTCCACATGGTTCCTCAAATTGAGGAGCAATACTGTTTTTCTATCGCTGTACGATCTGGCGATTACGTCCATATTGGAGGCTTAACCGCATCGGATGACCAAGGCAATGAGCTGCACCCCGAAAACGCCGGACTACAAATGCGGAGCATCTATTCCCAACTCTCAAAGGTGCTGAATCACTTCGGAGGCTCGCCACAAGACGTGGTTAGCGAGGTCATCTACTATACCGTGCCTATGAATGAATATAACGAACAACTGTTTCCATACCGCCAAGCTTTTTATAAAGGTTGCGAAGCACCCTCCGTTGCAGGTATGCAAGTATTAGGGTTTACCAGTGAAGCCATTAAGGTGGAGTTAACAGCGGTAGCGTACCTGCCCGTTTAATCAAAAACACCATCGTGCCGCTAACGACCCACTTAAGTCAGCCGCGACGGGGCGAAACATCCAGTCCTCACGCTGGCAAGTCATTTTGGTTAGCGGATTATGGCGCATATAACGCAAGTGCCTCATTACGTGGTGCGAAAACTTGTGATGTTTTGGTTGTGGGGGGCGGCATAGCAGGTCTCTCCACCGCTTGGCATCTGGCAAAGGACAGCAGCACCAGAGTAATACTGATCGAGTCAGAAATAATCGGCTTTGGTGCAAGTGGCAGAGCTGCAGGCTGGATCATGCCTCAATTTGGTATGGATCAGCTCAAGATTCGAGCTCGGTACGGCTTTGAGCGATCTCAAGCGGCTCTCACTTACGGCTTAGAGGCTGTCTCCTATACCGGCCAAATTATTTCAGATCATGGAATAAAGTCTGACTACCGACGTCCCGGACTGATGAGGGTAGCCTTTGATGATAGTTGGATCAACGATCTCGCGGCGCTTTATAAGAACTATGATGACCTTGGTCTCAAAGGTCTCCATTGGTCTGAGGGGCAAGAGCTTCACCAGCAATACAACGGAAACACAAATTTTAAAGCGGCCATTGTTGATCCGAACCTTGGCTTACTGAATCCCTGCAAACAAGTGCGAGGTCTGAAAGAACTTGCGGAAAGCGTGGGAGTGTCCATATTTGAAAATAGCCCCGCAGTTCATATTGACCACAGCGGAGGTCACATCAGCGTGGCGACGCCAGCGGGTTGCGTGGCAACCGAGAAGATTGTGCTTGCAACCAACGCATTTACGCACTTACTTCAGGGTCCTCTTGGCGCAGAGCTGAAGCGGGTTCAGGCGCCTGTTCGCGCCTTGGCAGCAGTTACAGAGCCACTCTCGCAGAATCAATGGCAGTCAATTGGATGGAACAGGGGCAATGCCATAGAGAGCTCGCTAGACCTGTTCCACTACCTATCACCAACAGCCGACGGGCGTATTCTCTTTTTCTTTATCTACTTTGGCGGTCATCCGAAACACGGCTCTATGGATGGAATACACAATTACCGGGGATCACAAGTTTCTCTGGATCACGTCAAACGGATCTTCCCTGCGCTGGATGGCATCCGCTTGGCCGAACACTGGGGTGGACACATGTCGGCCACAAGAGATCTCGTGCCACATTTAACTCATATCGGCGATGAAAGAGTGATTTACATCGGTGGTTGCTGGGGACACGGATTAGCCTTGAGTCATCTCCATGGAAAGACCGCTGCACACTTATTACTCGGGAAACAGAGCAGTCTCACCGATTTCTGGTTTATTAATAGAAAGCCAGTGAAATGGCCAAGATATCCCATCGACGCTATTGGCAAGCAACTCGCTTGGGCGCATCTACGGCGACAAACGAGCGCCAGACTAAAGAAAACTATATTTGATAGTAGATCAGCAATGGAGGCTCAGAAGACCCATGAATAAACTCTCAAACCGAGATCCGTTGGATCGTAGACTATTTTTGAAAACGGGTGCCGCTGCGGCGGCTGGTCTGGCATTGACAAGCTGCGCCGACGAAAACCCAGATCGTAATGTACGAGACAAAGATAATGGCTACCATGTGGTCATTGTAGGGGCAGGATTTGCCGGGGCAACAGCCGCCAGAGAGTTAGCGGCTAAAGGATGGCGAGTCATCGTACTAGAGGCTCGACCGCGAGTTGGTGGTAGAGTTTTTACGAGCCAGTTTCTCGGCAGACAAATCGAACTTGGCGGCTCATCGGTCCATTGGGTACAACCCCATGTATTTGCTGAGATGCAGCGTTATGGCTTTGGATTTGCCGAAGTACCACTTTACGACCTCGATGCCTCCTACATTATGCTGGGAGACGGCACTGTAAAAAACATTGCGCCTAGTACTTTTGACGAAAAATATACTTCGGCATTCAACAAATTTTGCGCCGATTCAAGATCTCTGTTTCCAAAACCCTATGATCCGTTTTTCAATGAAACACTACACAAACTTGAATCTATCTCGGCGGAGGAGCATCTCCTATCGCTGGACCTCGACGAGCTTCAGATTGCTTCGCTTAGGGCTGAACTAACACTTTATGCCGGCGCACCAATTTCCGAGTTCAGTTATACGAGCTTTGTGAAACTTTTCGCGCTAGCGTCTTGGGACACCTTCACCTTTACCGACTCGGAAAAACATTGGCATATTGATTCTGGAGGAACCAGCGCATTGGTTCAGGCGATCTTGGATGACAGCCGTGCAACCGTTCGACTTGGAGCAGTGGTACAAGAAGTTACCGATCATGGTGACTCCGTTTCAATCAAACTAAGCGATGGGGAACTGGTAACGGCCAGCACGGCCATATTCACTCTGCCAACAAAGGTGTACCCGGACATCAACTTTAAATCTGGCTTATCAAAAGAAAAGCAGGCTTTTATAGACAATGCCGAAATGTCAGACGGCGCCAATATCTACATGCGCACTACTAACAACTTGGGGAACACGTTCTGCTTCTGCGATGACCCAAATCCATTCAACGCAGTGCAAACTGAGGAGTTTAGCGACGAGACAGGCACCATACTTAAAGCCACTTTAGGTAGGCAGTCCCTTATAGACTTAAACAGCTTTGATGCCGTCGCAGCAGAGCTTAGGAAAATCCATCCTAATGCGGAGCTTACCGACGTCGCTCCATATAATTGGGTAGCGGATCCCTACTCTAAGCAAGCGTGGCCCTCCTATAGAGTCGGTTGGTTCAGCAAGTACAAGGATATGGCGAAGCCGGAGGGTCAACTGTTTTTTGCAGGTGCAGCTACCGCCGACGGATGGCATGAGTACATTGACGGCGCAGTGGAAAGTGGCATACGCGCTGCCAGAGAAGCTCATCTTCGCATGGAGAAGAGCTATGCTGGCTAGATCAAAGCGCCTGGCTAAAGTCTCGGTATGCGCGGTGATCGTTGCTTTTTTACAGAACGCGTGTAGCCGAGAAACAGACGATGCAATCACGTCAATTAACTCAACCAGCGACACCAATACCGCCGCCGAAATTTCCAATGAAGACCGAAAAGGTCTACCTTCTGATCCGCATATAATTGAGCGAGGGCGTCGTCTGTTCTCAAACTGCGGCGTATGTCACAGCGTCAACGCCAGTCTTCCCTCATCTGCAGGCCCACACTTGCAGGGCGTCCTTGGAAGAACTGTGGGTTCCGTGCAAGGCTTCCCGTACACAAGTGTATTAATGCAGCAAAATGGGGTGTGGTCAGTGGCGCGGCTTGACCAATTCATCAAGAATCCGAGAGAAATCTACCCCGGCACTAGTATGGCGTTTGGTGGTATCGCGGACGAGAGCGACCGGCGGGCAATCATCGCTTACTTGGCTTCACTTGATACCGACTAGGAATCTTCTAGCCGAATCTCTCGAGATATTGGCAATCGCCTAATCCTCGGCCCACCGGCATCTACGATAGCGTTCACCAAAGCTGCTATTGTGATGGGGACGGCATCTTCACCAACTCCAAGGGGAGTGCTATCAGAGGGAATCATGGCGACTTCAACTCGCGGCATCTTTTTCATTCTTAAAACGGCATAGTCGTGAAAGTTGCTCTGTTCTACGCTGCCATTTTTTACACTTATCTCACTATAAAGAGCAGTAGATAAAGCAAATGCGACTCCACCCTCGAGCTGCGCTTTGACAATATCGGGGTTAATAACCGTACCGGCGTCGATGGCAATGAATACTCTGTTGACAGTCAGTGAGCCCTTTTTATCCAAGACGATATCAACCATAGCTGCTTTGGTCGAAGACCCAAAGCCCGGATAATAATCAGAGTCTGAAGCGCAGATTCCCCGGCCAACACCTGGCGGCTTTTCGTTTGACCAGCCCCCTTTTTCGACACAGTAATCTAGTACTCTCCGTGTACGCAGTGCTCGATCAACAGCAAGATCGTATTCATCAACATCCTTAGGTATCCGACTTGGATCAAGGTGAGCTCGGAAAAATCCGATTGCATCGGCGCCGATAGCAAGGCGAATCTCATCAAGAAAACTGAAGTTCATCCACAGGTGCTGTGCAAATCCGACGCCACGCACCCAACCAAATGGGACTGGCACTGACATGTGCCGCTCATATTCAAAGTGAGTATTAGGCACTACAAAAGGTAGGCGTGTAGCACCATAGGATTGATCCGGAGCAAATGAGCTGGCGACGCGACATCGCCAGCCGTCCACCGTGCCGTCAGAGCCTACCGCCGCATCGAATTTGGCTACAGTCAGCGGAGAGTAATAACTATGCTTCATCGACTCTTCACGCGTGGCCAAAAGCTTTATCGGAATGCCTCTGTGTTGACTGGCAATCTGAATAGCTTGGTAAACGATGTCGTTGTGCAGTCTACGTCCAAAGCCGCCGCCCGCTGCCATGAGATGTAAAGTGACATCATTTGGATCTACTCCGGCCGTCTCGAAGGCGATCCGCCAAGCGTCATCAGGAAACTGACTGTTGGTCCAAAGCTGCACGCCGTTATCGTCAACGAGGGCCGCACAGTTCATTGGCTCCAGTGGCGCCGCTTCGACATAAGGATAGCTGTAAAGCGCGGAGAGCTTTTGATCTGCCCGACTCATTGCCCTCTCAAAGTTACCCTGCCCTCCTGACTTCGGCAGCACACAGTTAACACGTTGAGCGAACTCTACGAACATTTTCTCACTCGACAGGGCTCGATGCTTACTACTCGACCAAGTGATGTCGAGACCTTCCAACACGGTCTTAGCCTGCCACCAAGTATCAGCTACTACCGCTATCGCATCATCGCAACGTACCTCTGCTGCCCATATATCCGGATCCTCACCCTCTGGAACCGGCGAGTTGAAACCAATTGTTTTGCCACTTACCCTAACAACAGATGGGTTTCCGGAAAGCTTTCTTATGCCTTCCATTTCTACTTTTAATAGCTTTGCACCGTACACAGGGCTCTGCGAGATCGCCGCAAACCTCATGCCTGGAACATCGATATCTATCCCGAATCGCTTTTCGCCTGCAGTCATCGCCTTCAGTTCAAGTGCCGGTACCGAGGAGCCAATCAAACGCCGCTGGGCGACAGGCTTGTACTCGACAGGCAATTGCTCTGATAGCTGAAGTTCAGCGGCCGATGCCGCAACTTTCGAGAACGGTATTCGTCGACCTGTTTTTGCATGCACGACATGCCCCTGATCGGCATGTAGGTGCTCAGGAGCAACCTTTAGTTGGAGCGCTGCCGCTGATATCAGCTTTTTTTTAATGGTCGCTGCAGCGAGTCTGACAGGCTCATACAAATAGTGCGCCGACGAGCTTCCAAGTGTAGTCGTCCATATGTAAGGGTTCTGCCGTTCTGCGTTTACTCGAGGATCATAAGCTTTGGTTGACACTCTGGCCCAATCAAGGTCCATCTCTTCTGCAATAATCTGGGCCAGCGTGGTGTTTATCCCCTGACCGATATCCGTTTGTGGTATTCGAATCACCGCAGAATTATCAGGCTTAATCTCCACCCACGAGAGTAGGTCAACAGCTTCATCGCTGGAGCTAGCAGTCCCGTCTCTACTGCCAAATACGGGCAAAATTATCGCAAAACGCGTTCCTGTCGCGATAATGGCAGAGCCACTCAATAAGCGACGTCGAGAGATCCGCACGCTTATTCCACGCTCATATCTTTAGCTGCGGCCTGGACCGCTTCAACGATACGGTTGTATGTTCCACAGCGGCAAAGGTTCGTAATTTCCTGTCGAACTTGGGCCTCGCTTGGGGACTTTACTGAACCAAGCAGAGCAGCGGCGGCCATGATCATTCCAGACTGGCAGTATCCACACTGTGGCACCCTAGATTTGATCCAATGTTGTTGCAGAGGGTGCTCGCCGCTATGGTCGATCCCCTCAATCGTTGTGACTTGCTTTCCCGAGACAGAAATCAAAGGTGTTATGCAACTCCTTACCGCCACCCCGTCAACATGGACGGTGCACGCGCCACATAACCCAGCACCACAACCAAATTTCGTGCCCTTGAGCCCTAACTCGTCTCTTAGTATCCAGAGTAATGGAGTGGCGCCATCTGCATCGACGCTTTTACTCTCACCGTTTATCTCACACACTACCATTGATAAACCCAAGCTTGGAATTGGAGCAACCACTCCCTATGCCCACATTATTTATTCATACGAATAATTATTGCAAGCGATTACGGTTCATTTTTAGGGGACCCCGGCTAGGCCTCTGAGTAAGACTTCATCCAATCAAAAAACGCTTGATTAGTGACCGATAGTGTTTTGTTTTTTGGCTTGGCAAGCATCAGTTGCACTTTCGTGGCAGGCACAAGCGGCAATAACCGCAAGTCGGTCTCGCGCTCTCGCATCAACTCTAAACCCAGAGTTGCACCTCCCCCATCCCGCACCATTTGAAGTAATAGCGGCAAGAAATTTGCCTGCAGCCTTAGATCCGGCTCCGCTCCTGCGAGGTTGCATTCATGCATAAATGCATCTCGAATGTAATAACCTGACTCGTAAATGAACATCGGCAGGCGGTGGACGTCGGTGTATCGAACATATGATCGATGAGCAAACTTATGTTTTTCGTTAACTGCCAAGCACAGCCTCTGCTGGATTAAAGGCACCACCTCTAACTCCGAGTGACTCTCTGGCAATTCGCCCACGATAACGCCCAGGTCAATCATCCTACCTCGCAAATTCTGCTCTATGTCTTTAGTTCCATACTGCGAGATAGAAGCTGTTAACTGTGGGTGCTCTGTCATAAACATTCCGAGCAAACCGGGCAGAAAGTACGTTGCGAGTATAGAAGGACAAGCCAATGATAGTTGGCCAACCAACATTCCGCGCAAACCATTCAACTCCTCCTGCAACACTTCGACTTCTCGCAAAACGTGTGTCGCATGCTGAAGAAGGTGTTCTCCTTCATGAGTTAGCTGCCTACGGTTTACAGCTGGATCAAAAAGCGAGACGCCCAATTCCTCCTCGAGCTTCATAATAGCGATGCTAACCGCAGGCTGAGCCATGTGAAGCACCCTAGCGGCCGCGCTGAAGCCGCCCTGCTCGACGACTGTCACAAACACTTTGAGACGCTTTAAATCCATATCTTTTATATATCTTTTCAATCTTTTTAATATATTTTTAATATGGTACAGCCGATGCTAATTTGTCGCTACTCCTCTAACCGAGACTACGCGATGAACGCAGTTGCAAAACCAAGAACAGGCTGGAGACATATGGATTGGAGAGATCCTTTCCTTGTCGAAAAGCAACTTACTGACGAACAGCGCATGGTGCGTGATACAGCCGCCCAATATGCGCAAGAAAGACTGCAGCCAAGGGTTCAGGCCTCATATCGCCGCGAGGAAACCGACCCGGATATCTTCCGCGAGATGGGCGAACTTGGCCTGTTGGGCTCTACGATTGAAGGCTACGGCTGCCCGGGTGTCGATTACACAAGCTATGGACTCGTGGCGCGAGAAATCGAACGCGTGGATTCAGGCTACCGCTCGATGCTCAGTGTTCAGTCATCGCTGGTTATGTACCCCATCTTTGCATACGGCACGGAATCGCAGCGAGAGAAATATCTTCCACGGCTTGCGACGGGGGAGTGGATTGGCTGCTTTGGTCTCACGGAACCCGATCATGGCTCCGATCCCGGCAGTATGGTGACAAGGGCGAAGAGCGTTGACGGCGGTTACCGTATTAGTGGCGCAAAGATGTGGATTAGCAATAGCCCTATCGCCGACGTATTCGTAGTCTGGGCAAAGACTGACGACGGCAAGATTCGCGGCTTCATTCTCGAGAAGGGTATGGAGGGGCTCAGTGCACCGAAGATTGAAGGGAAGCTGGCACTACGCGCATCTGTCACCGGCGAGATCGTCATGGATGAAGTCTTCGTCAGTGAGGATCAGCTCATGCCCGGCGTAGAGGGGCTGAAGGGCCCCTTCGGCTGCCTGAACAACGCCCGCTACGGCATCGCCTGGGGCGCACTCGGCGCTGCTGAGACCTGTTGGCACGCGGCCCGCGACTACACGATGGAGCGTAAGCAGTTCGGTCGGCCCCTTGCGGCCAATCAGTTAATACAGCTCAAACTGGCAGACATGCAGACCGAGATTTCTCTGGGGCTTCAGGGTTGTCTTCGGGCTGGACAACTTATGGATAGCGTTGGTATTGCGCCAGAACTCATATCCCTGATCAAGCGCAATTCCTGCGGCAAGGCACTGCAGGTGGCTCGTCAGGCACGAGATATGCTGGGCGGCAACGGGATTTCCGATGAGTACCCGGTCATGCGCCACATGGTGAACCTGGAAGTTGTAAACACTTACGAGGGCACCCACGACATCCACGCGCTGATACTTGGCCGCACGCAAACAGACATACCCGCGTTTTAGGAGCAATTGAAATGGGAGCATTAGACGGTATCACCGTCCTGGACCTATCGCGGATACTTGCCGGGCCCTGGGCAAGCCAGCTGATGGCAGACCTGGGAGCCAACGTCATCAAAATTGAAAACCCAGCCCATGGTGATGATACCCGTCAATGGGGACCTCCATGGACCGGACCCGAGGGTGGTGAATCCGCCTACTACCTATGCGCCAATCGAGGCAAGCGCTCTATCGCAATCGATTTGAAGAGTGATCAGGGCAGAGCTGCGTTAATTAATCTGGCCCGCAAGGCAGATGTGGTTTTGGAGAATTTCAAGGCCGGGACCACGGGCAAACTGGGTATCGATTACGAGACACTCTCGGCGGCGAATCCTCGCCTGGTCTACTGCTCTATCACGGGTTTCGGTCAGACGGGTCCGTACCGAGATCTGCCAGGCTACGACTTTCTGGTCCAAGCCATGGGCGGACTCATGAGCGTTACTGGTGAACGCGATGACGAACCCGGTGCAGGACCGCAGAAAGTTGGGGTCGCACTGTCGGACATCCTTACAGGACTCTATGCGAGTAACGGAATACTAGCCGCATTACATGAGCGAGAGCGCTCGGGCAAAGGCCAGTACATCGATATAGCTCTACTTGACGTTACTGCGGCGTGCCTGGCGAACCAGGCTACGAACTACCTTGTGGGGGGTATGATACCGGGCCGACTGGGAAACGCTCATCCCAACATCGTCCCTTATCAGAGCTTCGCCACCGCCGATGGCCACTTTATCCTCGCCGTTGGAAACGATCAGCAGTTCTCACGCTTGTGCGAAATCGTTAGCAAACCAGAGTTAGCAAGCGATCCCAGGTTCGTGACCAACGCCCAAAGAGTGAGGAATCGCGAAACATTGACGGAAATTTTCTCAGGCTGTTTTAAAACTCAAAAATCCGCTATCTGGCTCTCACTATGTCAGGCGAACAATGTACCGGCGGGTCCAATCAATAGCATTGACGCCGTCTTCTCGAATGAACAGATTAGAGCACGCGAGATGGTCATTGAGATGGAACACGTCGAAGCGGGGACACTCAAACTTGTCGGGAATCCGATTAAGTTGTCGCGCACCCCAGTAAAATATGAGCTGCCCCCGCCCATGCTTGGTGAGCACACAAAGACAATACTCAATGAGTGAGCCGCGGTGTTGTTTTAATCGTCGTGAGCAACTGACGGACCAGAGAAGGCTAGCAAGCATCTCGATGCGCATGGCTGATCGACTAAACCACCGTCGAGTTATTGATTTACTCCCTCGGCAATTTAGACCATAGTTATCGTGTGTCCACGCGAGTCTTGGTGCGGCCAATCGGCCTTGACATGGTAGATGTCGGCGGTTCGAATCCGCCTGGTCCTAACACTCAGAGCCGCATAATTACTCACTTTTTCGCT
>MDSZ01181295.1_pt1 | contig 22628 bp, 35 predicted proteins | sample 811201 | NCBI WGS metagenome assembly MDSZ01 (sample SAMN05326647, study PRJNA326480) | marine metagenome | isolation source: seawater | place: Indian Ocean: North | collected 2010 | reverse complement strand
TTCCTGCACAGGCATGTTGCCCCAACCATAAAAGCCAAACTCATTACCCTCTGCCCAGCGCAAGGGTATGTATATTTTATTAAGACTCTTAGAGCCTTGGGTAGGATCAGTGTGTGGAAACAAATATCCTCCAGGCGGAAGCACGTAAAAATTTACAATGTTTATATCCTGTGCCTGCGGAAATATATCCTCAACAAATTTACGTATAGGATGTTGTGCATCCAGTCTCCAGGTAAATTCTAAATCAGTACGAAAACGCTTGCACATTTCATCTTCATCACTGCCTGTGTTATTAAGATAAATGTCCAGCCATGCATCCCAGTCTGCTGGGCCAAATAATAATTGTCCGTTCCATTCTTTGACTAGATTGTTTTCTATGCCAGCGTATTTGCTTTGTGCCGCCCACTGACTTCTCCAGTCAGTACTCTGGCTAACTGCTGATTCGAACACACTTTCAGAAAACTCCGGTACTGCTATATTCAGTTTTAACCAGGGTATTCCACTGTCCAGTATGGTTTGCAGTTTCAGTGTATTTTGTTCGCTACAGTCTTGTATATATTTTGGAAATTCATGCATTGTTTGTCAACATATATTCCCATATGGGTTTTGTAATATCCAAACACCATTCACCATTATGATACCATTGGGTGCCTGGCTTATAATATTTAGGTGGTGCGTGTTCAGCGTAGTAGTTTGCATTATAATCAGGCCAAAATTTTCCCTGTAATATACACTGTTGAAGATCAATACCGTCCACTTCCAAATTAGTTATTTCAACATATCCTTCAGTTTTATCCTGAACGTATATTCTTATCTGATCAACAGGTGTGTCACTAATAGTAAACATTTGTTTATGACTGCCTGACTGCACATCCACTCTGGACACGTTATCACAATGTCTACTTGTAAACGTTAGAGTAGCACTTGCTGTGCTGTTTATTATTGCTGTACATTCCATTAATAGTTTAGTGGTGCAATTGCATCACCTGCCCGTTTGCTGTTATTCTTTACCTGATCCCATTGACTGAACATTTGTTTAACATAATTTTTACTTTCAAAAACAGGATAACCCAGTCTTTCAATATGTGCTTGCGCAATAATACGTCTGCGTAATCTTTCTTTGTAATCCAATGTAGGGTTGTCTGTACAGATCCAGTCATTAATATGATCCGTAGGTTGTATAATATTAAAATCTTCCTTATGATCTGCAAGTGGAGTCCTGGGCAACAAGTTAAGTGTAGCACCCAGTTGAACTTCTTCTATTGTGCCCTTGTGTAGATAGGGTAACCAGTTATTAAATAGATCCAGTGTCTCCTGGAAGTCTTCCTGTGTTTCCGTTACATATCCCACAATCATTAATAGTCTAGTCTTTACACCTACCCTATCCAGTTGTTGCATTGTATACTGCATATCCTCTTCAGTATATCCTTTTTTCATATGGTTTCTTACACGTTCACTTCCACTTTCAATACCTATCCATACTGTACCACAGCCACTTGCTTTCATTGCATCAAAATCCTCGGGAGGCATTTGACGTTCGCTACGAATAATAAAATGTCCGTCCCAGATAAATTGTTTTTCCGTAGGCAACTGTCGTCTATAATCTGCAAGTTCATAACACATTTCCCTAAATGCTTTCATACTTCCATTTGTTAAACTGTCTGTAAAACGAAATGCAGTTGCGCCATAGGTTTGCACTTGATGTTTAATCTCTCCTGCAATGCTACTGCCACTACGATAGAAAAATTTAGGCCACGCAGCATTCACATCACAAAATGTACAGTTACGAACACATCCTCTAGAACCTGTAATGGGTAATGCTTGTAGTCCTTTTTTGTTTGTGTAAAAACTAAGTTCATAATCACTGTAATCCGGAAATGCTAACGTGTCCAAATTTTTAATTTGCGTGGGTTGTTCACCATTTATTCCAGCATAATCTAAATTACCTTTTAGTAATTCAACCAAACTTTCTTCACCATCACCTTTAATATAGGCATCAATAATACGACGTGCGTATAGTTCTTCAGCAAATACTCTGTCAGTGTTAATACCACTGCCTCCAATAACAATTTTAACATCGGGCTGACGCATTTTAAGTGCTAAACTTATTAGTCTAGTTGCACGTTGACTGTTATAACTGAATACACTAAGTCCTACCCAGCGTGGCTTATAGGCAAGTATTTTGTCTGCCCAACGATTAATTATAGGATCCAGTATTTCCCAAGTTGGTTGATGGTAAAATGTGTTAAAATTAAAAAAATTATTAATGCTGTTTGCAATCTCTGGACGCTGTTTAAAGATATCATCTATTTCTGCATTAAAATCTAGGACTTTCGCACTAAATCCATGCGCAACTACATTACCTTTTAGTACTGCCGCGGCTGCAGGTGTATACCCATAATCATCTTCTATTCGTGGTGGTATTGCGATCACAATGTCCATGACTTTATTTTAGTACGTTCCTTTATAATTTGCAATAAAATTATTTAAATCTTCCGGTGTGCCTAACCCCCACATGCCAGACTCTTCAATAGTTTTAACACGTACTTTTCCGCCATCTTCAATTAATTCGTTGAATACAGGACAAACATAAAATTCATTATTGGTGCGAATATTACGTTCTATCATGCGCTCAGCACTAGCAACGTATACACTACCACGTGACCAATAATAGATACCAACAGTGGCATTAGTCGATATGGGTTGCTTCTCACGCACTTCACTAACGAAGCCATTGTGGTCCAACTTAGCATAACTCCATTTCGGATGAGTACTATTAAAGCACAAAATGCCGCCGTCCACTCCCTCGGTGGTAAAGGCATAGAGAACTTCGTTGGAATTCCATTCGACGAATTGATCTGAATTTGCAATGATGAGCGGTTCTTCATTATTGATGTACTCCTTTGCTAGTAGTGTTGTGCAAGCGGCACCTTCTGTAATGCCTTCAGTTTGCACAATTGTACAACCCGGTGCTACCATATTAAGCACAGTTTCTAAGTTGTATTTTTCATAGTGTTCTTTCTGCACTATAAAAATATAATTTGCCTCGATATTTAAATTATCAACAACTACCTGAATCATAGGTTTTGTGCCTACTTCAATTAGTGGCTTGGGGAATGTATAACCCTGTTCAGCAAAGCGCGAACCTGCGCCTGCCATTGGTATTAATACGTTCATTGTTTTACTCCGCCATGGTATACGTTGTTTAGGTTGTTCGTTGTATTCTTCAATAGCATCCAGCACTAGGCTTAAACTTACATCAGTAGTATCTGCTACTGCAAGTAGGTGTGCACCAGCATCAAGCACTGCTTGTCTACCAAGATGACTGTCTTCTATTATGAGTGTTTCACCAGGTTTGGCATCTGCTTTGAGCATACACTCAAAATACATTTCGAAGTGTGGCTTGGGTTTATGGACATCTTCGTTACTTATCCAAAAATCGAAGTATTCTATTATACCCAGTTGTAACAAACTCATCTTCACAGTATCACGAACTGCGTTACTAGCACATACTAGTGTATATCCTCTGTCTTTAATTTCTCTGCACATATCTACAAAGTCTGTTCTAGGTGTAACAGTCTCTTTTAGTATGTCCACTGTGTGCCGTTGTTTAGCACGGGCAATCTGTGCATGACGATCACTGGGCAATCCCTTACGCTCTGACAGCATGTTAAGTTTGGACCTGGTGGGCAACCCGTCATAGGTGCTCAAATGTTCTTCTATTGTAATAGCATACTCATCGCCCAGAGCTCTATTAAGTGCTTCATAATGTGTTTGCTTGCTGTCAATTAGCACGCCGTCTAAATCAAATATAACTAATTTAATCACTTTTTAAACTCTCTTGCATAGTCGTCAATATGATCACTGCAAATACCTTCAAAGCCTTCAGTATTTGTGTTATGTATTTCCGGTAAAACTGCTATGCATTCTATACCCGCTGGTGGTTTGTTTGGATATGCCCATATTAATCCATGGCTTGTAATTGTGTAGTCGTCTGTGTTATGCCAGAACCAATGAAGACTATAGTACTGTAGTGGCTCAATAGCCAGATCATTTTTTGCGTGTATAATGTAAGGGCCATCACATAACCAATCCATATCCACTTTTTGTACAGGGCCGTCATGTCCCAGATGTAGTCCGCCCTTGGTGTCGCCCCATACATCTATTTCAACTTCGTAACCAGCATCCACTGCTTCACGTATATACACAGGAGTATTCTCCATAAGAGGATATTTTCCTGTAAGATTACCTCTATGACTGATCAAGCGCATCTACTATACTCCCTAAATTTTCAAATTGTACATTGTTAAATTGCCAGCCGTCAGGCTTACGCCACTTGTCTATACGGGGTTGACAGAAAACAAACTGTGTGTTGGGTGCGTGTTTAAAAAACATTTCGAACTGTTTAATCCAGAAACTAGGATCTATTGCATGGTGTTCTACACCCCAGTAATTTTCTGTACCCTTGTAAATGTTATTGTGTTTGCCATCAGTATCCCAGAAATCGTGTCCTATAATTACTAGTATATCTGCACCGGATAGTAATGCTAAATTTACTGCATGTAATCCACTGCCCATGTGAAAAGTCTGTGTCCACTTTTCTTCCTCAGGCCAGGGCAAATCGGGTAAACACTTTACGTTGTCATAGGGAAAGAAACTATACCAGTCTTTGCGTGTATACACTGTGCCAGCGTAACCCTGCTTAACAGTTTCCATGGCCATTTGTCTGTCACAACATACTAAATGATCAACGGGATAATCTCGAAATATTGCATTTGCGCCATATATTTCACCGTGATCACGCAAATCTTCTATATGGAAACCTTTGCGACTTTCGCCGTTACCTATACAGAATGCAAACTTCATTCTATTCTACCGAAACCTGCCCAGCGTATACCATCTATACATACCCAACCGACATGCTTGCCCACATCAGGCTGTGTGTTTAGCACTAAATTTCCACGCTTGCTTGCATATCCAGGCATTGCATCTGCAGTGCTAATTAACCGCTCGTTCAGTACAAGTTTATTAATGACTACACTTCCATCACTGCGTACTGTAATACCAACTTTATTGTTTGCACCAATGTTTATATCCTGCCGTCTGCGTGTACCCACATAACCTTCCTGTGCTTTGTGTTTACCAATACAGATTTCTGTCTCGTTATCCCAAACTACTAGTGCATCACTGGGATCCATTGTATTAATACCAACACGGCGATTACCCGGTGTAGTGTAAAGCACATCACTTAGCAGTGCTTCACCTGTAACTTCAAGTTCTTTTAATTGTCCTTGACGTTTTATTGCTACATCAATCTTTGCATCTACTTCAGCAATTTCCCAGGACCAGTCTTTGGGAGGTATAGGTGCTTCCGGTGCAGGTACACTATGAAGTATATCTGCCTTAAGTGACTGATACCACTGTTTGTCTGTGGGTACATCATCAACAATTAGGGTATGTGCTTGAATAGTTTGTGCAACAAGAGTATCCTCAACTACAACTGTATCATCCATTACTGTAAGTTGTACACCTGTTGCTATATCTTCAATACCGGGCATGTCCTTAAGATCAGTAATATTACTCTTTGTTAGGCGTAGTTTACTGGTATCCAGAAGTTTAGGATCTATACTGGCTTCAGGAAAACTTAAATTAGCAAGTTTATTATCCACAGTCTCGCTGAGTACACTGTCAACCCTATCCGAAATAGTTTGCACTACTCTGGGCATGTGTTGGCGCAGTGTTTCTGCACCTGTTGTTTCCAAGTTTTTGATTGCTTGATCACTTATTTTTACATCACGTACATGTTGTTTAATAGTGTCATTTACATAGGATTGGAACTCTCCGCCCTCAAGTTTTTCTTTAACCATGTTAGTAACTAGAGCACCAACGTCAACTTGTTCCAGTGCTTCAGTTACTAGTGATTGAATTTTGGCAGCGAATTCCTGCTCGAACGCTTCTTGCAACTTGTCCATTGTTGCTCCTTGAATTATATGCTAGTATTATTTATTGCTAGAATTTGATGCAGACTACATATTCGAATGTTTTACTAAAAGCAGGTTTGTACATATTTTGCTTTTCAACTGTATAACTACTTGCACCTAAATCATGTGTAAACTTTGCTAATTGCTTGAAATACATAGTACGCCTACGTGCGGGTTCGCACATAACAAGTTCTTCACCATGAATTATATAATTTTGCTGTGTCCAGGCCTGACGATCTGTTTGATCCCATTCACGTTTGCGAATTACAATTGCATCGCCTTTATCAGTACGTAATACAAATGGCTCCTCAAAGTAACGCTGATTAGCGTACATATTTTTGTAGTCTTTGACTGTAGTAAAGAAACCTTTGCGTGTTATTTTGCTTATCATGCTCAACATCTGTCTTTGTTGATCTTCAGTTTCAGCATATGTAATCCATTCGTCGGGTGCAATTACCCAATCGAAACTCTGCTCTTGTGCTACAAAATCTGCCAGTTCACCCTCATGTACCTTACATGCACAGGGCTCTTCGCCATAGTATGGTAGTCCATCCAGTTTAGTTACATCGGATCCCATTTTGTTTAATCCGTAAGGAACTATATTAGGTCCAATCACTAGGAAACTATCCCGTGTTACATCCGGATTTTCTCCGCATGCATTTATGATACTACGGGTTTTTACTTCTGCGGCATTAATGAAGTGCTTGCCAATATCAGTCAAACTGGCAAGGTAACTTATACAATTTGGTACTTTTTTCATACTCTTCTTTTTTAACTTTCTAATAGAAATACTATGCTGTATTTATAGGTATGAGTAATAATCTTGCGATCGTTTCTTAAAACTAAATATACGCATATTATGCAACCTTATGAATATATTTCCCACATTGTTAGCGATGTTGCGGGTGAGATCCTGCCACATGTCTTTGACTATCAAGTGTTTCAAAACACACGATGGGAAGCGGATAATGAGGACAGTCTCCATAGTATTACACCCGTATTTGATCTCGATAGACAAGACCCTGAACAACGGGATCACAAGTTTTTTTATTGGGATAGTACACTTCTCCGCTGGCAACACAGTAGCAGTAAATATTCAAAAATTACTGGCAAACCCGTAGAGGCAATATATGATCATAGTTTTGAACCCCTAAATTATGAACTTGATAAAGACTTGTGGTATTTGCCAGAAGTATATTTAGAAAATGGTAGAAAACGCAACTCAGGAAAAATTGTATTACACAGTGAAATAGGCACGGAACCGGATAAAATTAAACAGCAAGGCTGGGTGCCAGTATACTGGTTTAGTCATGCATATCTATGTAGTGAATTTTATTTCCGTCATTATCGTAAATTAAAAATGGTAACTAATTATTCCTGTCGTCCTATTGTATATCCTTGGTTAAGTACAAATAGATTACTACGTCAACACAGAGTAGATTTTTTAGAACTACTGGATTTAACTAAGGGTTGCTATAGTCTCCTAAATCCTGATCCCAATGGACTAACATATTCAGGCCCTGTGCCTGCACGTAGTTTTGATGAACATGGTAACCACAGTGCAGAAATAAAAATGGATGCACTTACGCCCTGGAACACAAGTTTCCTACATGTTGTAAGTGAAACTGTATGGCAGGATAGGATACACTTTACAGAAAAAATATTCAAACCCGTTGTGCTTCATCAACCTTTCGTTGTGCTTCAAGCACCGGGTAGTTTAGAATATTTGCGCAGTTATGGATTTCAAACATTTGGTAATTGGTGGGACGAAAGTTATGATAACATCCAGGATCCAAACGAACGTTTACGTGCAATAGCGGACATTGTTAACTGGATAGCAACTCAGGATCTTTACAGTATGCGAGAAGAAATGTCGGGTGTCCTCGAACATAACTTCCGTCACTTCTACGAAAACATACCCGACTTAGTTTTAAACGAACTACGTGCTAACTTAGGGAAGGTCGTTTTGCCCTCTGATCAGAACGTAATTTAGCAATACGTGCAGCACTTTCTGCATCCTGTTTTGCCCAACGTTCTTCACGTTCAGCACTTTCAATTTGCGACAGTGTCATAAAATATACCACACCCAGTGCCATTGTAACTAAAATTACAACAAGAGCCCAGTAAGCATATGGTTGTGGCATGTTTAGTATACCGAATGTACACAGACCAGTTGCGCCCATTACAAACAAATTACTTGCAAACTTCTTATAGAACATCATATTATTCAACATTGATAACTCCTACTATATATTGTGTATAAAACACTTACTTTACTTATCTAAGATACTATATCCTGTGTGTAAAGTCAACTATTTTATTTTTTAAGTTATATAGACTGATCAGTACCTAACTGCATCAACCTTTGATATGTCCACTTTTTACCGTTTCCTGCACCATATATTCCGTCACTTATGGAGTCCAAGTGATAGGGTTGGATATTAAATGTTTCTGTCCAGTCTTCAACTGTAAAATCCTCCCCACGAGCAACAGAAAATAACAGGTATTCATTGTGCGTCATTGGCACAAGTTCATTGAAGCTCATGTTTCGTGCTACTATACAGTACACCCTGCGGCCTTCAGGATCCGGTTCAGCATTGCTTAAATAAAAATGTTCTCTACCGTCTGGATACTGCTTAGTAAGACCAGCCTCTCTAAACTTTTCTAAAGACATAAACACCTTCCCACTTTTCTCTACCTGCAAGTTTGTCGTTACCAACACCCGGACGAGTATTAAGCATCATACGTATAGTACTAACATATTCAAAGCCTACACGTTCTGCTGTTTGTTGCCATCGTTCGCAGACTTTGAATTCCTCTTTTGTTGTTTTGTAGTCAGCGATGTTAGTGGCGAAAACTCCTTCTCTATTGAGTCCTCTATGTATTCGTTCAATGGTCGGAGTAACATATCCTTCAAACCACTCATCCAGTGTTTTGTATCTAACCATGCATTGTGTATCTTCATCGCTGTACTTCTCTAGATTAAAATAAGGAGGACTACTAAATGCTAAATCTATGTCCTCGGGTTGATATTCTTCACTAACGTTTTGTATTATTGTACCTGAATTATCCAATAAACTATTTAAATATTCTAACCGTTCTACTGTCTCAGTATTGGGATCAACTCCAATATAATTATATCGCATATTACTACTGGTTATACCCAACAATCTACCGCCATAACCTGCACTGTAGTCATATACTCTCCCCCACATTACAGGACAAAGATGTTCTGCTATTGCCCTTGCGTTCTGCGCTTTGAAGTTTTGTATGTTTTCTCCTGTAACAAGTTCCAAAGCACGACGCATTGCAGTGGGATATACAAGATGATCGCCATCACGGAATTCAAAACATATTCTAATTGCTCTACGTAGTTTGGCATCGTCCCAAAATCTATCACGTAAACTGTTAGAGCCTCTGCCCTTGGGCTCTGCTGTCATCATGTTAGTAAAAACAAAACGGTTTATTTTTTGTCCAGAATTGTTACCCAGTCCTATAACATCGCCCTGTACTGAGTTATATTTTGCACCCATAAATTTTCGGATTGCCACCACGAGCCCGGACTCTGTGTAGTAATCGATAGGAACAATGCCACGATTGCGATATATATTAAACACACTATCAATAGTCTTATCAGGGTCTTTTCCATAGGTTTCCTTTGTGTATTTGTCTAACTGTGCATATAGGTCTTCATATCCTGTAAAAGTGTCTGCTACAGCATAACTTTCATCTATTTGCCAAAATTTATAGATATCCTCAATCAACCGCGGCGCATCCTTGCAATCTCTTTTGCATCATTGCTATCCTTACGCACAGGTACTAGATTACTTTTGTGTAATAAACCTATACCTGCAATCTCGTCTCCAGTATAACGATTCTCCTTGCGCTTGTAGCCATTACCAACGTTGTCTGATGTAGGCACAGTCTGTTCACGTGGGGAATAGTCCGGCATTGCATACACACCCTTGCGTCTGCCTTTTTCATCGTGCGGAAGTTTTGCTTTCAATTGTTCAGGATGCAAACCGCGCTCACGTAGCCACTTGTCATGTTCTACTTTAGCGTCTCTGTCTGCTTGCGTAATACCTTTTTGTTTACGTTTGCGTGTGTTAATAGAGCTCATGCCCCGTACTAGATGCATAGTCATTGCTTTACTCCGAACTTCATTGCTATCATAATACTATCTCGTTCGTTACCATATCTTATTCTAACACCTTCTCGTAGCATGTCAAGTTCCCAGATTCCGATCAAACATTTATTTGCCCATGAAACAATTTCACAGGCAAATTCCCTTGCATCATCTTCTGAATCGGGAGGCAAAAACTCAATGCCATCTGGATAGGGCACAACTGCTATCATTAAGAACACTGTGCCTCTTGTTGCATCTGCATCTTAGCACAGGCCGCTTCCAGCTCTGCTTCAAGTTCTTCGTTAGTCCATACACTCAAATTCATTGAGCGAGCCATGCTCTTACTGTACGCATCTGCGACAGCGTAGTATACACTCTCTTCGAGCTCAATACGCTCGTACTCCTTAAGAGTACCTGTTGGAACACGTTGTTCCCAATATTTGAGATCAGTTGCTTCAGGCATCATGCCCATCCAACAGCCGGGTTGCTTGCTGAACTCCTCAGCCTCCGCACGTTGTGCGTTAATTAAGTCTACCAAACCTTGTTCTAATGTGTACATTTTGCTCTCCTCAAAACAACTTATACACTTAATATAACATAGTTTAAAGAGTTGTCAACCTTTTTGTTGTGCTTTAATTGCTTTCTTTGCAATACGATATGCAATACGTGCGGCGTTACGTAGTTCACCTCGGTATTCGCTACCGGGCCTTGCACCCTGTTTACCGTCATTGTAGTAGCGATCCATTAGATCACTAATCTTGTTAAACTTGTCGTCGAATCTATGTGCCATTATGCTTCCTTTTCTACTACATAGTCCCAGGGTTCAGGGTGTGTTTCATTTTTAATTCTTGCATATAGTTCGGTGTAGTAACTATCTAGGTTGCCACCGAACTTGCCTTTAAGATGTTCTATCATTTGTTCAACAAAATTTAAATCACCTTTTTTATAGTTGCGAATAAGATTCTCATGTTGTTCTTTGTAGTGTGCTAGTTCAGTCATGTCGGCTAAGCCAATATCACCAGCATCAACTACACACCAACTTGGTATCTCCTTGCCTTCAATACGAAACGTATCCAGTTCCAATACTAGATATCTTTCTGCAAGACTTGCAATATCTTCTTGTGTGCTTAGTACTATTTTCATCCGTTTATCCAATTGTATACTGCTCTAAGACTTAGTGTAAGATACATTACTTCCATAAGAGCTCTGGGTGTGTCCCCATCTTTCCAGCCATAGTATACCCACATGCAACAACTGACACAACCCAGTGCCCAGCCTATCCACTGTGTATCCACGTTTGCATCAGACAGGATAAGGGTTGCTATCATAGCAATTATAAATCCTAACCAACGTCCGCCATCTATGTCTTTATAAAATCTAATCTTCATATGTGTATTATACTTTTATATACATCCAATGTCAATTTTTATTTAGGTGCGCTATAATAACGCACCATAGAAAATTACTCTTTGTGTGTGATTATTTATGGAATCATACAAAAGGCTGTTAAGCCAACGTAATAATATTATTACCCTAGGTTGACAAATATGTAAGCATTACTGTACTATCTTATAAATAACTTTGTAATCGAGAGCGACTTCAGCTCGTTAAAAATGAATGGCACTAGGAAAGACTAGGGCGGCTCGCGCCTCAAAAGCAGATGACGGTAGCAAAGACTACTGACGCCGGAAAAGACCGGGGTGTTGCTTTCCTCAAGCAAAAACAACATTTAGGAGACGAACAATGACTGAGAAGTTATTTGAGAGCCTGCGTGTGGTTTTTGGCCCACGTAGCACATATAACACTGAAGTAAAAACATGGGCACAGACTGAGTATGGAACTGACTGGCGCTGGGCGTATGAAATGATTAACAAGGGTAAAACCCCAATAAGAGGAATAGACTATTAAAATGATAACCGAAATGATGAAATGGCTTTTAAATTTTTTTAAAACTGGACACACAGTACAACAGGAACGAATTGAAAACTACTTGGCACAAAGCACAGATGCATATGATTTAGAAAACCGTATGAAAGAAATGAGATACAAGGGGATATGGGTATGAATACAATAGCATTGACAACATGGTCATTAACATGTAAAATGTGTGAACAAATTCGTAATATGTTAGGTGTTGCTCTTATAACATGTATTGCATTTACAGAAAGTGCTGGTCGTGCTAGAGCAGCAAATCAACTTTTACAAATGGGTTACGTTGAAGAAGCAAAACGTGTTATGTTGGAGAACGATTATGAATCCAATTATAATTAAAAAACTAAGTAAAATACTACAGAAACAGAAGGCAGATAAATGATCAAGAATATTTTAGTAGCAACCACAATCTTATTTGGAACAACAACTGCGAATGCAGCAACTGTCGAAATGTTAAACAAACGTGCAGACGGTGCTAAAATGGTATACAGTGAGGACATCACACGCATTGCAGTGGGTGACACAGTTACCTGGGTACCTACTGATAAAGGACATAATGTAGAGATAGTAGCGGCTCCGGAAGGCTTTGATATACCTAAGAAGTCAAAAAATAACAAAGAAGTTAGCATTACATTTGATGTACCGGGTATCTATTTTTATCAGTGTACACCACACAAGGGCATGGGTATGATTGCACTTGTTGTAGTAGGTGAGGATGTCAGCAATAAAGATAAAATTGCAAAGGCAAAAGCATTGGGTAAAAGCAAAAAGAAACTTAAAAAATTACTTGGGGAACTATAAAATGTGGCCTTATACTAAAGAAGAAAATGATAGACTAAGTTAAAACTAAGCGGGGTAACACCCGCTTTTTTTATGACATCATGCCAGTAATTATAGTATAAAACAAACCCAACACTAGAAATGCAATACCACCACCACATGCCCATATTGCTGCATTGTATAAAAATTGATCTCTTTCTTGCTGTGCTTTTTCTCTTGCCGCAATACGATCCTTGCGAATTTGTGCTTGAACATTTAGTATTTCCTGCCAAGCAGTAGGACCAAATCGCATGTTGACCATAGTGCGCAGTTCATTTTCCTGTTCTTTTATTCGCTGTTTATATAGGAAAGTCTCCAGTGCTTCTTCTTCAATACTGGCGAAACGATTAGCTCGTCTCTTTTCTTTCTGATGTAAACTTTCAACATCATACACTGCATTTGACCAGCGACCGATATCACTAATCATCGACTCTATTTCTCTACCATGCTCGAACGCGGTCTTTATTGCGCCAAACGCCGTGGATGCCATACCAAATGCGGTAAGCGGATCCATTGCATTTCCCTCCAAGTTATCGTATTTAGTCAAGGCGATAGCCAAGCAAAGCCTGGCTATCGTTTACTTAAAGTCCGTTAGGAACAATTACATAATGGATTGCTAATACAATACCAACACTTGCACCCAGTCCTATCATCATTTTTAGAAAGTCTCTGGTAACAAGAGGAAATACTGTCTTAAACTTTTCCTTGCCTGTCATAGTTGCCATAGCAAGTTCACGTCCACATAGTAGTCCTACAAACACCCATGTTGTACTCATTGGTATATCGTTTAGTTCTTTAAAGAACCATAGGATTAACCAATAGACTGCGTCAATGATTGTAGCAGAACGCACATAACGTGTGTTATGTTTTTCTAAAACAATCTTTTGTATCTTACCTCCGCCTTCACGGAACATAAATCCTAGTCCAATTATAAACACTGTGCTAATAGCAACCATAAGATCCCAGGGTATTTGTCTTGGAAGGAACACTGCAATATTTGCCATGTCATGACTTAACCAAGTAAACCACAGGAATCCTGTAGTTACCCATTGTCCTATACGCCAATAACCTTTGTGTTCTTCTTTAACTGGCTTTGCTTCATCCAGGATTTTAGTAACGCCTATCCAGATTGCATATGCCGCTACTGCCGCAACAGCATACCCCATCATAGATTTCATAAGCATTTTTTCCAAAACAAATGTACTAGCAAATGCACTCAGCACAAGAAAACTTGTTGATACTGGGACGCCTATTCTAGTTAACACCAATAGCACCGCAGGTGCCATAGCGTGATACCATTGTATTTCTTGAAAAGGTATTTTGTTTAATCGTCCATAACTAATATCACCGCCATTGGTGTACCAGCCATACCAGAGAGTATAAAGGAGAACTGCACTTGCCGCTCCCCACATAACTTTCCAACTAAATCTCTCATTGTTTGATGCAATCCATGTACCGAGAGTTTGTACACTATCGTTTGCAATAACGGCATATCCTGCGAACAGGAAGCCTATCACCATCCATAAGGTGAGTAGTTCCATTGATATCTCCTTTTGTTTGCCGCTTTTACCACGGCGCTCACAAGGTTATTTAACATTTCAATAACATCCAAAGATTACACTAATGTTACAAACTAGTCAATAAAATAAATACCATAGAGGAGATTCGATGGGGTTTTTAGAACTTGTCGGTGACGTTGGCTTTCCTATTGCAGGAGCCATAGCCGCAGGCGTATTTGTATTTGTAACACTACGCTTTATTTTAAATGGCGTTACTGACAGCGTAAACACACTTAAAAATATTATTGGGGCACTGGATAACAGAGTGCAAACAATGAACAATGACTTAGTCAAAATTGATACACTGCTAAGTTATGTGCTTCGTGTTCGTCCCAATATTGATAGAATCGCCGCCAATGAAGGCAAAGAGGATGCACGGAGAGACTAATGTTTTGGTTAGACTATAGTATTGAACAGGCAGGCCCTCACTTTAGGGTAACAGGCGATACACCTACAGAAGTTATGGATCAAGGTCTATACAAAGTTGGTGATGTGTTTGTGGTAAACGAAAACGGCTGGTTAGAGAAGATGGGTAAATTCGAGGAATTACTTTTGAGAGAAGGCCATGGAAGAGACAAATGCACTAGTAGAGGCGATTAACACATACGGTTTTCCCATTATAGCCGCAACGGCAATGGGTTACTTTATCTATTTTGTATGGAAGTGGGTAACAGAGGAGATTGATCCTGTTGTTGGCACAGCGATGCACACACTAATTGGATTAGTGGATCGTGTCCGTATGCTTGATAATGATATGATTCGCCTAAATCAGAAACTAGCAATGGTGCTGGAATACAAGGAAGAGATTGCAAAAACTAATCCTGAACTAGCACAGAACCTAGATGAAATACTAAATGAAAATAGAACACGCAGTCAATCCTTTGATAGTACGGGGAGATGACCATGCGAAAACATATAGATCATTTCAGTATTAAAAGAGTCAGAGAACCGTTTGCTCACCATTTTGCTCGTCATAGACTGGGTAATATATACACCCAACTACAGGAGCAGGGCAATGCTATTGAGTTTGAAGTAAGCAATGCAAAACGCTTGCCGGAAACTTACATTGACATTGATGTATACGCAAAGTTTAAGGATGAAAAACAACTGGTGTGGTTTGAACTTACTTCGAAGTTGCCCGATAGACGCCGTCCCAATTTTTCGGCTTACCCTGACGCATACGGTCTACCATTTTAGCATAGTAATCTGACATTGCAGGAGCCGCCATACTTGCCTTACGAGCAGTATCAAAGCATACATCCCAGTTACCTTCATAGTAATTTTTTAACCATGTTGTGTGCGCACGGGTTTGTTTATGAACAGTGTAAATGCGTAGAGGTTCTTCCTTGCCTTTGACAGCAATGTTATCCAACTCCCACCAATCAAAATCTTTCTTAGTTTGTGCTACAGTTTCAGGACCTACAATTAACAGAACACCATAACTTTTTGTCTGACTTTCCAAACGTGCAGCTACACTAACAGGATCGCCTAAACAATCATATCCTAGTTTACGTTCACTGCCTATATTACCCACTAGTATTTTTCCTGTGTTTACACCTGCACCAAGTCCTACACGGGGAGGTAGTGGACCAGGATCCTCACTGTTCCACACTGCATTTTCACGTTCTGTATTAAACTGTTCACATGCTTCTATCATTTCCAGTGCAGTTTGCACTGCAGTTCTAGCATGGTTTTCATCATCCAATGGAGCACCATGTATGTGCATACTAGCATCGCCTATATACTTAATCATTGTGCCTTCGTTACGCATCACAGGTTCTGTAATAGCAGTCATATAGGCATTGATTGTTTTTGTAAAGCCTTCTACATCAGCACCATAACTTTCGCCAAGTCCTGTAAAGTTACGCATGTCTGTCATTACACAACTTAGTACTTTTTCTTCACCTCCCAGTTTAATTAGACTAGGATCTTTTTGTAGTCTTGCCACCACTGTTGGATTTACATAGGTGCCAAACTGTTTCTTAATCTGTTGCTTTTGGAAAAACTCTAGCACAAAGCGATTAAAGACTGCATGAAAGCCTGTTATAACAGTTGTTATAAGTGGCATAGTGCCATCTATTAGGAATAGTTTTGTAGTCCAAAAATAATAGGGTGCGTATACTGCACCGCCTGCAAAAACTATAACTGCACCGCCTACAAACCAATATGGTGTAAAACGTGCAAGTACAACTAATAAAAGACCAAGCACTGCTGTTGCTGTCAGTTCGCTTATACTGCCCCACCATGGACGAGTAATCTGATCTCCGTCTATCATTGTTTGTAGCGTGATAGCAGCAGGTATAAAACTATACTGTTCACCTGTAGGTGTAGCAACCATTGTAGTTGTGCCAGCCGCTGTGGGTGCAATGATAACAGTGCGTCCTGCAAATGCACCAAAGTCTCCGCTTGCGGCACTTATTGTTTCAAAATCTTTGTTAAAACGTAACCATATTCTTGCATTAGCATCTGTTTCCACTATAGGATAACCTGGTATGCGTACTTTTTCTACACCCGCTGGCGAACTTTTAATCTGATAACTTGGTGCACCTGTTGCAACACGTATTACTTCAACTGCCAGTGCAGGATAAGTCTCTTGACCTATCTTCATTATAAGTGGCACACGGCGTACAACTCCATCTATTTCGGGCACTGTGTTTACTACACCAACACCGGGTGCGTTTAGTCCTAGTATTTCTATAGGACCTAACATGCCGTCCCATTCATATAGGAAAGGCAGGGGATCATTTATTTTAGCAACTCCACGTGGTACACCATTTTTGTTTGCAGTTGTGCTACCTGTCTGTGCAATTACAACTGCATTATCTACTAGTGCTTGTGCAAGATATTCATCACCGCCAAGTCTATCCTCTTCACTCATTATTATTGGAAGTACAATAACACCTGCACCCTGCTCTCGTAACTTCCATATTATTTCTGCTAGTTGCGCACGATTCCAGGGCCACTGTCCATACTCCTCAATAGCCGCTTCGTCAATAGCAACTACGCCAATATCCTGACTAAGTTGTGGAACGTCTGTCTGTTGAAGATAATCGAACTGCTTTAGTCTAAGCGTTTCTACTAAAAAACCGTTTTGATGATGAACGAACAGGAGCAACAATGCAGTGATTGCCGCTACTGTCCAATGTGTAATAACTTTTAACATATGTTATTTAATCAGGAATGAAACTACCTTCAACGTTTCCGTTCCATTCACGTAGTTGTTCTACTCTGCCTGTCCATGCTACATTATTGAATACAACCAATGCAACAGCGACTATGATTACTACCCATAATCTATCAGTCATAGTCATTTGGATGGCCCTCCCTGTTATCCCAGGATCCATTTTCATAGCAACCTGCTGGTAATGTATCTTTATAGTTTACACTGATATCATATCCCCATGCGCCTGCTGTACCACTTACACTTTCAAATGCACTTTCACGTGGCTTACCCCAACAACTATTTTGACTTTGTCCTGGCACTCTATACCGTGGATTAGCCTTTAGGAATTCACGTAAGTTTGCCATCTGCACAGCCATTACATTTTGCTTGTAATCCTGATAACATTTTGCGGCGGCTCTTATGTCAATGCCTTCGAATCTGTTTTCCACAGGTGCGTTACGATCATATCCTACTTTGTCAAGACATGTTTTCATTGCTTCATTATTTGGATTCGCGGCATTTGCACTGGACACTGCCAGTACACCTGCTAGTGCGATTAATGTTATTTTTAACCCTTCCATAGGCTCTCTCCTTCTCTCCTTCAGTTTTGTGTTACGGATACTGAACATCCGCCTGCAGTTGCGCAGAATTGGTTGAGACTATATGATTGACTTGTTGTACTATTCTGATCCAAGTATAAACTTGTACCTGCAGTACCATCAAGTGTAACAGTTGCACTATGCTCTGCATCATACCCTCTCTGTCTCATATCAACATTGTTTCCATCATTGTTGATTGTTAAACTCATTGTTTTACTGCCGTCATGTCCTTGAAACATTCCAACTTCGTTGTTGTCTCCATACACTTTTGCAGTAATTGTGTGATCATCATACTGTGGAACTGTACTAAAGCCGCTCCCGTTTCTTTGTCCAGTGTAAACTTTGTTATCGTCTCCCACGACATCAATTTGCGTTAGATGTTCACCTGCTTCTAAACTATCAGTTTGTGTGTAGTTTGTGTAACCGCTTGAATAAGTGCCAACACCTTGTCCTGCAAAAACTTCATTGTCGTCCCCATTCACATCCAATTTTACTTGACTACTATCTGCCGCAACCACACTACGTTGTTTTACCATTACTGTGTTATCATCACCTTGTATGTCAGCATGAGTACCTGAATAACCGGAAACCACATGATCCTGTCCTTCCTGTACAACATCCAGATCAAGTCTATCGCCACTTTGCGTAATGAATATATCATTAGCAAAACTACTGGGACTGAAATATATCAATAGTATTACTAGCAGCAGTCGCACTATCCACACTCAACTTAAAATCTAAAATTCTATTACCTTCGCCCTGATCTATGTTTAACATGTAAGCATATTCCTGGCTGAGTCTTAGTTTGATATAGTTTCCTGTTCCACTTTCTCTGATTACTACAAAGTCAGGATTCTCATCCGTAATTGCAATGTTCAGTACAGGATCATATCCAAATATTGTTTCGTTGAAAATATCGTCGAATTCACTTTTTAGTATTGCTGCCAGTCTTTTGTTACTTGCTTCCAGTGCATCAAACAGGAACTCCAGTGCAAGTGGATCATAATCCAACAGCGTATACCAAGTTTCTTCTTCGTCGATTACAAGTAAATCACGTTCCAATATATCGATCTCTAAAAAGTCCAAGTCCAAAATATCCGCAATATCCTTGATTCTCCCACGCTCTTCATCTTCATCTTTGTACACGGGTTTGCGCACAATGATTAGGTTGTTAATAAATGTTTCATCTGGATCCAGTAGCAAGGGTCTCTGTGGAGCCGAATCAATGGCTGAGACGGTAGTGGCTTGGAAGGCTTGGTTGAGAACTACCTGTCCCATGTCCGACTCCACAGAGATTTCTCCAACTGTACACAATGCCTTGGAGCCGACTTGTGTACAACTGGGTAACAGTATAACAGTACTTTGACCAAACTCATCCACACTCATACTGAAGTCCGTACCACGAACTGCAATAGTAGCAGTGGGAGTCCTGATCTTGATATTCTGTCTTGAATTCTTTGCTATTTGACCGCTGGCATAGCGTACTGTGCCAAGTGCTGCTTTAATACTAAGGGCACCGGTCTTTGTGTTAGGATCATAAACAAACTCATCTATTAGTAGTTTACTGTGTTCAGTAACATCTACTCTAGTATCGTCAACAAACTGTATAGCAGTGCGACCTTTTGCTGTCTTAACAGTATCATAACTTTCAACATCTGTACCTTTATCCACCATCAGTTCCTCGCCTCCACGGCGTTCAATCATGCTATTGCCCTTTTGTTCAATAACATCACCTATGGAGGCGAGTCCCTGCGTGGCCGAGAGAACTAACAATGTAAGAGTTACGAAAACTGTTCTATACATTGTTAGTCGCTCTGGCTAATGTCGACGTCGAAGTCATCACCACTGATAGTTAGGTCAACAGTATTGTCGTAGATGCCACTTTGGGTAACATCAACTGTACCGCCACCACCTGTGATATCTAGATCAACAGTATGTCCTGCGCTATCACCATTACCATCAATGTCAAGTGTAACTGCAACACCTTCGTCGCTGTTTGCACTGTTAGTTGATAGACTAGCACTGTTGTTAAGTGCTACGGTAATATTTGCATTTGTACCATCAAGCGTAGAGTTGATAATGTTGTTGTCGCCTGTTACTGTAAAGGCTACAGTTGCACTATCACTATCACTGGTTTCACCAATGTTGATTGTGAAATCGTTATCATCACCTGTTGCTGTAACGTTTAGTGTTACAGTATCACAACTACCTGTTGTTGTGCTACTACATAACAAATCAATTTCGTTACTGTCACCAGTAATGTCCCAAGTACCTGTGTAAGTATCGCCCTTGATGACAGCAGTGATAGTGTTATAACTACCTGTCTGCGTTATGTCAAAAGACATATCATCGCCGGTTAAACTTACTGCGGTTCCTGTTGTACCGATTACGTTGTCTGTACCATCCTGAGTAATATCTAAATCCAAGTTATCACCACTCTGTGTGATGTATATGTCATTAGCAAATGACACGCTTGCAAATAGACTAATACTAAGAACAGCAAGCAATTTTACTGCGCTTCTCATTGTTCTTCTCCTGCAGTTTTAGGCTTTCCGTTTGGGAAGTATCCTATAGCCTTATCGCCATAGTCTTTTCCTTTAAATTTCCAAAAGCCTTTTTGTTCTCCTTGTTTTACTAGTTCAGCGACCGCTGCCTCGATAGCGGCTTTCACCGCATAACTAGTAGGTTCGTTTACCGCCATCCCTGCCTCAACCTCCAGGGCCTTGGTACCCATATCAAGGAACCTAAATACATCCGCACCACTACTGTGGCTTAGGATTGTTTTTTGAGTTAACACTGTAAGCAATACTTCACCAGTTTGTACACTGATAATGCGCATTGCTACCGTTACTTGATCACTTCTATATTCTGTACTAGCACCAATGCCAAAGTATCTGGCACCTACACCTCCGCTAGTAATATTACTGTCATAACCCACAACTGCTCCTGATACTAAAAGACCCGCATACTTCAGTGCTTTGAGAGGCGATTTGCCGTCATCAAATGTTTCTGCAGTACTGCGGATCAGTTGTCGTTCTTTTGTGAGTTTGTCTAGATTACTACGTTCCAGCACAATAAACCAAGTTTCGTTACCGATATTTTTAAGTGCATCAATAACGTAAACTTCTGCGCCCTGTGTTACTGCGCTACTAAGTTGACTGAAACGTTCATTAGGTTTGCGCTGTCCTGTTTTATCTAAAAAATCATAAACAGCAATAGGAATCTTTTGCCCATCTAATTCTGGAATCTCTGCGATTACAGGCACAGGTAATGGTGCTAACTCAGGTTGTTCTGTAATACCACTTGTAGTTTTACAACCTGTCAGCATTAGACCTAGTGCGAGTATTGGTAAAAGACGCTTAAACATGTCTAGAATCCAAAGCCTGACAGCGGTACCGTTAGTTCAGTTGTAGTGCCATCTTCTTCTACAATAGTAACTGTAATAGTATCGCTAGTTAGGTCTTTTACCCAGTTAATTGTAGCACCTTCAATTTCAGCAGTGCCACTTGTAGCACCATCCTCTGTGAACATGCCATCAACTAGGTTCTTACTAATGTTTGCGTAAATTCTACTCTCAACGTTCTTAAGAAACTTAGCAAGTGTGCTGTTTTCTGCTTCGCGTTCTAGTTCGCGAGCCAGTGCCTTTGCTTCATCTTCACGTTCTTTTTTGCGTTGATTTTGTAGTTGGTCAATAGCAAGAACATGGTTACTATAACCTGTCCCGCTAAAGGCAGGGTTCTTAAAGCCAAACGTAAGATCACTTGCGTGAGCCTGCGATAAGGCGAATACCCCTAACAATATTGTGAAACTTCTTCTCATTTCCAAGCCCTCTCGTTCGACAACTAGTCTCAGATCCGCTCTCACCCAGATCCTCTAATCAAGACACAAAAAACTGCACGATGATCATAACCATCATGGAAGTAGTTGTGTCTCGATTACTCTATGTACTAGAAGTCTCTCCTCTTCCAAGTATATTTAACCGAGAATGTATGGAAAATTATAATACGTTTTTATTCGTATATTCTATTGTGGGTGTCCTGGCAACGTATGAATGTTGCACATTTGGGTAGGTGTTTTAGTTTGGCAGCACCCACATATGTACAAGCACTGCGAATACCGCCCAGTATATCCTGAACAGTGTCTGCAATACTGCCTCTGTATGGAACAAGAACTTCTCTACCTTCACTTGCACGATAGTCTTTTAGTCCACCAAAGTGCTTCTTATTTGCAGCATCACTGCTCATTCCATAGAATTGTACAAAGTGTTTTTGTTCAAAGTGTGGTACATATGTTCCATCATCTTTGCGTGTATATTCGCCACTTGCATAGTGTTTTGTAATTACTTCGCCGCCACCTTCATCATGTCCTGCTAACATACCGCCAAGCATTACAAAGTCAGCACCTCCAGCAAATGCTTTTGCTATATCACCAGGACTAGTACAGCCGCCA
>MDSZ01033942.1_pt1 | contig 22628 bp, 16 predicted proteins | sample 811201 | NCBI WGS metagenome assembly MDSZ01 (sample SAMN05326647, study PRJNA326480) | marine metagenome | isolation source: seawater | place: Indian Ocean: North | collected 2010 | reverse complement strand
TATGAGAATGATTCATAAATCTCAGATGGAACCACTACTACATCTGCTTTTGAATATTCATCTGATAGATTTTCATATGGAATAAACTTTTTGAAGTTTACTTTATCAGATAAATTTTCATTTTTTAAAATATTTTGATAATTTACTTTTGTCTTTTCCACAATTTTCCCAACACAAGTCAATGTAATATTTTTATATTTTTTTGATAAAATTACGAAAGCCCTTATTAAGGTTAAAACGCCCTTAGACTGATCAAGTCGACCTACATGCAAGATATTAAATATTTTATTATCCTTGACTATATTTCTATTTGGTTTGAAAATATTTGTATCGATAATGTTAGGTATTACTTCAATTTTTTCTGGTTGAATGTTATAAATTTCTATTAGGTTACTTTTTAAGCTATAGCTTGGCACAGTTATCGCATTGCATCTATCAAAGCAAAATTTTTCTTTCTTAATTGCACCCCAAGCCTCAACTATTTTGCGTGATTTTTTTCTGAAAAAAGGCCTCAATAACCCCCAAGGAGTATGTGATCTAATCACAACTTTAGGATTGTTTTTAGTTGAAATGTCATTTTTTTTCAAAAAAGAGAATGCTTCGCTATTGATATCCATAAACTCTACTACATCTGGTTTATTTATAAATATGAGATGACTCATTTTATCAGAAATATATTTATCAATAAAAAATCTATATGAGTTGTTAATTATTTGAGATTTCAATAAAAAATGAGGGATTTTTTTAGGCTGTTCGATAGCATCAAATGGAACATTTACAAAATCAAAATATTCTTTATTTTCAATATTATGCAATGATATTTGTCTGATATTCATGGAATGCAAAAGAGTATCTACCAGGTTTTTATTATGCATTGCTACCCCACCTTGACTTATCGGAAACGCCCACCGACATAGTAAATTAAAAGATATTTTTTTATTCATAATTTTATTCCAAATCAAAAAAATAAATCATTTTTGCAGAACCCACCTAATCTCAACCATTTGGAACGAATATTTTTTAACAATTCTATCAGCGAGGCTTGGTTTGGTACGATTATTTAATGCCATTCTGATTCTGTACTCCATGATCTTCGATAATTTCAAATTAATATAGCTCATAAATCTACCTTTCCAATCAAACCAATTTAACGAGCATTCAGTTCTTTTTAGGTTCCAAATGGCACTTATATCACTGTAATAGGATTTTGAATTACTTTTATCCCAAAATTTTCCACTATTAAATGTAAAATATGATTTATGTGTTAGATCAGTATATGCCGCAATAGAAAAAACATGAGGAACATTAATTTGAACCTTTCCATTTTTTTTTAAAATACGATGACATTCATTTAAAATGAGATCGATATTATCTATAGAGAAGTGTTCAATCGTATGCCTTAGGTAAACTAAGTCATAAGACTCGTCTTCTATTGGATACGGAAATGATAGTAAATCATGAACAATATCAACAGATTTTAGTTTAACTTTATCTAATCCAATAGATCCTATTACTTTATTTTTGCCACATCCCAGATCAATTACTTTCATAATTTTAATAACAAGAGTCGTGTTTTAGTATAACTTTCTGGCTCTCCAAATTTGGTTCGTCTAATTTTTGCATTTTGTCTCATTTTTATTGATTTCCCTGTTAAAATTAATTCAATAGCGCTAGAAATTTTTATATTTAAATCATTAACATTGCCTGATTTGAATATGTAACCACATTCTGAATCTCCTATAATTTCTGGAATACCGCCCGCATCACTTACTACTAATATCTTACCAAGCGCCATAGCTTCATGTGCAGTGTAGGGAGAGTTGTCAAAAATGGAGGGTATTACGCAAATATCTGCTTTAGCATATTCATTTATTAGCTCTTTTTGAGGTATAAAATCATGAAAATTTATTATTCCAGATATATTTTTGTGATCAGGTTTGTAACCAAAAAATTTTACATTTATTTTATCCTTAGTATAATCAGATAAATTTTCGATAGCTTTAATTAATAAATCACCACCTTTCACAGGATCATTTCTTGAAGCAAATAAAATATTAATTTTTGAATTATGTCTTCTATTTTTAATTTTATTTTTTCTAAAAAATTTCTTATCTAGTGGATATGGTAGTACAATAGGTGTTATACTTTTTTTTGTTTCTTCAGATACAAATTTTGACATCATTTTAGATGGTGCGACGACGAGGTTAGCTCTTTTTATAAAAAAAATCTCAGCCTTTCTAGCAAGAATATCCGATAAATTAATATTTTGGAAATGAAACTTTTTAAAAACATATGATGAGCCATGCAAATGAGTAACGTAATGATATCGTTTAGTTAAAGAATTCCAAAAATTTCCACCTTCTGAAAATTCTACCGAAGTTATTCTTTCTTTTTTATTAATATGCTTAAGAATTTTACTAATCCTGTATCCATTTTCTAAGTATCTGGTAAGCTTAGCAAATACTTTTAAAAATGGTATTTTATTTAAAAAGCTAGAAATCGGATGGTACTCATAATTGGGATATACATTTACTTTGCCATCCTTGAAACAATATCTGTTTTTTTCCATGAACCCGCAAACCACAGAAACACTATGTCCTTTTTTAATTAGCTCATTTGCATAAATTCGGACAAACGTCCCTGCTCCCCCAACAATTCCCTTGGACCTTGGATACCCCTTCTCTACAAAAACAAAATGTGAAATGACTACTTCCTTTTATTTTTCTTACTTCTTGCAATTATTTTCATGAGATTTCCCATTCCTGATCTATAAAAACACCCTGACGCTTATTTCCTCTCATATTTCCAGATTTAAAATAATCACCTTCAATAACATTAAAAAGCAATGCATTTTGAACTCTATCACAAAAAATATCATTTACAAATAATGCAACTTCTACAAAAAATTCACCGCGCATAAATGGATTTTTCCTTATAATGCACGATAACTCAGTATCTGAGCCCTTCAAAACAGAAAAATTTTTTTTTGCTGTCCTGTTATTTAGTTCAGTAATAAACCTTCCTTGTTCACTGTAAATAGCAATGTTTACATTAAAATTCTCTAATTTTTCTAACCCTATATTTATTACTTCTATTTTGAAACAAAAATATTGTCCAGAGATTAGATTATTAATTTTTTTCCCTAACTTATCAATTATATAGAATTTTGAAATCTTTGCTAATTGTGATCCAGTTCTATCTGCTCTATCAATAATTTCGGTTTCATTAGAAATTAACTTTAACCTATTTAAATATTCATGGATCGTATTTGAAGATTTACCTTGGAATCTTAATTTTCCATCCTCAATTAGGAAACAATCTTCGCATAGTGATTCAATCGCGCCCATGTCGTGTGTCACAAATAATACTGTTCTTCCTTCATCTGCAATTGAGTTCATTTTACCAAGGCATTTTTTTTGAAATTCTGCATCACCAACAGCTAGAACTTCATCAATTAATAAAATTTCCGGTTTTAAAAATGCGGCAACAGAAAAAGCTAGTCTAACGGTCATTCCTGTAGAAAAACGTTTAATTGGAGTATCTATAAAATATTCAATTCCTGAAAAGTCAACTATTTCGTCAAAGTTTTTATCTATTTCTCTTTTATCCATACCTAAGATGGTACCATTTAAATAGATATTTTCTCTTCCGGTTAAATCTGGATGAAACCCTGTCCCAACTTCTAAAAGACTTCCCACACGACCATTAATCGTAATTTTCCCAGATGTAGGTGCTATAATCTTTGAAATTATTTTAAGAAGAGTAGTTTTACCAGCTCCATTAGGTCCTATAAGACCGGTCACCTTCCCATGTTTAAATTCCATTGATATATCTTTTAATGCCCAAAAAATCTCTTCCTCATTACGATCTTTATTATTTTTTTTTATAGGACCAATTTTCCTAAAATTTTCAATTGGTTTTTTTACAATTGAAGAAATTTTTCCAACAAAAGTCTCATGAATCTTATCTTTGAGACCAATCCTAAACTGTTTTGATAATTTTTCTACCTTAATTGCAAAATCTTTCATTTCTATACAATTTCAGCAAAATGTTTTTCTTTAATTTGAAAATAAATAATACCACTAGAAAAAATGAATATACTAGATATAAAACCCATAATTATTAAACTCCATGGCATAGGCTGTGAGCCAATTAATGCTGATCTAAATCCTTCTATTACACCTGCCATTGGATATAATCCATACCACAAGGCAACTGTAGGTCCATATTTTTCCGATAATAGAGAAACGGGCCATACAACAGGTGCTGCATACAAAAGCAATTGAACAAAAAACAAAATCGCATGCCTAATATCTCTATATTGGATTGCCAAAGCAGAGAGCCAAATACCAGCACCAGCGGCATTAATCAACATAAACATAATTAAAAGGGGTAGCCATAAAATATTTATAGACGGTATTATGCTGTAATATAACATAAGTAAAAAGACAATGCTTAACGCAATAAAAAAGTCCAAAAGATTTGAAATTATTGGAGCAAGCGGCAATATAATTCTAGGAAAGTAAACCTTGGTAAGGATATTCATATTTCCAATCAAGCTATTCGTGGATTTTATCATTGAGGTAGAAAAATATGTCCATGGGACCAATGCTGCATATGAAAAAATAGGATAAGGTATGCTATTGCTGGGAATGTTTGCAAGATTACCAAAAATAACAGAAAAAACAAACATTGAAAAAAGAGGCCTTATGATTGCCCAAGTGAAACCTAGAATAGTCTGTTTGTACAAGACTTTAATTTCGCGAAGAACCATGAAGTACAATAAATCTTTATAGTGCACCAGCTCATTCCAGCTAAATAAATTCCAATTATTTCCAGATTTAATTACATCATATTTTTTTGAATTTTTTATTTTTTTTCCTAAAAAATTATTGATTTAAACTTTCCTTGTCACTTCCATAGTAATGATAATATTGATAATAGTAATAATAAGCCCCATAACTATTCTTCTGAGTTACTGCATTTAGCACCACACCACCTATTGGAGCATTTACATTTCTTAACGCTCTAACGGTGTGCTCAAAAGCTTTTTTATCAGTATATCCCACTTTTACAACAATAATTATTTTATCTATTTCTTTTGATACCATTGTTGCATCAGTAACAGCAACCAAAGGAGGGCTGTCAAATAGAATTATATCCCAATCTTTTTCGAGGTTTTTAATGAGGTTACCCATCTTCTTTGAACCTAATAACTCAGAGGGGTTTGGTGGAATTATACCTGATGTTACCGCTTTTAAATTATCAATATCAGTAGTCTTTACTAATTGATTAAAATCCGTGATATTACCAGATAAATAATTGGTAATACCGGGCTCTTTATCTAAATCAAATATTTTATGCACTACAGGTCTTCTTAAATCGGTATCAATTAATAAAGTTTTCCTTCCAAGATTAGCGTAAGTAATAGCCATATTGGCAACAGTTGTAGTTTTCCCTTCCCCAGGACCTGCGCTTGACACCAATATTGATTTGACTTCACTCTCTACACCAGTGTAAAGCATGCTCGTTCTTAAGCTACGATATGCCTCTGAAATTGGAGATCTTGGATCTTCACGAGTCATCAATCTTCTTTTAATTCTGCTATTTGAACTGCTGCTGCTTTTACTAAAAAAATTAAAAAACCTAAAATTGCTTAATGAATCTTCAGTATCAATAGAAGGAATAATACCTAATACTGATAGATTGTTATTTTCAATATCATGGTTGGTCTTAACCGTATTATCAATTACCTCTACTAGCATAATAAAGCCAATACTAATTCCAATTCCTAGAAATAAGCCCATTAATATAATTCTGGCGTTATTAGAAGCAGATTTTTCAGGTACACTTGCATAATCAACAATCTGAACTTTTCCAAATTGGGAAAAAATATTGATTTTAGCTTCTTCTAGTTTTTGCCTTAAAAGACTATAGTTTTGATTAAGAACAATATTATTTCTATGTAACCTTGAAAACTCAAGTTGTTTTGGTGGTAATTGATTGAGCTTTTCTTGAAAAATATTTTTTAATTCTTCAGACTGTTTATTCTTTAGCTTTAGAGCGACTATTTCATTGTCTAGCGATATTAATTGAGTTATAATTTCCTGTCTAGATTGAAGTGGGTCTTGAACTACAATCCCTTGCTTAGTCAACTCATTAACCTTATTGTTTAACTGAATTTTTAAAATGTCAATTTTTGATTTTATTGATTTTATTGCACTATGCCCTTCACCATACAAGGCTATATTTTGAATTAATTGGCCTTCAAGCGAACCGATATCATTTCGAAGATAGACAACCTGTGCATCAATTGTATTTAAAATTTTATTTGCAAGATTTTTTTCATCTTTTGATAATTTTGATTTTAAAATATTATATTTTTCTTGTTTTAATTTTGTTTCGGAGTTTGCATTATATATTTCTATTTCAATCCCAGCAATTTGAGAACTTATATCAATGGCTGGCCCATTAAGATCATACATTTTTTCTTTCTTCTTGAACTCTGTCAATTCTTTTTCAGATTTATATAAATCTAATTCAATATTTTGAACTAATTTTTCAAGAAATTTCAAAGTTTTAGATGCTTCCTCACCACTAAGATTTTTATCAAAATCTTTATATGTATCGGCAATCGTGTTTATTATTAACTGAGCCTCAATGGGCCATACACTTGTATATGAAATATCGATAATATCCGACCTCGGTCGCGGATCAATCTTCAATCTACCTAGTAACTTATCTGAGAACCTTTCTCCTATCTGATCAGTATAAGGCTGGTCACCGTAGTTAATTGGCTGATCAGATTTTGGGTCATAAAAGCCAAAGGCAAAAATTTTTTTTAGTGATTTCCTTAATTCTCTCCCACTTGGATAAAATGGATACGAACCAAATAGATCTAGGCTATTTCTTTTTATTTCCCAAATATTTTTAATTACTGCTTTTGCAACTGTTTTAGACTTAATTAACTGAATCTCGTTCTCAATTCTATTCCTATCTCTATTTCCTGTCATATCCATGATCAAGTTCGATTCTGGTTTTTCACGAATTACAATTGTGGCTTTAGCAGTATAAGAGGGTGGGGTTATTAGCACTTTATATAGACTACCTATGGTAGTTAAAAATGTAATAAAAATAATTTTTTTTGAGTGTAGCCTAAATAAAAATAGATAATCTCGGAGGGATAATGCTTTATTTCCGTGATCTATATCAAAGTTTTGAGGTGTATTTGTTCTTTTAATTTCCACGATTAACTTGTAAGTATAAATTAATTAAGCTTAATATCGTATTAATTGTTCCTACTTTATCTAAAATTAAACTTGAAAATTTTTGAGGCACTATAAATGTATCATTAGGTTTAATATTTATTAATGACGACCTGTTACCTTCTTTGAGAAAGTTATGAAGATTTATCTTGTGCATTATTTTACCATCACTATCAGGAAACTCCCTTAAAATCTTAATATCTTTGATGTTTGCCCCAGGTTTTGGACCTCCAACTATGGAAAATAAAGTAATAATATCAATTCCATCAAAAACCTGATGGCTTCCAGGATTGTTTACAAAGCCCCATACATTAACATTAATAAATATTTTTCCACCACTATCAGAGATATATCTTTCACTAGAGACTTGATAGTCTTCTACTAAATTACTAGGTATAAAATTATTACTGTTTGCAAACATTTTTTGCAAACAAAACAAACATAAGATTTGAACAACTAAATAATGTTTCATCATGAATTACGCCATTTTTTTAAAAATTTCAAAAAAAAATTATCATTTTGTATTTCTTCTTCAATCTCTATGGGAATATCTTCTCCTTGAATTAATGCTAATGGATTATGATACGTTAAATTATTTGATTCTTTTCCTATCCATTTTGATAAAATTTTATTGGCATCAAATAAACAAAAATTTCTCTTATTATCATTGTGAGCATCAGAACCTACTATTTGGCACCATCCATTTTTAATAATTTTTTCAGAAACCTTTTTTGTTTTATTGCCAAAACTTCCTAAAACGCTACCAGCATCAACTTGAATTAAACAACCAGAATTTAGCCAATCATAAACAATATTAATATTTTCCTGAACCGCTAAATACCTCTCAGGATGAGCAATAATTGGATTAACACCATTCATTTTTAAATCAAATAGTATTTTTCTTTGTAATTCAGGAATCAAATTTGGATAGAATTCAATTAGCATATATTTTTTTTTTGAAAAAGTAGCTAATGGATCATTGATTAGTTTTGAGATTTCCGGTATAAAAAAAACCTCTGATGCAGAATGCAACTTGACCGGTATATTAGCCTCATTTAAGTTATTTTGTAAACTCGTAATTTCATTTTCAATGATCTTAAAATTTACTTTTTTATTGTCCATTTTTGGATGCATGTAATGAACTGTGTTAATTACATCTGTAATTCCTTGATCAGCAGCTAATTTTAGCATATTTAACGACATTCTTAGAGATTTTGAACCGTCATCAATATTTGGTAAAACATGGTTATGAAAATCAATCATTTTTATGGAACAAGCTATTATTAACTTTATTATAAAATTTAATTATCATTTATTTTAAATAAAATTTAATAAATCAATAAAACTAGGGTAATTTAGTAAAATATTTCAGCTTTATGGTTTGTATCATAAAATACATATTTTATTTGACTTTTGGTTAAATTCGCCTAATTTGATAGGTAATCATAAAATGCAAAGATGCGGAATTTTGTAATAATATTAGTATTTTTATCGAATCTTTACGGAGTTGAAGGTTCAGTCGTATTTTACGATGGAACTTCGTTTGAAGGAGAAATTGTTAGCGTAGATCCTTATTATGTATACATCATTCCAACAGGACTTCCTTTACCTGAAGAGATTTTGGTCGAATATATAGCTACTTTGATACTTGAAAATGGGTTCATTATTGTAGAAAACAGCCAAGCTATTCAAGGTTACAGAGATGATAAATATATAATCCTAGATGACTATAGTTTCAAAGACCCGTGGAAAAGTGATCAATATTTTTTCGAAAGTGGATTAGATGATTATTATTCTAAAAGCTATGGTGACTACCGAAAAAAAACTGATATTACAGAATTTAAACAACCCAAATACGCATACAGCATTCCACCAAATCTTGATAATAATTTGGATAATTTAAACAAATTTGATTCTATGAAAAGAAAGCCTATTAATAGCAGAATGCCTCTAGTTAAAAGTAATACTTACGGATCAGTTTCCATTTATGGAGGTTATCCAATATTCCAATCGACCTCTATCAAATTTGTTACTTCTGAGCATGGTGACGGTGTAGGCTCCACTGCACCTAATGTTGGCTTATCCGGTAATATTCCAATTAAAGTGGGTCCTCTTAGCGGCATAGGGTTGCAAATAATGACTCTGGGATTTTTTGGACCGGGAAATACTGGAACTGACTTTGATGTAAAGGCTATCCAAATGGCTCCACAATTAAATTTTAGTTTGAAACCACTATTATCCTCACTTCCATCAAATATTGATATAGGAATATTTTCAGGCATCAGTTATCATATTGGATGGAATACAAAGTATACTGGTGGCGGAGTTAACTTTGGAGGAAACTTGGATTATTGGTTAGAGGGGCAACCATTTGGATTAAGGTTCTTTGCACAAACACATATTGTTCCAGGCCCTGGAACAACAATAAATAAAGAAGCTGAAGTTAAAGGAGCATTTGGAACGGCAGGTATTGCATTAGTTACTTCCTTCGCACTTACTAGTAGATAATATAAATCAGGTAAATAATTCAATATTTATTTATTAGCTATGCGGGAATGCCTGGGAATCGAACCCAGCTCTTCAGTATTAGTGAAGACATCGGCTTTGAAGGCCGTGAAGAGCACCAGCTACTCAATCATTCCCATTTTTAGCCTTTGGGCCTATACAAAACTCTATAGTCAATACCCAATTTCTTTTTTATACTCATCCCGGCTTTATCAGCTGATTTTTTTGATGGAAATCCTACAACCCGAACAGCATGAAAAAGTCTTCCATTAGTTTCAATTGGACTCACAACAACATTATAACCTATTTGTGAAACTTGAAGCTTCAAGCGTTGAGCATTTTTTTCAGCACTAAATGCACCTATTTGAACCAAAAAGTGTTTTTGATTTGAGGATAAATCATTATTCGTTTTTCTAGAATTATAAGATGAATGTATTTCTCTCAATCCATATTCAGATATATCAAGACCTGGGTACATGCTCTTATATAAGTATATATAGTACCTAGCAGAATCCTCTTCGCCTATAGCTTGAAAACTATTTACCATAAGATCAATAACTCGCTGAACTTCAGGATAATTAGGATATTCTGTTAACACCTTACTTAAATAACTGCTAGCTTGAGAATACAATCCCCTTGCAAAAAAGTATTCTCCAATTTTTATTGCAGCATCAGGAGCATACTTAGATTCTGGATATTTATCTAACAGATTGCCAAATTGTTCCAATGCAGACATACCATCTTGCGTTAATAAAGCCTTTAAAAAAAGGACATCAGGATCATTAGGAAATTTAGATATTAACTCAGGTAGTTGATCTCTTACACCTGACGAGTTCCCTTCATTTAAAAGCGCGATATACATATCAATATTTTGACTAAACAGATTAGTAGATATTATTATAAAGAATATCTTAATTGTTTGACAAATTATCAATAATCTTATCAATTTGAATACCTAAATCACTTGGTGTGGTTAATTTTAATGACAATTTTAATTTCATTAATTCAGGCCGAATATCACCTTTATTTAATTTATTCATTTCCTCAATTAAAGCAATTGCTGCTTGATTCTCCCCTTTTTCCTCTAAAACATTGGCCAATCTAATAACAGCCTCTATACTTTTAGGATTATTTTCCAATACACGACGATAAAAATTTTCTACCTCGCTATATCTGCCTAAATCAAAGAGGGCAGATTCAATTTTTTTAAAAACTTTATGTGAATTCATTTGTTCTTTCAGGGCATATAATTCCCAATTTTCAACTGCTTTTACCAAATCACGAGAGGATTCATAAATATCACCTATATATTTGAATGGAAGGCCATTTTCCGGACAAAGCTTTATCGCCTTTCTGAAAAATGAAAGCGATTCATCAACTTTACCATCTTTTTTAAATTTTAGACCTTGATATATATCAAACCTGCTTAATTTTTTTTTATTCTTTTTATTAACATACTTTTTAAACTTTTTAGTTAGTTGTGATGCCATGTCCCAATTCTCTGTTCTTTCAGCTATCTCTAATAGAAACTCAAGACCCCAAATATTACTGTTGTCTAGCCTTAAAACCTGTTCTGCTTCATATTTTGCTAAATCTAATCGTTCCATTTCTTGGTAGTCTAAAGCAAGTGATTGGTGAATATCAACTTGAGTGGGAATAGGTAAGTTGAATCTAACTGTTAAAGATTGATGGATTTTAGCTGCTTGCTCAGCATTTTCTTTTCTTAAAATATTCCCAAGTTGTAAGTACGCATTTATATGATTAGAGTTTTGTTTAACAACCTGGCGAAAAAGCTCTAATGCTCTTTTATCATCACCTTTCAATAAAAAATTTAACCCCTTAGTATACAAATCATCAGATTTAGTTTTTGGGGCAGCCCTTCCACCATAAAAAAAATACACACCCAATGAAGAAACACATAATATTAAAATAAATATTATTGCAGGACTCAATATTAATAATCTCCAGCTTCAGAATCGTAAATTCCTTCATCGATTGCTACATTACGTAAATCGTTAAGTTCATCACTTAATATTCTGTTTTTATTTTGGAGATTTCTAATTTTAGATTTAGATGAAATAATTGAGAATACGGCAGATAAATATCCAAAAAAAATACCTACTGTGAGAGACCCAAGAATAATCATTGAAACAGACGCACGGTTATCTGAAGTATCTGTTTTTTCAAACTGTAAAAATAAAAGATCAACCGCGACTTTAGATTCATCACCTGAGTTCTGGGTCAAAAAATATACCAATAAAAGTACCAAAGTCATTATGAATAAAATTTTAAGTAACTTCATCTGATTTCCTTTAAATACCTAATTATAGAATCTTACCCCTGAGGCTAATTCCATTTGAACTTAATATTTTTACATCTACCTCATCACCAACTTTTTCATTATTCATATTAAAGTTAACCCATTTGTTTGATTCTGTTCTTCCAGCCCAATCAGATTTTGATTTTTTTGATATTTTTTCAATTAAAACTTTTTCTATTTTGCCTATCATCTTTTTATTTCGAAATAAAGTATGCATCTTTTGCAGTTGAATGACTTTAGCTAAGCGTTTTTGTTTTACTTGCTCATTAATCTGGTCATCATATTCAATTGCTTTCGTTCCTCTGCGTTTTGAATATTTGAACATAAAGGCTGAATCAAATTTAATTTGTCGCATCAAATCAAGCGTATCATTAAAGTCAGATAGTTTTTCTCCTGGAAATCCTACAATTATATCAGTTGAAATAGCTACACCTGGAAGTTGCGATCTAATATTATTTGCCAGTATTAAAAATTCATCCCTTGTATAGGTTCTATTCATCCTTTTTAGGATATAATCACTTCCTGATTGCAAAGGTAAATGAATATAGTTACAAATATTATCATATTTTTTCATTGTATTTAACAAATCAATATTGATATCCTTTGGATGGGGTGAGGTGTATCTTATCCTTTTTAATCCATCTACACATGCTAATTCGCTGAGTAAATGATGAAATTCAAACCCATCGCTATTATAAGAATTAACATTTTGCCCTAGTAATGTGACCTCATGAAAACCATCTGATACTGCTTGTTCAGCTTCAGATACTATACTAGCTATAGTCCGACTTCTTTCCCGACCTCTAGTAAATGGTACAATACAAAAAGTGCAAAATTTATCACAACCCCTCATAATTGATATCCATGCATTTACACCTTCTTTTCTGCTGGGAAACAAATCATCGTAAACTTCAAACCTTGAAAGTGTAGTATCAACAATATTTTTAGAATCTATGTCACTACGATTTAATATTTCAGGAAGTTTACGATATGAATCTGGACCTAGAATTATGTCAACGTAAGGTTTGTTATCCAATAATTCATGCTTTAAACTTTGTGCCATACAGCCAAGAACACCAATTAAAAGATTAGGGTTTTTATCCTTTAATTTTCTGTAGCGGCCTAACTGAGAGTGGACTTTTTCTTCAGCATGGTCCCTAATGGAGCATGTGTTAATCATTAAAACATCTGCACTTTCAATATTTGGAGTATGCTCATAGCCTTCTTTAATTAAGATTTGTTCTACAAGTTCTGAATCTGCAACATTCATTTGACAACCATAAGTTTCAATATGATACTTATGTTTAGCTAAATCTTTAGGTAAATCTGATTGTTTTATTTGAGCTCTTGGTATTTCCATTTAGTGTTTGTGATGTAGTTTAAAATTTATCTTAGATAAATAAAATGCGATTGAAAAACTTATTTTAATTAATTTGCATAATCTCTTTTCAGTAAAGTTTACATGTTATTGATGATACAGAACTTAAATATCCTTTTAATCTTTACTTAATATTTTATAAAAACAATTTTAAATAATTAATGAAAATAAATAATAGTTTTGAGAAAAAATATTATTAACCTCATAAAATTTCGAGCTTGGTAATTTATATAGAGAAAGGAAATTATTGAACTATTTTTTATTTATTCTATCTTGAAGCAGTATGAAAGAAGTAATCTAATGGGTTTTGTGGAGTACCATAATAATGTATTTCGTAGTGCAGATGGGGCGCAGTAGATCGGCCAGTATTTCCAGTCAAGCCGATAACATCGCCACGCTTTACATTTTGACCATGCTTAACATGAATTTTAGAAAGATGAGCAAAAACAGTAGTATATCCATGATCATGGTTTAATTTAATATGATTACCGAAACCACCAACATAATAAGCTCGCTTCACAACACCATCTGCTGGTGCATACACAGGTGTTCCAGTTTTAACAGTAATATCTTGACCTTGATGCATCCTTCTAGCTCCATCAATGGGGTCTTTACGATATCCATATCCTGAATTTAAATATCCACCATCAACAGGACGAATAGATGGTATACTTCTGATTCGATCAATATCTGTTTTTACTTTATCGTATATGGAATTATAGCTAGATAGTTCCAGGCTAACTTCTCTGGAAATTTTTTCTAAATCTAATTCAAGTACAGATAATTCTTTTACTACCGCAGGAGCAAGATTGTCAACTAATAGCTTATCCTCTAATGATCTACCTCCTATACCTAATTTACGTATTTCTCGATCAATCTCAGGCATCCCGGCATAAGCTCTTACAGCTTTATCTTTACTTTCAATTTCATTCATTTGAGAATTTATTTTTTCCATTCGATCTCTGAGTCCTTCCAAATTAGCAGCCATATTTTTATAATTAGATTTAAAGTCTTCAATTCTTTTCTCATATAAAAATTTGCTTAGTTGATCTGCACCAAAGAACATAGATCCAATTAGTAAAACAGAAAGTAATATAGAAATAGAGAAAATTTGAGAACTTGTGAAGTGCCACTGCCGCACCCCCTTATCATTCTCACGATGTATAATAAAATTACTTGAATGTAATGGTTTTTTCATTCCGCGATTTTCCTTACAGCCTCTGATATTACACTAATTTATTTATTTTGCAAAATAAAACTTAAAAAATAAGTCAGCATGTTAATTAGATGATTCCATAACTACATAATTAATTATTGTCACTTTTAATTTTTTGACTAGAATTAATTTCAGTTTGTTCATCAATTGGGCTAGAATCATTATCCTGATCACCCTCAAACTCTACCTTAATTGAATTAATTTCTTCATCCTTTTCAATGATATTTTTCTTAAGCCTATCAATGTCATTAATAGTTTGAAAAAATTCAGCATCACCTGAAAATGATGCATTATGGTCATTTTTTGTTTTTGAATAAACCAAACGCCCTAAACTTTCGTAGGATTTAGTGATTTGTCTGTGAAGTTGCAGTATATCATATTTTATTTTTGATATTCGAGTTAGTTCCTCTGTTTTATTCAGGGCAACTCGACTCATCTCTTCTGCTTTTTCTACAGCAGAGCTACTCCATTCTTTCATGTTGTCTTTTAAATCATCCCAAAGTTTTGTCATAATAAAGTATAAATCGTATTAATATTTAGTAAGTTTATGAAATTTACAAAATTTACAAATTAATAAAATATTTGTTAATCATTCAAAATTATTTGCTTGCATTTATCAATAAATTTTAATTCACATAAAATCTTAATTTGGTCAGTTGATAATTGATTATCAACTCTCACAACTGCAAATGCATTACCACTATCAGATTTTCTACTTAGAATATACGCAGCAATATTAATATTTTGTTTGCCGAGAAAAGTGCCAACGCTGCCAATAACTCCTGGAACATCTTTGTTTTCAATAAACAACATAGTCCCTATAGGTGTTATTTCCATTTTAAAATTATTTACATTAATTAATCTAGGAAGATTATTATCAAAGATACTGCCATCAATTCTACTTTGTACACCTTCCGAAGATGTAATGATAGTGGAAATAATGTTACTATGATTTGAAATAATATTTGAATATCCGACTTCAAAACTAATACCTAATTCCATTGCCATTGTTTCAGCGTTGATATAATTTATTCGATCAGGAACTCGGTTTTTTAACAAACCTTTTATAAAGGCTAAATGAATTAGTTTTGTATCTTTTACTGAACCAAAACATTTAATCTCAACTTTTGTAATTGCACTATCGAAAATTTGAGATTGAATTTCACCTAATAACAGAGCTAGATCTAAAACTGGTTGTATTTTTTCTAATAATTCTAAATTTTTTACAGGCATATTTATGGCGTTAACTAATTTATCATTATTCAAATAATCTATTAATTGCATACATATAATTTTACTCACTCCCGCTTTTGCTTCTTTAGTGGAAGCGCCTAAATGGGGTGTGAGTAGAATATTTTTTAAACCAATAAATGGATGTTCATTGCTTATTGGTTCATCCCTAAAAACATCAATAGCAGCACCTGCAATAATTTTCTTTTTCAAAATATTAGCGAGGTCGTGTTCATTAATAATACCTCCACGCGCAACATTGACAATCATAGCAGAACTTTTCATCATAGACAATCTTTTATAATCAAATAAATTTTCAGTTTTCTTATTGAGAGGAATATGAACACTAATATAATCAGATTGAGATGTAAGAACATCAATATCAACAAATTTAATATTTTGGTTTTCAAACATTACTTGATTTGCATATGGATCATATACTATTGTTTTCATACCAAAAGACTGACATCTTTTTGCGACCTCATTTCCTATCTTACCAAGGCCTATTACTCCAAGTGTCTTCCCATTTAACTCATTTCCTACAAGTTTATGTCTTTCCCATTTCCCTTTTTGCAAGCTTGAATGACCTTTATGAATATTTCTTGATAAAGTCAACATAAGAGCGACAGTATGTTCGGCTGCTGACGTAGTGTTCGCATCAGGTGTGTTCATTACTACAACACCTTTTCTCGTGGCTGATATTAAGTCAATATTATCGACACCAACACCGGCTCTGCCTATTACTGTTAAATTTTTTGCCAGTTCTAAGTTACTGGATGTAATTTTGGTTCCACTTCTTATTATCCAACCGTGCGCATCTTCAGCCGATTTATTTACCTCATCTTGCGATCCATCTGGAATATAATCAACTTCTAAACCAGAGCTATGTAATAAATCTAGGCCTTCCTGTGTTATTGGATCAGATACTAAAATTTTCATATTAATTCAAAATTAGCCTCTTAATCTAATTAGATTAAGAGCTGAGCCAGCTTTAAACCAATCAATCTGAGTATCGTTATATGTGTGACAACATTCAATCTTATCGACAGTGTTATCAATATGCAGAATTGAAATAACTATTTTTTTCCCCGGTTTGAAATCTACAAGATTTTTTATTTCAAAAGTATCATCCTCACTAATTAGATCGTAATCTTGAACATTCGTAAATGTCAGTGCCAGCATCCCTTGTTTTTTTAAATTAGTTTCATGAATTCTGGCGTAGGATTTAGCTAAAATAACTTTAACACCCAAATATCGAGGCTCCATAGCAGCATGCTCTCTAGATGAACCTTCTCCATAATTTTCATCTCCAACTACGATTGTACTAATATTATTTCTTTTGTAATCACGTTGAACCTCAGGAACTGGACCATATTTATTATTTAACTGATTTTTTACAAGATTAGCTTCCCCATTAAAATAATTTATTGCTCCCGTTAGCATATTATCTGAGATATTATCAAGGTGACCTCGATATTTGAGCCACGGACCAGCCATTGATATATGATCAGTTGTACATTTTCCCTTCGCTTTAATTAAGAGCTTCATATTTTTTATATTTTTACCATCCCACTTTGGGAATGGTTTTAATAGTTGCAATCTATTGGATTTTGGATCTACTATGATTTTGACATCATCACCATCAATTTTAGGTGGTTTATAACATAGATCTTCTACATCAAAACCATTGATTGGTAATTCATAACCACTAGGCTCTTCAAACTTAAATTGCTTGCCATTTTTATCTAGAAGATGGTCATTTAATGGGTTAAATGTGAGATCGCCAGCGATAGCTAATGCAGTTACAATTTCAGGAGAACCAACAAATGCAAAAGTATTAGGATTTCCATCAGCTCTTTTTGAGAAATTCCTGTTAAAGGAGTGAACTATAGTGTTTTTTTCTTTTTTTTCTGATCCTTCACGATTCCATTGACCTATGCATGGGCCACAGGCATTTGCAAAAATATTCGCTCCAAGCTTTTCAAAAATTTCTAGATATCCATCTCGCTCTACTGTAAACCTAACTTGTTCAGAACCAGGCGTAACAGTAAAAGATGATTGAGCACTTAATCCCGCATCATTTGCTTGTTTTGCAATTGAAGCAGCCCTTGAAATATCTTCATATGAAGAGTTTGTACAAGAGCCAATTAAACCAACCTCAATCTTTTTTGGCCAATTATTTTTTTTAGTATTATCCTTCATCTTTGATATCGGTGTAGCTAGATCAGGGGTAAATGGTCCATTCAAATGAGGCTCTAATATATCTAAGTCAATTTCAATAAACTGATCATAGTACTTTGCTGGATTATTTTGAACTTCTTCATCAGATGAGAGATGATCGATAAGTTGATCAGCTAATTTAGATACTGTTTCTCTGCCTGTAGCCTTTAAATACTCACTCATGCTATTATCGTAATTAAAAATTGATGTTGTGGCACCAACTTCAGCTCCCATATTGCATATTGTTCCTTTACCAGTGCAAGAAAGGTTGCTAGCTCCAGGGCCAAAGTATTCAATTACAGATCCTGTTCCACCTTTCACACTAAGAATACCAGCTAATTTTAATATTACATCTTTTGGAGATGACCAACCGTTTAGTTTACCTAATAATTTTACCCCAATGAGTTTAGGATATTGAAGTTCCCAAGGCATCCCAGCCATAACATCTACAGCGTCAGCTCCTCCAACTCCAATTGCTATCATACCTAAGCCGCCAGCATTAACAGTATGACTGTCAGTTCCTATCATCATTCCACCGGGGAATGCATAATTTTCTAGTACTACCTGATGAATGATTCCTGCACCAGGCTTCCAAAATCCAATACCGTACTTACTTGAAACAGAATCAAGAAATTTATATACTTCATCATTATTTTTTTTTGCATTTTTTAGATCAAAACTTGCTTCCTCTTTTGCTTGTATTAAATGATCACAATGGACCGTTGCAGGAACTGCAGTCCTTTTTTTCCCGGCCATTATAAATTGTAGCAGAGCCATTTGAGCAGTAGCATCTTGCATAGCAACTCTGTCAGGAGAAAAATCTACATAGTCCTGACCCTTTAAAAAATCTTTAACAATTATATCTTCATGCAAATGAGCTGATAATATTTTTTCTGTGATAGTCATTGGCCTTTTTAAAATTTTCCTAGCCATTGAAATTTTATGCGGCATTTCAGAATAAAATTTCACTATCATTTTTTCATCAAACATTAAAATAAAATCTCCTAAAAAAAGTTTTTATAGTTAGTAATTATATAAAAAAATTTAAAAATTAGAGTGTATAATATACCCTCCATATATTGTATTTTACAACGAGCTTAACAATGATAGATTATAATTTTTAAAATGATTAAGTATATAATTCTATTTTTTTTTACTAGTAATCTTTTTGGAATTGTTAACAAAAAGATATTAGTTAATAACGATCAAGAATTAACTATACATATTGAAATAGACCCCTTAACTGATTCTGACCTATTCCCAAGTTTTTTTTTAGTGGGACTACCAAACAACGAACTACCAATTACTGAGGTATTGTTTGAGAAACCAAAAAAAATTCCATTTTTTTCAAAAATAAAAAAAAAAATTGATCCATATGTTTGGATTAATAAACAAAAAATTAAAAATCTTGAGACAGCAAGCTTAAGAATTTGCCCCCTCGAGACTGACAAAACTTATTTCGAAAGTATAATAATAAAATTAAAATTTAGTGCAAGCACCAATCTTAATAGAAAATCAAATGCTAATGAAACTACCTTTTTATCAAACAGAGTAATTAACTGGAAGGTAGCACAGAACTGGATAATAAAAAAACCAAGGCTTTTAAACAAAAAAATCAACTACAGAGATGGGATTTGGGTTTCATTCTTTGTATCTCGTGACAATGTAAAAAAAATTGATTTTTCAACCTTATCTGCCGCTATTCCTGAACTTGATCAGTATGATCCTCGTCTATTTAAAATGTTCATGAGTTATGAATTAGGCCGCAGCAGAACTCAGACATTAAACTTAGAAGTTCCTGAAAACTTAGTAGAAGTTTCAATTATGGTGTTTGGCCAAGATGATGGTTCTTTTGATGAGGATGATTATATTTTATTTTATGGTCGCGGACCAAGCGGTTATGATAATAAAAGCCAAAATCTAGTTTGGTCGCAAAATTTATACTTTAAACAAAATAAAGTTTGGCTTTTCATGCCCTATGATGATTTAATCCCTGGAAAGCGAATCAAAGAAAAGCAATCTCCTTCAAATGTAGATCTAGTCCTTGATTACGGTTTATCTCACCAGCGAATTGAAAATGACTTAATTAATTTAGAAGGATCCGGGATAATGTGGTTAGATACACCAATATTATCAGGATCCTCAATTTCAGTACAAACTACAATTTATGATCCAAAAAATGATTTTGATATTAATTTCTCAGCAGGATTCAAAGGCAACTCATCTGTTAATAATCAAATCTCTACACATGTTTTAACTATTCGTCACCCTAATCTAAGTGGCAATGAAATAGGTAGTACAATTACATGGTCAGGAACTGGGTACAGGACAATTAATGACTTATCTGCGCCTATTGATCTAGTGAATGGCTATAATTACTTTTCAATTACAAATTCATCATCAAACATTAACTCTGAACCATATTTGGATTATTTAGAATTAGAATATGGTAGATTTTTAAGTACACAACTGAATTATCACTTTTCATGTCCAGTAATCGGCCAAAATATTAGATTTGTTTTTTCAGGAGATTCTCACGAAAAAGCTATTCTTTGGGATATTTCCCAACCACATGTTCCAAAAAAATTAAATATATCAATCCAGGGATTTGCCGACTGGGAAAATTCCAATGATAGTTTAGGTTATTTTGTATTGTTTAATACGGATAATATTGAAAACGTAAATAATATTCAAATTGAAGAACCTGAAGGATTTAATCGCTTAAGAAATTCTGAACTCAATGCTAACTATTTAATAATTGGGCCTGAGGAATACAGATCCTTATCTTCAGATTTGATTGAACACCGCAAGCCTGCAATTTATGCTGATTTAGAAACAATCTATAATGAATTTTCAGCTGGCAATTTGGATCCTATGGCAATAAGAACTTTCATTCAATGGACTCAAGAAAATTGGGAACCTCCTTCACCTTTTGCGGCGTTACTACTTGGAGATAGTGGCTATGATTACAGAGACATTAATGGCAATTCAGGAATAATCGTTCCGACAATCCAAGTCGCAGGCTCACGTTCATATGCAACTGATGATCGTTTGGCAACAATTTATGGTAATATTCCAGAAATTGCCTTAGGTCGTTACCCTGCCCGCAATTCGAGCGAAGTTGAAAACTTTGTTAATAAAATAATTGCCTATGAAACTAACCCTGATCTGGGGCCGTGGAGACAAAAAATTACCCTTGTTGCAGATGATGCTTCTAGACCGGAACCTAGTCACGGATCAATCTCCACAGGTAAATCACATACATTAAATTCGGAAGAATTATCTAATCTTATCCCATCATCAATTTTAATTGATAAAATTTATATGATGGAATTTCCTGAGGTAGGAGATGCCTCTGCTTATGGCGTCATTAAACCTACTGCAACACAAGCAGTCTTTGATATTTTGAATTCTGGAACGGCCATTATATCATATATTGGACATGGCTCCCCAATACAATTAGCACAAGAAAAACTGTTATATATTGATCGAGGAGACATAAATAATATTAACACAGGATTGAAACTTCCCTTATGGATTGTTGGGACATGCTCTTTTGGACACTTTGATGACCCACTTACTGAATCATTTGCTGAAGAGTTGATAAGAGAGCCTTTGAATGCTGCGTCAATGGTTATATCAACAACTCGCCCAATTACAGTTACGGGAAACGAAAGATACACAAAAGATCTTTTTGAGTCTATGTTTCCAAATAACTCTGTATCTCCATTACCAGTTGGAGTTCTTTTACAAAATATTAAAAATGGCAATAGTGAAAGTGAGTACTTTCATCTTTTTGGTGACCCAATGATGAAATTACCGATTCCTTCTCAAAATGTATCGATAAATTCTATTAGCCCTGATACTTTAAGAACACTTGGCATTGGTTCATTTTTTGGTAATACAAATATAACTTCAGCTGAAAGTTTTGGTTCTGTTACATTATTTGATGCAGAGCGGCATGTAACACGAAATTATCTTATTAATTCACAACCTGAGAGCTTATCATATATATTGCCTGGGGCAGCATTATTCAGAGGGCAATTTTCATATCAAGGCAACACATTTTCAGGGCAAATAAGAGTTCCTCAAGATATATCATACTCATCACAACCTGCAAAAATGTTAATTTACATTCATGATAATATTCAAGATGCTATTGGTAGCTATGAAGACATTTCAATAATTGGAGGAAATACTTTTACAGAAGATAATTCAGGACCACAAATTTCATTTGAAAACAGTAATGGTTCATTAATTCATTCAGGTGATCATATTGAAGAAAATGAAAACCTAATAGTAAGAATCTCTGACCCTATTGGTATAAACGTAACAAATGAGATTGGTCATGAAATCATTCTTTTAGACCTTTTATCATCAGTAGAAACCAACATCACAAATCAATTCTATTATGATTATAATAGCATTATGAGCGGCAGAATAATTTTACCTAATTTCAATGGAAAAAGTCTACATATCGAAGTTAAAGCATGG
>MDSZ01049706.1_pt1 | contig 22631 bp, 29 predicted proteins | sample 811201 | NCBI WGS metagenome assembly MDSZ01 (sample SAMN05326647, study PRJNA326480) | marine metagenome | isolation source: seawater | place: Indian Ocean: North | collected 2010 | reverse complement strand
TTCTGGGGATTGAGTGGGTGTCCTCCTGAAACTGTCGAAAGGGTTCTAAAAAACTATAATGAATTAGTTGCTAAGAAAAAAGAAGAAGAATCAAAAGAAGAAAAAGAACGTGTTCGCAAAGAGGAAAATTATAAAAAATTTAAGGAATTAGTAAAAAAAAATCCCCCATCTAGTTTTAAAGATATTCTTGAGTATTCTATGATACTTTCCTACTATACTAAAGAATTGAATAACAAAAAATTAACATTAATGTAGAATAATTATTTTTGTTTATTAGTTAATTTATCTGAATAGAAATCCTTTACTTCTTCTACAAAATCAGGAATACCACTATCTAATATATGACCCTCTTTATTTTTACTTCCTATTACATTACAAGAATTCTGACTAATTTTTAAGTCCTTGTAGAAATCAGACATAATCTCGTTATCGGATTCTACCAAAGAATCGGAAATTTCTCTGGCACTTATAGGTCCCTGTGGTGCTATTGATTCTACATTTGACATTTCACTTATACCTACTTCATTTACTGCTCTTACGCCTATATCGTAGTATACCTGATTTCTTAATCCTGTTACTAAATATTCACATACTGAACAATTTGGGTCTGATAAAACGCTAGTTCTTATACCATTAACTCTATTAAATGATTCATATACTATAATAATATAACTCTTGATAATTCCCCCAGTTGATTCGGGTTTTTTCCAATCTAATAAAATTTTACCTTGGTCATATGATATAGCTCTAATTTTTGGTGGTGAAGGTACATCGGCATCACTTCCTAAATTTGTATTTTCAGAAGTTCTTTCAACCCAAGAGCAAGAATCTGGATCATTACAACCTAAACATATTTCTTGACATTCCTTTGATTTACAATTAGTACTACAACTTTTAATACATTCCATAGTATTTAAACCATATGGAACAAAAGAGCATTCCGTTGATTCAAATTGACAGAAATTATTAACTTTACATATTTCATCTCCAGTAAGTGGTTCTTTAGATAAAAATATTCCACCTATTTTTCCGAAAAAATTATTTTTATTATTTTTATCTAATCCAAGTTTTACAGTTTTAGTTATTAAATCTGGCATATCCATTTTCTTTAGTTTTTCATTTCCATTTACTATAATATTTATACCATTATTTGCAATAACAATTACACAGTTGTAAATTGTATTAGGTGTTATACTTACAACTGAAACAACAGGAACACCATTAAATACTAGTCTTAAAGTATTATTTAACAGATCCACATACCAATAATTACTTGAAGCAATTACCTGTCTAATACTACTCTGGTCAGGTGACACTAATGTTTTAAAGAAAAAGGAAAATGTAAAATTTCTGGAATTAATATTCGATACATTTATAGAAGAATTTGCTTTATTAAATAAATAAAATGTTCCATTACCTCCTTCTATTTCTTCGTCGGCATTTACATTAAGATAAAGAATATCATTATCCATATTTTTCTGATAAATTATATTTTTACTTCTCTCAATGTTAATCTTTGTTACTTCATCACTTTCTTGGAAATTTTCTAATGTTTCAGATTGTCTTAAATAGACTATTGTCGAAACAATTAAAATAACTAATACAAAAACTACAATTGAATATTTATAGTTCATCTCTTTAATATATTATAAATAAAAAAAAAGTACTCAGTCGCACATTTCATAATTTTCTGAGAAAGAATCAATCGCTGATTCTAATGAATAATCTTTCGCCGTAAACTTATCTACTGGTTTAAACATAACTATGTTACTCATTTCACCTAAACCATTTTGGTTATACCCTCTAACACTTACTGAGTAAGCGGTATCGGTATCTAATTTCTCAAATACTTTCTCACAACTAGTACATTGATTTACTGGCATTAGTCCCATAGTTACTCCTTCATTCTTGTTAAATGTCTTGAAAATGTAATAAATATAGCCATGAATACTGAAATCTAAACTTTCTGGGCGTTTAAATTTTAACTTTGCTTTTCCATATGTTGTTGTCACGTTTATTTTAGGAGACGGTGGTGTTTCATTTGCCTTATTTCTCATATCAACATTCCCCTTTTTGAAAAAAACTTCTTCGGGGTCCCATGGGCATCGCTTTTTATCTACAACGCATTTATTACAAATATTCTCGCAACTTAAATACGAACATTTTGGGTTATCAGTACACTTGTTCATACAATCTAATGGACCATTACCGGCTGCTTTATAATCACATTGACTTAACGAAAAATTTTCGCGGGTTAATGTAGTATATATAAGGTATATGCGATGAAATATCAATAAAACTACAACTAATACTGCTAATCCAGCAATTATGTTAAATACGTCTAGTTTCATACCGCTATAATATTAATAGAAATAAAATTATTATATTTTTTTATGGAAATATAGTATATGGATATAATCTTTACTGTATTAGTATTAATTATATTAGTATTATGTAATCTTTTAATAGGTGGTAATAAAAAGAAGTTTAAGCGATTAAGGTACGGAATTTATATACTACTTATTTGTATAATTGTAATACTAGTCATATGTTATTATAATAAAAGAAAACCGGAAAAATATCAAAGCGGAGGTGCTTATAACAAACAAAAAAAAATAAATGAATTACTTGACAGATGTAAACTTCCTAGAAATTATAGTGAAACTAGTCATTGTTTCAGAGATAATACGCACCAAACGTGCTGTATGTTAAGTCCTTCTGTGAGAAAATATGCTGATACTACCGGTAATGAAATTGGAAAAGCTTCTGTCAAGGCTTATAAAAAATATTTAAAACAGCAAAATTTACCAATACCATCAGATGATGAATTGGCAAATATGTCCACTCCTTGGTGTACATGTCTTGGAGCACAAGTGTGTTCAAACTATAAATTTAATAAGGGAACAAAAACAAAAATAAAATTTATAAATAATAAACAAGACGAAAGTATAGTTAATAGTCCTAATCCAAAATGTGAATTGTTTATATCAGATAAATTTCTAACACGTATTCATAATACTCCTGGAGTAAACAAAATTAATCATAATATAAGTGATTCTATTTGTGAAGATGAATTGTTAAAAAAAACAGTGAACATTATTTAAAAATCATACATATCCTCTTCATCTTCACCCATTTCTGGAGGTGGATGTAATCCAAATTTGTTAATTGCCTTTAAGGATATTTTTGTAGCGTTAAATACCCTTCCTATTAAATTATCAACTTTTACCCTATTTTCCATACTTTTTTTATACACTGTGTCTAAACAATTCCAAGTTACAGGATTAATATTACTATATTTATCTTCTTTAATAAATAATATTCCTAAGTCTTCCTCTTTAAAAGCATAATATTCTGAATCATTTGGTTTCTGAAACTTCTGTGCTATTACTTTGCTTGCCAATTCAATACCTGGTGCTGGTGTATAATTTACTTCAAATAATTCTTTATAATAGTTATTATAGTAAAATGATACTAAAAGAAGTATAAATATAGAAAAAACAAGTATTAAGTTTAATTGTCTTGATTTCATCCTAATAATTAAAAATAAATTAATTATTAACTAATAATGTATTAGTGTTACAGTTTTTATATCCCTGAGGTTTAATGAACTTATTGGTTTTATCGAAAGTATTTTGTTTAATTTTATCCATTTTTGTATAATATATAACAATTATATTTAAATATAGACAATAAATACTATTAATTTATTTATTAGTAAAATCTTCTACTAGTTCTTCTTCTACTAGTAATGGTTCTACTTGTGCTAATCTACCTTCTATAGCCTTTATTTTTTCCGTTAATTCATTTATAATACCTTCCTGCGCACCTACTTGTTCATACATTTTAGTCATAGCCTGCCACATTATAACACCCATAGCCTCGTTGTCTACTAATTGCCCTTGAACTGCTAATGGGTATGATTTCATTACTTCATCGCTTTTAAATACAAATCCCGATGGTCCCTTATATCCTAGAATTATCTTTCCTTCATTTACTGGTTTTTTGTCTGTCCCCTTCATTGTATTACTTTTAAAGGTCATTGTGGGGTCTGCTTCTACTCCACCTGCATCACTTAATGGAGACATAGTATCTTCAAAATTTTCTAATAATTTGGATTTAAACTGATAAATAATAATCATTAAAATGATAAATAAAACTAAACATAAAACAAAAAAACGCATATCTTTCTATTATTAATTAATATTAAAATTAATTGTCTGTAACGTTATTATCTGGATTTTCAATATTATTAAATGTATATTTTCTAGCGAGTACGGATATTGGAGTACTATTCTTAGCAAGTTTTCTTAACTCATTCATTAAATTGTCTATAAGCATACGTTGATTAGTAGTTTCTGTAAATATCTTGTGGTCTTGGTCCATTATCTTAATATAAAATTCAGGATCATCCGCTTGTTCTTCAGTTATTTCATTTGAAAATACACTGTTACCATCATTATAAAGTATAGACTTTTTTAATAAAAGTGATAATACTTCATCGTTAATACTTGGATCTCCTAGGGGAACATTGTTTGATGATAACATCTCTTTTGCATTTTTTGATAAAGTAGCAGAATCTAATCCTGTATTAACCATAATTTCACTTAAAGATGAAAAATTTTCGGTCATTTGCTGTCTTAATAACACTATTAAAACGAGAATAATTAAAACAAAAATTACCTTTAACATATCTAATAATAATATAGATTTTTAATTAAGATTATTTCACAAACAAAAAATGGTAAAAGATAAACTAGAGCATTGAAATTCATAAATGAAAGAATCATGACTATTATCAAAGCAAATTTATTGAAAGAAGCTACTCTTTTTGGTCTTACATTAAATAAGTAAAGTGCCTTTAATCTAAATAAAAGCAAAATTGAAATAATTATAGCGCCATCATGTCCGAATTTGCAAATATTAGATTGAGGGGTGCTTAGTTTTCCTATTGGATGTTTTAAATATTCATCATTAAATTTTACTAGAGGATGTGCAAAACTATAACATGTTTTAAAGCATCTAAGCATATAAATTACATATACTATTTCCAATACGGTTATTATTAGTAATTTATCCATATAATAAATTACGGATATAATTATTTAAGTATTATTTACAATTTCATTTTCGGCTTCTTCAAGAGGTATAACATGTAGTTTAAAATTGTTCTTTTTATCATTAAAATTTACTTTTACTGTTTCAGACATTTCCTCCTGATTTCCTGGTAAACTTTTTAAATCTATTGAATGAAATGGATATTTGTGACCAAAGGAGTACATATCTTTACTGGAACATTCCATTCTTGTATTTGATGGTACCATACTGAAAACTTTATCGTCTGTTAAATAAGTAATTTGTTCACCCTGAGCTTCATCTACAGTAGCACATTCAAAGTTTTCTGTAAACATACTCTTGAAAAAGTTATAATTAATATAACCGTAAACGATGATAGTTATTATTACTATAATTATAGCTGATTTGTATGCGTTAGAATTACTTACGTTCATAAACTGTAAATATTTATACACTAAAAGAAATATAACTGAAATAAGCAAAATCATCTCCAGTATATCTCTAGTCATAACCTTATTTTTATAATGTTTATCCCGCTTTGAAAAGGTAATGTTTTTGAAAATCGCGGTAACTAAAATGACTTCTAGTAAAACTAATAATGCTAATAAAATCAATGTAAAGAAATTAATCATATATTATTATATAATAAAAAAATGAATAACAGAGATGAAAAAATAGATAGAGATGATGATATTTGGAATCAAGTCACAATTATAAGAGGAAAGGTTGCCGCCGCGGACAAATTACGCGATGGAAGAATGAAGGCCGTTGAGAAACGTGGAGGTCAATTAAGTAATGAAGCAGTCGCAATGGCAAAATTAGATAACTCCGACGATGTAGGAAAAATAAAGTCGAATACTAAAGAATTTGGTAAATTAGTAGTTGAAGCGCGTGTAGCTAAAGGATATAATAAACGTAAAGATTTCGCCAAAAGATTACAAGTTAGTGAAAAAGATTTGGCGGATATTGAAAATGGTACTGGAAAATATAATGGACCTTTAGTAGGAAAATGTAAAAGAGAACTTAAAATTGGTTTAAAAAACAAGAAAAAATAATTTATTTCTATAACTATTATAGTTATGCCACAAGGGGAAGAATTTCAACTTTCAGTACTTCGTTGGATAGAGAAAAATGGTATTTCCGATTTTTCACTTGATTTTAATCAATATCTTAGAGAAATCTATTCGGAAGTAATTAAATGCTATACAGATAAGGATTTTACTATTAAAGAAAAGGGTACAATTAAAAGACCTAGTTATAATAATCCCTTAGTTTTAGATGTACTTGATTACATTCTTAAAAATGATAAAAGTTTATTAACTAATCTTTCAGTAAATGAAAAACATTTTCTTTCTAGATTGGAATCTGACGAAAAAATAAAATTTAAAGAAATAGTGGAATGGTTCAATATTTATGGTGATAACATTCTTGAAAGTATATATAGATTGAGTAAAAGTGATAAAATACCCGAAAATCTTAGGACTAGAATGTTTGATGAATCTCTATTAGGAAAATATACACCTATATCAGTTTGTCAAGATATAGAAAAAAATATAGTCAAACAGACAAATTATAATTTAAGTTATGTTAGTGATGGTTATAGTAAGAATATTGAATTGTCAGTTAATACAAAAAATAGTACTGAATTAGGAAAAGACACACTCGATAAAATAGTTAGAACTATACTCTTATTACCTAAATTTAATATAAGCAGAGTTGCTGATACGCCAGTAAAAGTAAATTTGTATTTATCTTCTATTAAAAAAAGATGTCTAAACAAAAAAACAAAAATACTTGGTTCAAATAATATTAACTCAGGGGTTACTGTATTTAAATACAATGAGAATTTACCTATAATTACTACAGTTTACAGAAGTGAAGAAATGTATAAACTAATTATTCATGAATTAATTCATAACTATAAATATGATTTCGCATTTTTAGAATTTAATCTTAAACTATCTGATTTTATAAATATATCTAGAGATACTAAACTTACGGTAAATGAATCATATACAGAAGTAGTAACTGTACTACTAAATACTATTGTTGAATCCTTTAATTTTAAAAAGATGGTAAACTATGATTTATTTAAAGTTATGATAAATTACGAAGCACAGTATAGTCTTCTTCAATGTGCCCGTATCCTAAAATTCTATGAATTTACTAGTGCGGATGATTTTTTTCAAAGATATGATAACAAAAATAGATTTAGACAAAATACCAATGTATTTTCCTACTTTTTTATAAAAACAGCACTATTGGTAAATTCAGGTGCATTATTGAACTTTTTTGAACGTTATACTAATAATTTTTATCTTAAAAAGGGTAATATCTACTATATAAAATCGGAATACGAAGCCCTAATAATAAAATCACTTAAACGTAGTCAATTTCAAAATGGTATAAACCATTTTTTCAATAAATTAGAAGGATCAAACAGTTTTGATAATCCAAAGGAACTATGTAAAAGTCTTAGAATGACTGTATTTGGGTAGTTCTTAAATATTTTTTTATTGATTCATTAAATTGAATAAATTTTATTTAAAAATAATTATATAAGTATTACTATACCAAAATGGGTATTAAGGATCTCAACGCTTTCTTGAAAGAGCATACACCTAATGCTGTAACTAATCTCCACTTTAATGAATTGAGTGGTAAAACTGTTGCGGTTGATACTAGTATTTATCTATACAAATTTATGTACAAAAATGAAAGATTTCTAGAATCATTTTTCAATCAAATCGCACATTTGCGTCAATATAATATTACACCTATTTACGTTTTTGATGGTGCTCCTCCACCCGAAAAAATGGAGGAAATTAAGGTAAGAAAAGCCCGAAAGCAGATAATTAAAAATGATATATCTACATTGAAAGACGAATTAGAAGTACTTAAGCAAAAGAAAACCCAACTAGACGAAAATTCTAATGAATCTGATGAACTAAAGAAACTTATTATGGCGACTACATTTAAATTGGCAAAAACTAAAAAGAAACTAATCTATATTACACCTGAAAATATTAACGAACTTAAATATTTGCTAGACTTAATGAACGTAAAATACATTCAAGCCAATGGAGAAGCAGATAGTGTATGTAGCAAGTTGAATAAAAACGGTGTAGTTGATATGGTACTAAGTGATGATATGGACCTTCTTGTTACTGGAACACGGGTTCTTTTGCGTGATTATTGTCTTGGAAGCAATAGAATACTAGTATATAACACCGATTCTATCATGAATACTCTTGAAATTACGTATGATATGTGGGTTGATTTCTGTATTTTGTGTGGTTGCGATTACTCAAAACGTATTAGAGGAATGGGACCCAATAACTCATTTAAATACATAAAGGAATGTGGTAATATCGAAGAAATCCTTAATAGATATGTAGGGGAAGATAAGAAATTTAAGGAACTGCCAAAAAATTTTGACTACATTAAATCTAGAGAATTGATGAAATTCTGTAGTCATTACTCAGAATTGTATAATCAAATCAATGTTGAAATGGAACCATTATTTGGAAACCAATTGGATACTATTAATAAATTTATTAAGAAAAATACGGTTTTAACGGATACCAAAATTAGGAATCGTCTATATAGTATATATAGAACTAAAATTTAATATCAGTTAATAATAATAGAATGTTAAATTCGCAGATTACACTAACACTTTTTTTCTTATATGTAGTAATAATTTCAGATAAATTCTTTGATGTTATATCTTGCCGTCTACAAAGATTAATTACTGTAAATGTATTTGTAAGACACTTCTTTATTTTTATGAATATTTTCCTATTTACATTTATTTTAGGATGGTACACCGAATTTTCAATATTCGATGCGAAACAAAGTTTCGATGAAAATACTAAACGAAAAGAAGAATTTAAAGGCACTGATGACAATAAATTAATTTTAGATAAATTAAATATCAAAAATGAAGGAATTATTATTTTAAAATATTTGGGATATAGTTTTCTCATTTACGTAATATTTCTATTAACTACTAAATGTGAATTAGAATATTTGTTACCATTTTTGATATTAATTTTAGCGTCATTTATAATTTTTATAATTAAAACCTATGGTAAAGATAAAAAAAATATTAGTTCCAAATTAGCCCTATTTGAATTTGTTTCAAAAAAAGAGAAAATGAAAAATATAAATGAATATTTAAAAAAAAATAGCGAAAAATCTCTAGAAGAAAAGCAGGAAGAAATAACAAAAATTCATACAAATTATATTTTAACTAACCTTGAAAATACATTATTTATACTTTCCTTAGTGATATTACTTATAGGTGTATTTATGTATCTAAAAAGAAAAAGAAACGAGTATAATGATAATTTCAATTATCTAACCTTTATCTTTGGAACACTAAAATGTCAATTTAATAATATTATTATTTGATAAAATAAAATAGTTGTAATTATTATATATGTTTGAATCTACCGCTGCTGCTTTAGCATTTGTTTTTGGACTAATCGCTGTAGCATTAACATTCTTATTTGAGTTTAATTTGTTTAGATTAGTAGGAACTATAGTTTTAACGCTTTTTCTAGTATATCAAATTAGTTGTTTAGATCTTGGTGACTGTGATGTATTATCGTATACCCACGCTCTTATTCCATTTGTACTCTCGGTGTACTTTGTTTATTTATACTATACCCAAAAAAAAGACGATAAAAAGAAAAAGAAAAAAGAAAAGGCTAAACGAGATAAAAAAGTAAAAGAGATTAAAGAAAGAAAATTTAATTTCTTTTAATTATTTTCAATTACATACCACTTAGAACCATCAGTTATACATTCTATACATTCTCCTAGAACAAGAGTAGACACGGTTTGTGAATTAGCTGCGGCAGTATTTAATTTAACAACATTCGTACCAGAACTTTCGTTTTGATTTAATACTAAGTCATTTGACGCTGCTGTTATTATAAATTTAAAGTTAGCACCAGCATTATCTGCTACAGCTGGTAGTTTAAAAGTAATATTATTTGAACTTGGGTCAACAAAAATAATTGAACCAGATTGTTCCATAGTTAATTCGTGTGTTGTACTTGATGAATATGAAAATGTATTATACCTACTAAGTATTGCTTTGCTAAAAGATGATGCCATTTTATTTTATTATTATTAAATATAATTATTTCTTAAATCATTCTTGGGATTAATTCTTATTAATTAATTCTTTAATTTCATCTTCGGTCATATGGTCATTCAAAAGTGCGTTACAGACTGATTTAATTGTTAGAGTGATAACGGTATCTGTTTGTGTTGGATATTCGTCAATAATTCTATCTGCGTGATCATATAGATTCGCCCCATAAATAATGAGGGATATTTGATTATTTTTTGTAATTATTTCTTTTAACTTATTAATTTGTTTAACCAATCCAGTTCTTTGAACTACACGGGTATCTCCGAAAAGTGGACATAGAAGATTCCAAAGCTCTGTTACTGGTTCATATCCTTCTATTACACGGTACCCTTGAATAAATTTATCTAGTGCTTCCTTGATATACGACATTTCCCTCTAATTTATCCTTTGATAAGATATATTATTCAATTTATTTTTAAATTATTTAAGTCTAATTAAAGTTACATTAATTAAGATTTATGGAATCACACGACGATTCTAGGTACTACTTGTATTTATATAAAAATCTTTATTCCCCAGGAAATTCGGTTGAAGTTTTTAATGATATTCAAAGGGAAATATCCAAGGGGAAACTTCATATACTTTATAATAAATATCAGATGAAATATGGTTACAATTCTAATTTTATAATTCCCTATAACAATAATAATTTAGTAATCCTTAACAATCCAGATGACGTTGAAAAAATTGTTAGAGAACATATTAAGAAAACACCATATCTTAAACCGCTTTTATATGATTCGATTATTTCTACTACTTCAGTAGAACATTGGAAAGACCAAAGAAAAGATTATCAACCAGCATTTAGCTCAGAAAACTATCAACATATGATAAATATATCAAATGCCCGCTCTAGACATTGTGTGTCCATTTTAAAACATACACTTTTAGATAATTCTGAAATAGATATATACAATTTCTTTTTAAATGAAACACTGGCACAACTACACCTAGCATTATTTGGTATTTCAAATGAATTCCAAAAGGAAACTAATCCTAAGATAAGAGAAACGTTTAGAGGGGAAAATATTCCTTATGGGAGAGAATATGCTTTTTCTCTTTTAGATGAAATTAAAAGGGGTCATGGTTCGTTAAGTGTTGCAATGACTACTAGAGATAGTAAATTGAAAACTAAGAGAGAAGACTTTGGAAACGCTCTGACCTTTACATTTGCTGGTCATGATACTACCGCTAATACATTAACATGGTTAGTATTTGAGTTATGTAGACATCCTAAACATTACACTAAACTTCAAACTGAAGTTAATTTATTCTGGAAAAATAAGGGTACAAATTTAGATATTTACTATAATGATTTTAAACAATTACCATTTATGACCCGTTGTATTATGGAAACATTAAGATTATGGACATCAATACCAAATGGAACATCACGTGAACTAGAGCATGATGATTATATTACTGGTAAAAACGGTGACAAATTTTTACTGAAAAAAGGCACTCATGTCCAAATACCTAACTGGACAAGACATAGAAATCCATTACTATGGGGGGAAGATTGTAATATATTTAATCCAGATAGAGAGTTTAAAGAAGATGAAATATGGAATAATAGTGGAATCGCTGCCTATAATCCCAGTTCGGAAAGATTCAGTCCATTTACATATGGACCTAGAGACTGTATTGGTAAAAACTTTTCACAAATAGAAATGCGCATTATTCTACTTCATTTATTAAGTAATTTTACTTTTAGTCTAAAAGAAGAACAATTGAATAAATACAGCGAAAATGATCTAAGTTTTAATGCCGCTACATTAGGTCCAAGAAATATTCACAATAAAACTTTATTTGAAAACTCACTTGGGATGTATATTAATGTAGAAACCGTAACTTTATCGAAATTGTAATCCGAAATAATTTATCTATATTATTTAATGGATACATACTTAATTATTTTATTACTTATTACATCACTTTCGTGGAATGTGATGTCACTTTTAGTCAAAGAAGGTTTATATTATACGACCCCACTAAGTTCAATGTTTGTTAAGTCACTTGTATTTTTCCTAATAGCAATGTGTATTTTAGCGTACTTTAAATTTAAGGGAACTAATATATTTACTAGTAAAACTAAAAAAGCACTAAGGTTTTACTTTGTTGCAGTTCTTTTAACATTTTTTTTAGGTACCTACCCCTTTTTGAAGATGTTAAAACAAGCAGAAAAAATTTCTTTAGTCATTTTCTTACAATCGGTTTTTACATTAATATTAGTTTCAATCTTGTCCTATTTTTTCTTAAATGAAAGATACACGTGGACACAAATATTGGGAATGATAATTGGATTAATTGGAACTGGAATTATTATTTTTAATAGTAATGTGTATAAAAAAAATTAGATTATATTAGATGAACATATATCTTTATTTAGCGTTGGCTATTGTAGGTTTTTCAATAGCAATAATTTTTGAAAAAAAAACTTTAAAATTTATAGACCCCGAGATAGCATTAATATTTAAAGGAATACTCTATTTATTTTTTGGTATTATATTATTTGTTAGTTTAAAATTACTTAATAAACCAATAATTGGTAAAGAACACAAAAATTATAAAAAAGGGATACTATATTTAATAATTGCGTATATTATAGCTTTTCTTCTTGGAAATCTTTTATATTATAACGTATTACAAAAAACTAATGAAGTAACAAAGGTATCGTTTATTTTGATTGTATTTAATACCATAATATCATTAATTTTAACCTATTTTATACGTGGAGAAAGAATAAACTTAAAATCGTTACTAGGTATTTTAGTCGCTGTTTTAGGAGTATCAATATTATTATTATATTAAATGTCTATCAAACAAAAATAAAATATTTAAAAATTATATATGGATAACCTTAGTTTTAATATACAAGAAAACTTCCAAGATAATGGAGTTGACTTTATAGAGGGAGGATCAAATAATAGCAATTCAAACTTATCACCATTAGTTATCGCCGGTAATTCAGACTTTAATCACCAAGCACCTACTCTTTGGAAATATTTAGGAATCAATAATCTAAATGAGCTTCAAACTGATTGTGGATTCAAATGTGCCGATGAAGGATTAAAATGTGCCGGCGAATGTAGTAGTTTTGATAAAAAATGTAATTATAAATGTGCCAGTGAAGCACTTAATTGCTTAAAAGACTGTATGGATTTAAGACCTACCGTTATGGTAGAAGAAGCAATAGAAGAAGAAGAAATGGTAGAAGTAGAAGAGAAAGTCGAAAGAGTAAAAAAACCACCCCCATCATCGTATGATTCCAATATCGGAATATATGCTAATTTTATGCCCCATCCAGAAAGTAGTTTTAAAGTAACTACAGAATATGGTATTTATCCTAATTTAGCAGATAGGACACTAAAAGAAAATGAACGTTTAGAAGAGTTAAACCAATACGCTGATGATATGCGCTAGATTATATTACATCAGTTTCTATAAATTCTATATAATCTCCCTTTTTTAAATTATTTTTCTTACTTGTACCTTTATTAACCTCTATAGCGTACCTAAAAGGTCTGTCTAGTGTTCTAGATTCAGTACATTTAGGTTTCATATTTTCAATTACACCAACAACTTTATAATTATGGTCTAGACATATAATTTCAAGAGGAATATATGTATTTTTCATCCAAAATGTAAAAAGACCATACCTATTATAATCAAATAATAGTCCATGATTCTTTTTTAATTTATCTTTACGGTGCATTAATCCCAGTTTTTTATCATGAGCTCTTTTTATGTATATTGTGACTATTCTTCCGTCTTTTGAAAAGAATCCCTCGTTTTTGTTTCTATTTATTCTATAATAAGCAATATAAACTACAAAAATTACCAGTAATAAATATACCATTTCATGTAACATAGCACTTATTTTAACTATATACTACATTTTATTTTATTTTTTATATCTTTCGTTAAAAATAAAATGATAAAAATATATTAACAAATTATTACCATGGACGATTTTGAAACTAAAACATTTGTAATCGAGAGTTTAAATTTAGAAGATACTTCTTTAGAAGACTTAATGAAACAACGAGAAACCGATTTTTTAGATATAGATGACCTCAATGTATTCTACTCATATCCATATTTTTCTAGAGACGTCTTTGATTTTCAGTTTAGAATGTTCACTGAGGACAATCAGTTAGTTCTTGAAGACGTAAAATGTAATGATACTTCTGAAGATGACCTGAATTCTATTGTAGTTAATAGTGAATTAGCAAGAATTGATATTAACAAGGGGTTAGAACTTATTAAAAATAATTGTGATTTAAAATCTGGAAAAGAAATTACTATAGATACTGATATCTTAAAATATGACTTTGAAGGACTAAATGAAGAGGAAATTAAACAAATTATTGTAAATAACAAAAATATAGTTTTACTTGAACTCTATAAAAATTTCTTTTAAAATACTATATGGTAGCTAAAACTGATAGATTAAAAAAATTATCAAAAAAAAATAGACCTAGTTCCAGTTATCAACTTAGTTTAATATCACCAAGGGTAACAACTAAAACGAAAACGAAAAAGTCTATAAATCTAAAAAGGGTACTTTTTAAAAATATGAAGTGTTCTAATATGACTACTCTATTAAATACTATAAAAGTTGTAAAAACACTCGGAGAGGGGTCTACTGGTCATTCTCTAAAACTATGCGGAGACTATAATTGTGAGTATCCAATATCAGCTAAATTTTCAAAAGTTTCCAATAAATTTGATTTTAACCATAAACATCCAGTTAAAGTAGAAATGAAAGTTCAAAAAATAGTTAACAGTTTAATTGAGCAAAATATAACACCCCATTTTAACAGAACATATGGTGATTCTATTATATGTAATGCTGATGAATTACTTAAGATAAAACATTTTATAAAATACTTTAAGGAATATCAATTAGGTTATGTTTCTAAAAACATATTTCAAGATGTTAAAAAGGTGGTAGTTTCTTTTATGGAAATTGGTATGTCTGATTTATTTGAATACTTAATTCAAAATTCAGAAAAGATATCTGTAATAGAAATGAAATGTATAATATTTCAAATATACTACACTTTAATGTGTATTCAGTATCATGAACCAGGATTTAAACATCTTGATTTAAAAACAGACAATATATTAGTATTTGAAACTGATAAAAAAAAAACTAAGGGAAGGGTAAATAGTTATAAAGTAGCAGGAAAAACCTTTTATTTACCAGCAGATATAATACAAGTAAAAATATTCGATTTTGATTTCGCCGTATCAAACAAAATAGAAAATAGTAAAATAAATTGTGATATGTTCCCTAAAATAGGATTATCAAGAGATCATAATCCTGTTCAGGACGTTCATTACCTTTTAAACTTTATGGTAAATTTCAGAAAAGAATTTTTTAAATATAAAAAGGGTATATTAGATTTTATTAATAAATTATTACCAAAAAGTTTAAACGGTGAAAATGGGTCAGATAATTTACCACTTGTAAAATACAGGTTGTCTAATTATTATATTGAAAGTTCAGATGATTGTAATTTTGTGCCAGAAAAAGGTGTTATGATGACTCCCGCTGAAGCTTTAATTGATAGTGATATTTTTGATGAATTTACAGATAAAGCTAAAAATAAAAAGGTACTCAATTCATATAATAGCAAAATAACTGAAAATGAATTAGAACAGTTACGAAAAAGAAGTGATATGTTTATTCAGTAATTAATAATTTCTGTTATTTCTTCTACATAAAAATCACGCATCCTCATATTTTGTCGTAAATTAAGTAATTTAGTTTTTAGAACTATATCATCAACATTTATTTGCGAAACGGATCTAGTCATAGACATTTTTTTATTAACATAATTTATTTCTGAATTAATATAGTTCAATAACTCATCTTCCGAAATGTCCTTTTTTATTTCCTTTCCAATAATGAATTCCAATTCTTCCCTATATTCATTTATGTTCTTTATAGGAATAAAGTTGTTCATTTGAACTACACTATTAGTATTAGTATCAGTATTAGTATTATCAGCAGAACTATAGTAATCCATGTTTTTAAATGAAATAAAATAATAATAAACTCCATAAAAATTTGTAACAAGTGAATCCCATAATGTACCTAAATAACCATTTAATTGATACATTTTATAATATTTTTATATTTTATATTTTTAATGAATTTTACTAAATACTTTGCTTATTTAATTGTTATAATTGCTTTATACCAACTACTTATTTTCTTTTATTATTCGTTATCATTTTTTAATAAACATTTCTTTGTGAATGAATTGAATTTAAGTAAGAGATATGGTGAAGGTTCATATGTAATTATTACTGGTCCATCAAGTGGTCAAGGAAAAGTATTTGCTTATGAATTTGCTAAAAGAGGATTTAATCTTATTCTTATCGGTTCGGAAAGGACTAAAAAAGTCGAAAATGATTTAATAGTTAAATATCCCAATATAAAAATAGTAACAATAGTTAAAAACTTTTGTAATGCCTGTGATAAGGATTTTTTTACAGATATAGAAAAAGCTATTTCAAATACAGGAGGGAATATCTCATTTTTAGTAAATAATGTAGGACATCGTACTGCTTGGAATCCGTATCACGAAATGCCATCGGAATTAATTAAAAACACTATAGTTGTTGGAACTATAGTCCAAAGTCAATTGACTAGAATATGTTTAAGTCATTTCATTAAAAGAAAAAAGAAATCGTGTGTGATAAACATAACCGCACAGTGTATATTTTCGACATTTGGTTTCGGAGAAATTATGGATAATAATGTAACCGTACCATATATGTCAGTATATGAAGCAACCAATGCTTTTGGATTTTACCAGGCAAATTCCGTCTGGGAAGAATATAAAAATAGAAATAGAAATATTGAATTTCTTAATATAATGCCAGGAGCAGTAGTAACTGAAAATACTCAGAATTTAAGTGATACTATATTTAATATCGATGCTGATAAATTTGTAAAAAACATATTCAAATTAATAGGAAATTATACAGGTAATTCCTATGCTCACTGGGGGCACGCACTATCTGTACCCCTAGTAAATTTAGCACCATTTATAAAAAATAAGATTCTTAAAGATGTAGGATTAAACATTTCTAATAATTATATGAAGACTCCATGTAAGAAATACTAATTAAGTAATTAGGCGCTTGAAGATGCTGAGGCGGCAGACTTCGGGAAGTGAACCTTCATGTACTTCTGGAGGTTGAAGTAGGTGAGTTCAGTGGCATCATCTACATTAAGAAGAGTCTTGAGCGCTGAGTCGGGCATAATGCGACGCTTGTTCTCGGCGTTCTGGAGTGAGTGCTCCTTGATGTAGGCAGTGATGCTCTTTGTGACTTCAGTGCGTGCCATTTCAGTGCCACTTGGCTTTCCAAGGAATGAGCAGAGTTCATCCGAGATAAGTGTTGGCTTAGCGAAACCACTTGGAGCACGAGGAGTACGGTTAGGATCCTCGGCAGTTGGTGCTCGGCGCTTACGCTTCTTGTTTGCTTCACGCATCTGGCGAGTTACTTCGCGGCGGAGAACCTTAACATCGTTGTGAAGAGTAGTCTGGAAGGTCTTGAATTCAGCAAGACGAGTGAGGATGCTTTCAAAGCGAGATTCGAGAGAAACTTCTGGCGCAAGAGCAGTTTCGGTAGAAGCAGCAGAGAGGGTTGATGTCTCTGAGACTACTGGAGCAGGGGCAGGGGCAGGAGCAGGAGTAGCGGCGGCGGCTGCTGCCTTCTTGCCGGATGCCTTCTTAGGGGCAGCAGAAGTCTTTCCAGAGTTCTTCTGGGAATTCTTTGGAGTGGTGGCCTTCTTGGCCTTAGCGGGAGCATTAGCAGTTGAGGATGATTTCTTGGAGGGCATGGTTTGATAGTTAGTGATATGCTTTAATTTTTAAGTATTTTTCGTTAATCAATTTTATAAAACCGTAAATCAGCGGAAAATCACGGGGTATTTAAGGAAATGAAGTCTTGTTTTCAGTTTACTAGTAATAAAAAAAACACAATTAGAAAAAAAGTTTTATTTATTTAAAGAAATTTCATATTCCTGAAGAAATCTAATTATTTTTAAACTTTATAGGTACTAGTCGATTATAGACTATATAGTTGAATGTAATATTAACAAATGCTAGACCGAATAGTAGTGTAAAGAAATTTTTGTAATAACCATAATGAAACATCCTATAAGTTATAAACATTAGAAACACTACTTTTAAAAATGTACAAATTTTACAAAAATCTATACACATATTATTGAATGTAAATTCTTCTCTTTTTTTAGTCATAGTATAAAACTTTTCGCGGAATTGTTTTTCTGGCATAATTCAGCAGGGGGGGGAGGGAGGGAGGGGATTTAATTAAAAAAAATAATATAATTTAAAATTTCAATTTTTAATTTTCTCACTAATTATTATTTTCAATAATTCCAAGTTTGTAACCAATAATTAGAACTAATGGAAAGAAGATTATCGCAAAAATTGTTTTAAAATAGAATACTAGTATAAAATATACAATTGACATTGTAAATAGATAGACTTGAGTATAAATATAATTATGACTATCACTACCGATTGATGAAATAGCGGGATATTTGTTTAATTTATTTAGTTCTTGGGATAATCTAGAAAGTACTTTATCTCGTTTTCTTTTTCTAATAATATTCTCATTTTCAAGTTTATTGTATTCTTCGTATACCATTGTTAATTCGGAATCGGAATCGGAATCGGGATTGACTTCGTCTACTAGTTTATCCTCTGTTTTATAAATCTGGTAGGTATTTTCATCTTTATCATCTATGCGCATAACCGAAAGTTTAACAATAAAATAAATTAAATATTGAAAATCAATTTTATCAAAAAAAAGTCCTGTAATACTGTTAAATTAATGATTCACGCTATGAAATTGTGTAATTTAATCTAATTATTTATTAATTTTTTTATTATTTTATGTTATAACATGAAAATAGAATATCATTTTCTTTTAATATTCATCGTACTAATAGTTTCCTTAGTAGTTATTCATTTAGTTTCGGATTGTAACGATTCACTTAAAGTATCAAATACAAATGATCCTAGAGTTGATTTTAGACCTATCTGGTTATGCTCGGATGAAAAAGATAAATCTAGTAGATTAACTAAATTATATAGTAAAGAAAAACATCTACAGAGTATGGGTGTACTAGATATTTGGTCAATAACCCATATAACTCATGGTGTTTTGATTTACGCATTTTTATTATTTCTTAATAAAAATAAAAGAAGTGTATGGATTTTGTACTTAACAATATTAATAGAAATTATATGGGAAATCTTTGAAAATAGTGCTTTTATTATTAATAAATACCGGCGCTCAAGGACTATGTATAGAGATTATAGTGGAGATAGCATTGCTAATATGATTAGTGACACACTATTTGCTCTTTTAGGGGTAATTATAGTATGGAATTTACCAATTAATATGATGTTATTAGTATTTGTATTATTGGAGATACTCAGTTACATTTTGATAGATGACAATATACTGATTAATATCTATTCATTGACTGTAGCATAAATAAAATAAAAAATTTTTATTTTTTTGTTTTTTTTCTTTTTTCTTTTTGTTTAATTGTAAATGATTTTAGTAAAATTATGGGTCATGTATAGGGCGCAGGTCGCAACAATAGCAGGATAATCCTCCATAAGATAGAGGTTATGAACTTCCATAACTGGAGGGGTCTGAGTGTTATTGGAAGGATAGCTCCAGGGTCTCTCGTTACACGGGATTTCGAGTTCAATGAGCGGTGACTCTTCGTAGTTCACGTGTCCAGATAGTGAAGCATTTATGGACCGGTAGATGGTGCGCTCATCCTGACTCAGAGGGATGTGATTTCCCGTGTCGGGTGCTGGGCGGTAGAGCACAAATGCGACAATGTCGAGAAGATGGTTGAAATCCGCACGGGTAAGAAACCCACCGTGCGTAACAAGCTCAAACACACTTTCAACCGAAAGGTACTCTAGTCCCTGGTGATTAGTCTCAAGATTGCTTTGTTCATCCGGATTAAAAACTTCCGAGTTCTGAATCTCCGAGAGATTTTCCTCTCTTAGGATTTCCTGAACCCCTTCGCGCCCCAGTGTAGTAAGCAAGTTGCGTGTTTCCTGACAGTTGATGTTGTTGGGGTCTGATGTAAAGCACGCGCGACAAATAAAGTGATCTCCCCTCTGTAGTTCAGACCAAATTTGCCCACCACTCCCATTACAAGAGACGCACTGAACGTACGGGTCCTCTTCGTCACTGTCGTCGCCATTCTCATCCTCTGTATCGCTGAGAGAGAAGTCGCTGATATCAGAAATATCACTATCCATGCTCATACGCCGATGGTTGATTTCGCCGTCGGTCATGTAACTCGCCTCGCTGTCGGTGTCGTCGCCGATCCACTCGGCACTCACCGGGTTCACTGATGTGCGCCGCTCAATCTCTCCAGTGTTGTTCTGGCGTAAAAAGTTTTCGTATTCGTGGGTCATTCCAATGTAAGGCATTTTTGAATATGCTATACACAGAAAAAATGAAAATAATTCAATTTATTACAGAAATTACTAGTGACTAGTCGCGGATAGTCTTTTAAAACTTAAAATTGAATTTAGTTATGTACCCATTTATTAGACAATTGCTAAAAAACGCACAAGAAATGAACACATACATCACCTGGTCTATGACTCTCTTCGCCCTCTACATGGCGCGCCGGCGCAAAACGGGGCCCAAAACTGAAGAAACCGTGACGAAGAAACTCAACGATTTTCACTTCCAAAGTCGGACGCAATCGTACGGCGAAGGAGAGTTGGAGAAATCAATTGACGCGCTCTACCACTTTTTGAGGGAAAAGTTCAGCGAAGATTTTATACAGTCCCAAAAGGAATGGGTTGTTGAGGATTACGACAGAATTAAGGACATTATCATTGGACACGACGGCATTATGGAAATTACTATTGATAACCTACTTGAAATGATTGATACCTACTATATAATTCCAGAGCAAATAACCAATCCTACCCCAAAACATTTCAAGAATCTTGATCTTGGAGGAAGATCACAGATTAAGGTTTTTCTGGAAGAGGATACTACGGAATTTGACAAGCGCAACCAGTTTATTTACATTCTGACTGGTGGTGAATTCAATGACAGGGTTTACGGCGCATCCAAGCTTCGGGAGATTAAAAATGATATCCATTTTATCGCAATCGACCCACAATTTGAAGCACTTTTCACTATGCTTTCACCCCTTGAAGCACTTAACAATCCAGAAGATGATCTATCAAACTGTCTTGTTGTCGCAGCCGGTTCCAAAGACAATCACTTTGGATTCTATGGATGTAGCACATACGATGTCCGATACTCCAGTATTTTGGGTGACTCGGTTTTCAAGAAGAGTCATCAAGAATCGGGTGTTACATGCTTTGATTTATATAGAGATGATAGCAAAGAGTGGTATAAGTTTTCTCCTTATCACGAAGACACACCTTCTCGGGTTGATTATGTTTGGGGTGCTATGACAAATATTATGAGTCAGGGCTCTAGTGTAACCCCAACTGGTCTAGAGAGGGATTATATGTATCAAATCATAGAACTAACGGGGTGTGCATGGCATCCAGTGGAACACGTCATTCTCGCTGGAAACTCAATTTTCGGATTCAATGTGGAAAAGATGCGAGAAAAGGGAGTGGTCATTCCGGTTGACTGTGTGGAATTTACTGATGAGACACTTAAGCGAATCCTTAATGACAAAAAGAGTGAAATTTGGGAGTCAGACGCGTGGGATAACTTTAACTGGCAATTGACCGAAATTAACAGGGAGATGGGTGAGAGCATGATTAAGCCTATGCTAGAACATAACATTGAAATTGGTCGCAAACCAGAGGATTGGTATTTGGACATAAGTATTTACACTAACGATAATTGTCCTATTGGTGAAAATCTTAGGGACATCTTTAGGGCACTAGAACCTTATCAATTTAACATGGAAAGTCAGGTTTGCGTCAAGTCTATCAGGTCTATGCCTCGCGTTACTCCTAGCGAAATGACCGACGAGGAAATTCATCGTATTCTTGGAACTCTCGCGGGACTCAATGAATGTCTGGAACCCATGGAGGAGTAAATAAAAATAAATAATTAAAAAAATAAATAAATCACTTTTTTAGTTTTCTTGAACCTTTTTTCCCTTTACTTTTCTTTTTTCTAGAAAACTTTCTTTTTCGTTTTCCCCCTCCTGCTAAAAATTTTTCATCAAATTTACTTAATATTATATGAGCAGCTTGTATTAACCGTTCTATTCTAATTACAACACCTTGATCTCTTTCGACTTTATTTCCAGTATAATTATTACTGTCTATATATATACGCTTAAGAAGTGTAG
>MDSZ01213656.1_pt1 | contig 22645 bp, 15 predicted proteins | sample 811201 | NCBI WGS metagenome assembly MDSZ01 (sample SAMN05326647, study PRJNA326480) | marine metagenome | isolation source: seawater | place: Indian Ocean: North | collected 2010 | reverse complement strand
GTTTCAGCAATAGCTGATTCAAGTGCTGAAGGAATTGAAGGTTTACAAGTTAGCGTATTCTCTCCTGACTCTGCTACTGTATCCACTTCAACAGTACTTATTAATAATGCTGGCGCATCGGCTTCAGCTCAAACGTTTAGTGGTACAACAGGTGTTGATAACCATTTAGGCGCATCAGGTAATGATACTTTTGATTATTCAACAACAGGTCAATTAAATGATGTAGATACATTAGACGGCGGTGAAGGTTCAGATATATTATCTTTAACTAATGGTGCTGCTACATTAACACCTAACGTTGAAAATGTAGAAACATTAAACGCAACTCCAACTGGTGCTCTTGTAATTAATTTAGCAAATACTGAATCTCAGTTTAGTTCTATTAAATCAGTTTCAGATGGTGGAAATAATCTTACAGTTAATGACTTAGCTGTGCTACCTGGTAAGGTCGGTATAACAAATGGTAGTGGTACTTTAACAGTAAATATGAAAGCTGCTGCAACTGCAGGAACTGCCGATACTATAAATATTGAATTGGCCGGATCAACTACAGGTGCGGATGTTGCAATAACTTCTGATGCTGTTGGGTCATCAAGCATTGAAGCTGCTACTATTAATAGTATTTCAGCTGCTAATACTCTAACTACATTGGCATTAGATGGTGCTTCTTCATTAACAATTACAGGTGATCAATCACTTACACTAACACAGGCATTAGCTGCTACAGTGGTTTCTGTTGATGCATCTGGTATGACAGGCGCTGTTGGTCTAACACTTACTAATGATCCAGGTGCTTCTGCTGCGACAGCTATTACAATAACAGGTTCACCAGGTATTGATTCATTAAGAGGTACAGCTGCTGGTGCAGATACAATTAATGCTGGTGGTGGTAATGATACAATTACATTTGGTACAAACGGTCAATTAACAGCTTTAGATGTTGTTGATGGTGGAGCAGGTACTGATACAGTTTCAACTGAAAGTGCTTCAGTTGTTTCCTCAGTTCTTGGTGGTTTAAGTAATGTTGAAAAACTGGCTTTAACTGGTGCTGGTGCTTCTGCTACTTTAACTTCTAATGTAAATCCAACAACATTTGTTCTAGGAGATGCTGATAACCAAACATTAACACTAAATGATGCTTATTCAAATGCTACTACAGTTAGCATAATGGGTGATGCTGCTTCAGCTGACACGATTACAAATAACTCAGGTGTTGATCTTACTGTTACAGCATACTCAACAGATTTATCAGCAACTGCTGGTACATCAACAACAATTAATGAAAACCCTTTTGCAGCTGGAGATACAACTCTAACAGTTGCAGATGCAACTGGTATTGTTGCTGGTATGCACTTAACAATTGGTACTGAAAGATTATTAGTTTCAGGTGTAGCTGGTAATGACCTTACTGTTTCAAGAGGTGCACAAAATACAACTGACCAGGCACATGCTAATGGTACAGCTGTTGTTGCTGAATCTGATTCAAACCTAACAATAACAGGTAATGCATTAGCTACAGATACACTTGTTATCTATGCTGCTGGTAGAGGTAACTTGGATGCAAACAATAGCGCATCAATCACAAGTCTTGACGCTATTACTGTTAATTCAACACTTGCTTTAACAGGAGCTTATTCCGCTGCTACATCAATTGATGTTGGGGTATTTAACACTCCATTAACTGTAACAAGTAATCTAAGCGCATTAGATGGAACTCTTACAATGGACTTCAGTGAAGGCGCTGCATCAGGATTACTAGCTGGTACACTACACTACACAGGTGGTGATAATGTTGATGTGATTTATGGCGGTACTGCTAATGATACAATTTCATCAGGTGCTGGTAACGATATTATTACATCAGGTGGTGGTGTAAATACAATCTCAACCGGAGCTGGTGTAGACACAGTTTATATGGGCGGTGGCGTTGATATCATCGATGCAGGTGCTGCTAATGATATTATAATCGCTGATGCTGCAGATCTATTAGCTAATGATGTTGTTGATGGCGGTGATGGTACTGACCAACTACAATTCGCTGCTACAGGTTATGCTGATGAATCAGTGTTTAGTGGATTGAAAAATATCGAAAGTATTAAAGGTAATGCTGCAAATGGTACAGATCAAGCTTTACCATTTAATGCTGATACATCATTTAGTATTATTGATGCTTCTGGAGCTAGTGATACACAACTAACTCTATCAGCAGGATATACTCAAGATACTACTGTTAAACTAGGTGCTACTGACCTTGTAAACGCTGACGAAATTGTTAATGGCGGTGTTACAGGTGCTAATGTTAACTTAACAGTTACAGCTCTGGACCAAGGTTCATTTGATACTGCTACAATAATTACTGGTGGTACAGGTACTGATACTATTACACTAACAAATGTTGCAGACACAAATGTTGGCGCTAATGACCATATGGTCCTTACTAATGCAACATCTATTGATGTGTTGAATATTATTGATTACACAAATGGTATTGATACAACAGTAACTGCAGGTACAAATGGTGCTGTAAGAACACCTATGACTGTAAATGCAACAACATTAGATGCAGGTGAAACACTTGATTTTGATGGTGATGCAATGAACAGCCCGTTAACAATTAATTCTGGTGCTGGTGCAGACTCATTGAATGGTGGTAATGTTGATGATGTTATTTATGGTAATGCAGGAAACGATACTATAGATGGTAGAGAAAACTCAGCAGTATACGGAGCTGATGCTATTTATGGTGGAGCTGGTAATGATATTATTAATGTTACAAATGCAGAATCTGAATTTAGTAATTCATCAACGACTGCACTTGTTACAGATACCGTTGATGGTGGTGCTGGTACAGATACATTAGCTTTTGCTATAGCTGCTACATTAACTAGACCAGAGTTAGTTAATATTTCTAATATTGAAGTGTTGTCACTTGCTAATACATCTTCAATTACATTAAGTGATGAATTCTTAACTAATAACCCAGGTGTTGCTGTTAGTCTTGCTGCAGGTACAATAAGTGCTGGAGCTGGAACAACTGCTAGCCCAACAATCACTGAAGCTGTTACTTATACAGCTGGTAATGGTAATATCAATATTACAACAGGTACTGGAGATGATACATTCAATACTGCAGCTGGTTTGTTAATTAATCTTAGTGATAGCGTTGATGGCGGTGCTGGTACAGACACAATTGCAATTTACAATGACTCTGCTGTTTTAACGACAGGTGTTGCTGATGGTCTTGGTAATGCAGTAACTCTTAGTTTAGATATTTATCACAAAAATATTGAGAAAGTTACTATTCTTGATTTTGCTGCTGATGATACTGCTGATGTTACTATCAATATTGCTGCTGCCTGGACTGGTACAGCTTTAGAAATTGATGCTTCTGCATTAGACCAAAATGCATTAACTGCTGCAAACAATGAGGGACTAAACCTTTCTCAAAATACTGCTGACTTAGCTGCATTAACTGTTAAAGGTGGTGAGGGTGTTGATACACTTACATCAGGTGCTGGTAATGACCATATCTCAGGTAATGGTGGAATTGATACTATTGTCACAAGTGCTGGTAATGATACTATTTATGGTGGTGCAGGGAATGATATTATAACACCAGGTACTGGCAGAGACTATGCTGAAGGTGGTGCAGGTAATGATACATTTATTATTACTGCTGATGCTGAATTTGAAGTTTCTGGTGGAACTGAAACACTTGATGGTGGTGCTGGTACGGATTCACTTGTATTCAAAGGTGCTGCTACAAGAGATATTAGTTCTGCAGAGATGGGTAGTGTTAAAAATATAGAAGTTATTACAATACATTCCGATACAGGAAACAATTCTTCTACTATCGGTTTAAGTGATGCCTTCTTTAGCAATAATAACGATTCTGTTATTGTTAACGCTAACTCAACTGGAAATACTGCAGCTGAAACTAAAGTTGATGCTTCTTCAGTGTCTACAGGTAGTGTTACGATGATTTTAAAAGGTAATACAACTGCAGCTGATGATACTTTAGTTGGTGGTGCTGGTGATGATACCCTCCAAGTTGGGTATACAGGACTAACTGCTGCATCTACTGCTGATCTTGAAGCAACAGATGTATTTACTGGTAATGGCGGTACTGACACTATTCTCCTTGCAAACCAAGCTGATAGTTCTACTAACGGAGCTGGTGCAATTACAGCAGCAATCGACTTTGATTTAGTTACTGGTGTTGAAAAAATAGTTGTTAATGATGCTGATGGTGCTACTGCTGCTGCAGCTGATGCGATTGATGTATCTCTTGCAGCTAATGTAACAACAGCTAATGTTCCTGCTACATTTGAATATGATGGATCAGTGATAACTGATGCTAATGATACTCAAACATTTAACAGAACTAACGATACTACAGCTGATAATTCAGCACTAACTACTAAATTTACGCTAAAAGGTGGTGCTGCTATTGATAAGCTATTTGGTGCTGCTGGTGCTGATCATATCGAAGGTGGAGCTGGTAATGACTTACTACTTGGTTTTGGTCAATCTGATACTATCGATGGTGGTGCAGGTGTTGATACTATTACAGGTGGTGATGAAACTGTTTTAACAGGTGTTGGTGATAGCCTTTCAGGTGGAGCTGGTGCTGATATCATAGATGGTGGAGCTGGTGCTGATACTATCAATGGTGGTGATGGTGCTGACATTATTACAGGTGGTACTGGAGCTGATAACCTTACAGGTGGTTCTGGAGCTGATACCTTTAAGATCGCTACATGGGCAGAATCAGGTGGTTCTAATATAGATACTATTACTGATTTTGTTCAAACTGCTGATAATATCAATATTACTGTTTCAGCGACTCAAGCAAATGCTATTGCATCATTACAAGCTACTGATATGGGTGATGTTGCTAATTTAGCTGAAGCTTCTGCTGTATTAAGTAGTGTTCCTGGTCAAACAGTATTTGTGAAAGATATTAATCAGATCGTAATTGATACTGATGGTAACTCTCAAATCAATGCTTCTGATTTCAGAATTACTGTATCTGATATGACTGCTTATGATAATGCAGATATTACATGGTCTGTAACAGGCGATGCTGATACCTCAAAGACTTATACATTAGGTGATGGTGCTGACTCAATTGCAGGTGGTGCCGCAGGTAATACGATCAATGCATTAGGTGGTAATGATACTATTACAGGTGGAGCTGGTGTTGATATTATTGATGCCGGTGCTGGTAATGATATTATTACTGATGGTGATGGCATTGATGTTATCACTCCAGGTGCTGGTAATGACACAATTACAATCTCAGTTACTGGTGATGCTGATGTGATTGTGTTCTCTGGAACTACAACTGCTGCACCTTATGTACATCTTAACAACGGTACTGACACAATGACAGGTCTAGAAGCTGATAAACAAGTCTTTAGACTGTATCAATTGAAAGATCTTGGTGGTGCAAATGATGGAACTGATGGTGAATGGACAACTGCTGTTGCTACTGTTGAAGATACATCTGATGCTAATCCTGTTGAGTTGAATGATAAAATTATGGCTCTTGATGATGGTGTTACTGATGCTAATAGAACTTCTCAAACGATTGCTGATGCTATCAATGACTCAACTGAATCAGGAAATAACTTCCTTAAACTGGCTGCAAACGGTGCAGGTATTATTGTTCACGGTAATAAAGGTGGTGCTACCGAAAATATTGCAATTTACTGGGTAGATAGTCTTATAGATGGTGATGGTACTGATGTTTCTGCAGCTGATGTCCATCTACTATTGACAGCTAATGATCTTGACCTTGATACACTAACTGACGCACAGTTTGATGGTTAAGACTTATTAAATTCAAATCTTGGGGGAGCTATGCTCCCCCTTTTTTTATGCAAGAGAAATTATTATATAAAGGTAAGTTATTTGATCTCTTAATTGATGAAAAAAATAATCAATCGATTAGGGGTATACTGAGCCCTCATATCAATGCATTAGCAAGATTTCTTTATACTGATTTTGACCTGGTTTCACTTGCTAATTTAAGAAAATATGCAATTAGATCAGATGGTGATAATGATATTCTTCTTTTTTATTATGCTTTTATTACCATTTTATTGAGAAAAACTTATCCTTTTTTAGATGTTGCTGATTTTGATGAAATTATTACATTTCGTAATAAAGATTATAAATTAGCTATAAAACAGCTAGAGAATTTTATTAATACACCAAATAAAAAGAATCTAGAGAATTTTTTGAATGTTAAAATAGATAACTCATTATCAATATTTATTTCGTATCTTGGCTTTAAATATTCTGATATTTCACTTGATACTAGTTTTGACTTCTACCCATCATTGACCAAAATATTTAATGTTAATAATGACAACAATATTGAAGTCTCTATTAATGACTTACAAACATCTATTCCTGAATACGGCTATCTAATACAAGTTTTTTTTACTAAGTATCATTCGAGTTTTACTACCTCTGCTTTAAAAGATACTTTGGATATATTGATCAGTAGTAATACTTACACTTTATTTATTCTGCATTTATATTTCAAGAATTCTATTAAAAACAACTTAAACGAAGATATTACTAACATGTTTATAAATAATTTCATTGTGCTTGATTCAAAAGATGGTCAGGCCTTACTTCACCATTTGTTGTTATTATATCATTTTAATAATGATTTTGACTCATATACACAAACTGTTAAACGAATAGTTAGTAATAATCTTGATATTTCTGAAACCGATATTAATTTTACATGGGATCTTGATGATAAGAATGAAAATCAAATAGTTAATTTATATCTTCATAAGAATGCCCGTACTTATCATAATATGTTATTTTCAAGTAATAAGTATCGTAATGATAATGCTGATTTATTCTCCGATGTTAAATCTAAAAAAATATTATCAGTAATAGGTGGAAATCAGACTTTAAGCTGGGCTAATATATCGGTTACGAATTTTTTTATTAATACTCATTTTTTATATTCTGATTTTTATGATTATGGCAAAAGTTGTTTTAATAATAATTTGATAACTAAGCTTAATGATAAAGATGATAATATTAATATTATTGTTTTAGATGTTTTTTTATTCTTGAAATTACTTGATGATGATAAAAAATATAAAAGTATTGATAAGGAAAATTTAAATAATTATCTAACTAATATTTTTTCTGGAATTGATGGCGATGTTTTAAAGAAATTAATTGTCATTACTATCCCATATCCTACAAATGATACTTATAATAATTATGAATGTACAAACATTCCTGATTTGATAGATGATATTAATATTTTAATCACTACCTTGGGTAATGATATTGGTTTTAATGTTATTGATATTAACGAGTATCTCACAAAGGAAAGCAAATTTAGCGATAAAAGTAATTTTATTGATAATTATCTAGTTAAACCTGATATATTAATAAAGTTAATTAATGAAGAAATAATTAATAAATAGATATGATTGATCCTGAAAATGATAATCTATGGGCGCTTTATTATGAAACAGATGCATATACTGTTTCAGGTGATCGTATTATGGGCAGACAAGCAGCAGGTAATGCGTTACTAAAAGCTTATGCTAAATCTTCACTTAATAAAATAGGCGTTTATGCAAGAACCGATAAATCCTTAACGGATTTTACTAATAATTTAAGATCACTATTGCCGAATGGTAGTCATAAAGATGTAGTTCAAATACCTTGGGGAAACCCTAAAGAAAGTGAAATGTTTGGAGGAATTTATTATCCTGCGCCTGATATTGACGGGTTAGCAAATCAAAGATTCTTTTTTGGTCATGATAATTATAGTATTGTTGGGATTACACATACAACAGCATCAGAGAGTGTTATTAAGTCTTTAATTAGTTGCTATACATCTCCGCTAATGGAATGGGATGCAATAATTTGTACGTCAAATTCAGTTAAAAATTCATTTAATGTTATCTATGACCAATATCATGCTATCTTATCGGACAGAATTGGAGCCACTAGAAAACCTCAGTTTTCTTTGCCTATAATACCTCTAGGTGTTCATACAGATGATTATTCTTTTTCAGAAACTGACAAAGCAGAAGGAAGAAAATCATTAAACATTCATGACGAGGATATTGTTTTACTTTTTTTAGGAAGGATAAGTTTTCACGCAAAAGCACATCATGTGCCAATGTATTTGGCGTTGGAAGAGGCATCAAAGAAATTAGGTAAAAATAAAAAAATACATTTAATACAAACAGGTTGGTTTCCCAATGATCATGTTCGAAAATTATATGAAGATGATGCAAAAAGGATATCACCCTCTATAACCTTTCATTATCTTGATGGTAGAGATAAAAATGATAAATTAAAATCATTTGCTATATCTGATATTTTTATCTCTCTAGTTGATAATTATCAAGAAACCTTTGGTCTAACTCCATTAGAAGCTATGGCATCTAAATTGCCAGTTATTGTTAGTGATTGGAATGGTTACAAAGATACTGTTCGGCATGAAATAGATGGGTTTAGAATAAGATCATCTTCTATGGAGCCTGGCCATGGTTATTTAAATGCTTTAAGGCATAACTTAACCTATGATACTTATGATCACTATATTGGAAGAACAAGTCAAACTGTTGCTTTAGACATTAATCAAATTATTGATACCATTATATTATTATCAAACAATAAAGAATTACGAAAAGAATTAGGTGAAAACGGAAGGAAAAGATCCTTAGAGTTTGATTGGCTTAAGGTTTTAGATTTATATAAAGATCTTAAAGAAAATCTTGAAGAAAAGAGAGAATTTTCTAAAAAAGAAAAGAAAAAATCATTTCTTCCTCCTATTACTATTCAAGACCAGTATACATTTTTTTCGGATTACCCTACCGAACAAATAAATAGTGAAACATTTATTGAATTAAATAATGCTATAAATAATATAGATTTAGTTGAGTTTACATCTTTTGGAAGCATTTCATTTATAGATGGAATTGTTCCATCCATTGACTTTCTTAAGAAATCAATAGCTTATATTAATAATAATAACGGATGTAAGGTGGAGAACTTAATTAATCATTTAGAGATTAATGCTACAGAGGTTTTTAGAGTAGTTCTTTGGCTATCAAAGTATGGTTATGTTGAGATAAAGCAAAAAAATGGGTAAAGATAAAAAAAAGATACTTTTTGTTCATCAAAATTTTCCCGGACAGTACAAACATATTGCTTATGCATTATCAATAGATAATGATAAGTATGATGTCCATACACTTTCTATCCAAAAATTCGAAGATAAAAAAACAACTAATCATCATTATAATATTACTAGTTCAAATGTGAGGGGTGTTAATCAATGGGCTGTTGAATTTGAAACTAAAATGATTAGAGCGGATGCATGTGCAAAAAAAGCAATGGAATTAAAACAAAATGGTTTTTATCCAGATTTAATTATAGGTCATCCGGGGTGGGGTGAGACTTTTTTTCTAAAAGAAGTCTGGCCTGACGCAAAGATTATTTCTTATGTGGAATTCTATTATAAGACATCTGATTGCGATATTGATTTTGATCTGGATTTACTTGAAAATATATTAAACAGAGATTTTGAAGAATTCCATCAATATAATCAATTTAAATTGAATGCGCGCAATGCTCCTTTTACGCATATTTATAGCATAAGCGACTATTTAGTTTGTCCAACAGAATTTCAAAAAGATTTATTGCCGGATATTATAAAACCAAATGTAAAAGTCATTCATGATGGAATTGATACTGATTATTTAAAGCCTATTGAAGATTTATCAGTAAAAATAGGTGGTACGACTTTTACAAAAAAGAATAAGCTCATAACTTATGTAAGTAGATCGTTAGACCCATACCGTGGCTTTCATATTTTTGTTAATTCAATTCCTAAAATATTAAAGGATAACCCCGAAGCAAACATTCTAATTGTTGGTAATGCTGAGACACCAGGATATGGCGCAACTCCGCCTGAAGGAAAAATGTATAAAGAAATTTGTTATGGGCCTATTGAAGATGAAATTGATAATAGTCGAGTTCATTTTTTAGGTAGAATACCTTATGATGCTTTTGTTAAAATTATCCAATTATCTACAATACATGTTTATTTATCTTATCCATTTGTATTATCTTGGTCGATGTTAGAAGCTATGAGTTGTGGCGCTTTAGTTATTGGTTCTAATACGGATCCTGTTACAGAAGTAATACAGGATGAAAAAAATGGGTTGATCGTTGATTTTTTTGACAGTGATTCAATAGCTGAAAAAGTAACACAAGTACTTAATAACAGTAATAAATACAATGACTTAAGGAATAATGCTCGAAAGACTATAATTGATAATTATGATCTTAAAACAATTTGTTTACCCAGGCATTTGGATTTAATAAATGAGGCTTTGAAATGAATAAGGAAGAAATAACTGAAGATGTATTTCTTGTGCATTCAAAGTCTCATGATGACAATAGAGGTTTCTTTATTGAAAGTTATAATAAGAATAATTTTCAAAAATTAGGAATTAATAATGAATTTATCCAAGATAATATTTCTTTTAGCAAATCTAAAAATACAATAAGAGGACTTCATTATCAAAAAAAACCTTTTGATCAATCAAAATTTGTTTTTGTGATTAAGGGTTCTATACTCGATGTCTTTGTTGATGTTAGACCTGATTCAAAATCATTTGGAACATATTACTCTGTGACTCTTGATAATCCTGAAAAGGGTTTGTTTTTACCTAAGGGATTTTTACATGGTTTTCGTACATTAGAGGATAATACAATTGTAGGTTATAAAGTTGATCAGATTTATAAAAAAGAAAATGAAATAGGTGTCTTTTGGAATGATAAAGATTTAAAAATAAATTGGAATATTGATAATAAAACACCTATTGTTTCAAAAAAAGATTCTAATTTATTAAAATGGAAAGAATTTATAAAAGAAATTAATTAATTATGAATAATATTTTAATTACTGGAGGTGCAGGCTTTATTGGATCTGAGGCAGTCCGAACTCTTATTGAAAAAGGGTATAATGTTTTTAATCTAGATAAATTAACCTATGCATCTTCAGAAGAATCCTTAAATGAGATTTCAAAAGATAATTACACTTTTTTTTATGGTGATATTTCAAATAAAAATGATGTGAAAAAGTTCATCAAAGAGTCCAATCCTAATTATATTATAAATTTTGCAGCTGAGTCACATGTTGATAGATCTATTGATGGACCAGAAACATTCATCAATACTAATATTATCGGAACATATTTTTTAGTGAATGAAGCGTTGAGCTATTACTCCTCTCTTTCACAAAAGGATAAGGATAATTTTAAATTTGTTCATGTTTCAACCGATGAGGTTTATGGTTCACTTAAACACAATGATGATTTATTCTATGAGAATAGTCCATATAAGCCAAATAATCCTTATTCTGCCTCAAAGGCATCATCAGATTTATTAGTCAGATCTTGGCATAAGACTTACGGTCTTCCTATAAACATCACTCATAGTTCTAATAATTATGGACCATGGCAATATCCTGAAAAATTAATACCTTTAACCGTTAAGAATGCATTAAAAGGTGCTCCTATAGAGATTTATGGGGATGGTTCAAATATTCGTGATTGGATATTTGTAAAAGATCACATCGAGGCTATTTTGAGAGTTGTTTTTAAAGGAAAAAACGGAGAAACATACAATATTGGTGGAAATAATGAAGTTTCAAATTTTGATATGGTTAAAAAAATTTGTAATTTGCTAGATAAACTAGAACCACTTAATAATGGTAATTATTCTGATTTAATAGACTTTGTTCCAGATAGACCAGGTCATGATATTAGGTATGCTATAAGTAACAATAAAATTTCAAAAGACCTATCATGGGAACCAAAAACTGGCATCAATGAGGGTTTAAAAATAACAATTAAATGGATGTTAGATAATCGTGAATGGCTATTTAATAAATCTAAAGACCTCAAGCGGCAAGGCATAAAAAAGAATTAATATGAGAGTTCTTGTTTCAGGTAGTAATAGCCAGTTAGGAAAAGAATTTAAAAAGATAATAACCAACTCTAATGATGAGTTTGTTTTTTTTAATTCACAATCTTTAAATCTATTGGATTATAGTGAAGTAAAAAATGTTATTAAGGAGCATAATCCAGATTTTATTATTAATTTTTCTGCCTACACAAATGTTGATCAGGCTGAAGATGATAAAGAACTAGCTTTTCAAATTAACTCTGATGGACCTAAATTTATGTCACAAGCTGCAAATGATATAAATTCATATTTTATTCATATTTCAACAGATTATGTATTTGGCGGTAAAGAAGAAGGTCCTTTTTTAGCAAATTCAAAAACTAATCCGATAAATATTTATGGAAAATCAAAACTTAGTGGTGAAAATAATGCTTTAACAACAAATACCAAATCAATAGTTATTAGAACAGCAGGTCTTTTTAGTAAATATAATAACAATTTTGTAAAAAATGTTGCATCAAGATTAATAAAAGGAGAAAAATTAAAAATTGTTCGAGATCAGAATGTTTCTGTTACCTATGCAGGAGATTTAGCAGAAGCAATATTTAGTATTTTAAATAAAGAAAGTATTAACAAAATTATGAAAAAACAAAAAAATAGAATTATTCATTATACTAATTCTGGTTACACCAGTTGGTTTGAAGTGGGAGAATTTATTAAAAATTATCTTATAAATATAGGCATTGAAGCAGAAGAAATTACCCCAATAAATAGCAAAGAATGGAGATCTAAAGCCATAAGGTCTAAGGATACTAGGTTAATTATTGACTATGGTCTTTTAGACTCTTTAAATATAAAATTTTCAAATTGGGAAAAAAGAGTACCGATAATAATTGATAATGAGTTGAATAGAAATCATGAGTGAAGAAGTTAAAGGCATAATTTTAGCTGGAGGGGAGGGTACGCGTCTAAGACCTATGACAAGCTTAATTTCTAAACAATTATTGCCAATATATAATAAACCGATGATTCTCTTTCCCTTAAAGGTGCTTGTTGATGCAGGAATTAAAGAAATATTAATAATTACCAAACCAAATGAACAAGATAATTTTAAAAAGTTAATCGGTGATGGCTCTAAATGGAATATTGAAATAGAATATCTGACGCAAAAAAAATCTTCAGGTATTGCCGAAGCCTTAATTATTGCCAAGGAATGGCTGGATAATTCAAGATCTCTATTAATACTTGGAGACAATTTATTTTTTGGTAAAAACCTATCAAGAATTTTAAGAGATACCTTTCAAAAGACTGTAGGCGCTAGAATATTTGGCTTTAAGGTTCCTCATCCAGAAAGATTTGGAGTTGTTGTTTTTGATGAGAATAATGAAATCAAACATATTGAAGAAAAACCCGAAATACCGAAATCTAATTGGGTTGTGACTGGTCTTTATTATTATGATGAGAAAGCTCCAGAGTTAGCTGAGAACTTAACCCCTTCAGGGAGGGGAGAATTAGAAATAACTGACTTAAATAATGAATACCTTAGAATTAATCAACTTGATATCGAGTTATTGGGCAATAAGTTTACTTGGTTAGATACTGGTACACCTGATGCACTTCTTGAAGCATCAAACTATGTCAAAAGTATTGAAGACCAAAAGTAAAAATTAAGATTTTTAAAATTTAATCCCTTAAGGCGGTTTTAGATAATTTTGTAATTGGATTGGTTATATAGCTTAACACAGTTCTTTCCTGACCAATAATTGATACTTGTACCTGCATACCAGATTGTAAACTAACTTTACTGAAGTCATTAAGCTCATTTACATCAATTTCTATTATTGTTTCATAGAATTCAGGAGATTGAGGGTCGTTTTCATTTAGTTTTGTAGTTGAGGGTGCAACTTTAGTAACAGTTCCATCGAACTGACCGAATATAGCCATATCATATGCTGAAAAGGCCAATTTAGCTTTTAAGCCAGGTATTACATATGCAATGTCCTTTGGCAGGACTTTCGCTGCAATTTGAAGTTTATCTTTATAAGGCACTATACTTGCTATTTCATCTCCACCCTGAACAACTTGTTCAACATTTAATATATTTACCTTACTTATTGTACCTTTTACTGGCGAAATTATCTTAGAATAGGACAGGTTTATTTCCTCTCGCTCAAATTCTTTTTCAGCTTCATAAAATCTTAGTTGTTCATCGATTAGAATAACTTCAGCCTCTGCTCCTCTTGCAACTAAATTTTCAATTAGTTTCACTTTTTTCTCTAATGCATCCCTTGTAGCCTTTGCCAGGTCATATCTTTTTTTTGCTGTTGTATGATTTATCAAAAACAATACATCGCCTTTTTCAACTTCATCAGACATTTTTATATTAATTTTTTCTACAACACCTGGAATTCTATTTTGTATTGTATGAACTTTAGACATAGGAACGACAGTGCCATCGGCCCTAACAACTTGATCTATAGATGCTAAACTAGCCCATATAATGAAAGAAACTGTAAAGCCTCCAATAAACCAAAATAATATGTATGAACCCTTATTTTCACTAAAATTTGTTATGGAGAGAGTTTCAAGAAGTGATTCAAAATTTTCTTTATTGAATATTTTAAATAATGGTCCAAAAATTAATAATGGCTTTAAAAAGTTTATTTTCTTTAATTTCATACTCAATTAATCCTTACTTTGCTGTTGTATTACTTCATTTGTTGGACCAAGTCTTGCTATCTGCCCATTTAATAAAACAATTACTTTATCTGTGTTGGTAAGGTACTGTATTCTGTGAGTAGATATAATTATTGTTGGATTATAAGGTAATGAAAAAATATTTTCTATAACCTTCGTTTCTGTTTCAGAGTCCATTGAGCTGGTAGGCTCATCCAGGACTAGGATTTTAGGTTTTCTAATTAATGCCCTTGCTAAAGATATTGATTGTCTTTGACCTCCTGATAAATTCATACCATTTTCAATTAATGGATAATTATATCCACCTGGTAGTTTTGCAATAAAGTCATGACAGCAGGCTAGATTTGCAGCCTCAATAACATCTTCCTCAGAAACTTCCTCTAATCCAGCGGTGATATTGTCATAAATACTTCCCGTGAATAATTGGATTGTTTGTGAGCAATATCCAATATGCTCCCTTAGGGATTTGGAAGGTATATTTACTATATCATAATCAGATAAAAAAACTGTTCCAGAATTTGGAAGAACATAACCTATAATATTTTTTAATAATGATGTTTTACCACTACCTACTGGGCCAACCAAACCTAATTTTTCACCATCATCTAGCCGAAAATTTATGTTGTTTAATATTTTAGATTCATCAATATCATAGTTTAGATCATTTATTTGAATAGTTCCTTTCGTTAGAACTACAGCTTTACTTTCAGTTGTTTTTTCATCTCTTGCCTCATCAGTCATTAAAGAGTTTATATTTTTATAAGCTATGAGCGTGCTATTTAATCTTGTCATTAACTGACCAATTTGAACCAAAGGAGACAATATTCTTCCAGACAATATAACGCAGGCTATAAGTGCTCCTGTAGTAATAGTTTGCGAGCTAACAAGAAAAACACCAACAACTACTATTCCAGTAGAGCTTATTTGTAAGGCTGTTTGTGAAAATGTTGTAGCAATGTTATTTGCAGATCTCATTTTTATTAAGAATCCTGAGGTATTTTCAATTGTTTTATCCCAGCGCTTTTTTAAGAAACCTCCTCCAGCTACTGTTCTCACAGTTTCTATATTATTGAGAAGCTCTAAAAGGGCTCCCATTTTCCCTTTTTGTAGACTGACTGTTTCAGAACTAAATCTCTTTATAAATGGCTGAACAGCTGCTGCAACAATAATAACTAACGGAACGATTAAAAGAGGTACAAGAGCTATATAACTACCAATCATGGCAATAACTCCTATAAAAAATAACATAAAAGGTGTATCTATTAACGCTACAAGTGAAGCTGATGAAAAGAAATCTCTAACACTTTCGAATTCTCTGACAGAAGTTGATACTTGAACAGGCGATCCGACAACCTTACTATCGTGACTTGTTATCTTTTTGAAGATTTTATCGCTTACAACCTTATCAAGCTCAGAACCTGCAATATCTGTAAAATATGATCTTAGTAATTTTAACATAAAATCAAAAATTAGAACAATTGCGACTCCTATAGTTAAAGCTAAAAGAGAATCAAGAGCATTATTTGGAAGGACTCTGTCGTATACAGTCATAATATAAAAAGCTGAAACTAATTGAAATAAATTGATAAATATTGAAGCAGCAAAAACTTGAATATATGTTCCTCTATTTTGATAAATAGTTCCCCAGAACCAATGGTCTTTATAATAAATTTTTTTGTTATCCTCTGACATTTTAATTACTTTAAATCTATTCTAAAAATATTATTGAGTTGTTGATTTTGATGTAAGAGAGCTAGGTAACCTGCCAATTGAACTTTTTCATTATCAAGCAAAGTTTTTAATTGAGTAATTTCATTAAGAATAACTTCAGCCAGCGCATTAGCGGCAAACCCACTTAATTCAAGTCTATATTCTATTGTTTGCCTTTGATTTAATGTATCTTTAAAAGCCTGTAAGAAATAAGGTTTATTGATTATAGAGTTCTCAAATTCACTCTTTATAGAAGATTCTGTAATATTATCTTCTTTTTCAGCAATATTAATTGAATTTTTTGAAGCTTGAGCTGCAGCTCTTGCAGAATTAATTTGTGCTATTCCTCTACCAAAGCTAAACAAAGGTACAGAAAGATATAATCCTCCTCTTATATCATCTTCATTAGAATCATCATCAATATCGTATCTGGTATATCTTGCGCTTATACCAAATTTAGGTAGATATTCACTCCTGGCCAATTTTATTCCTTCTCTTTTTTCTTCATATTCCAGCTCTGCGTAATCAACCTCATATGATTTTTTTTCAATTTTTATATAGCTTTGATTTATTTCCATCTTTGGAAATGCAGGGTTAACTGTACTTTTTTTAAAGAAAAAAGAAAAATTATTCCTACTTACTTCGGCTGCACTTTTTAATTGATAAACTAAAGTTTCTATTCGACTATATCTAACGCTAAAAATAGCGGCATCTATAGGATCCATAATTCCTGATTGTATTCTGTCATCAACTTTTTCTTTAAAAGGCCTTAGTATATCTAATAAATTAGTAGAATAGTTATAAAGAAAATCATCGCTTACAGCATTTATATAAATTTCATTTGCTTCTCTTATTAAGGAAGAAACAGTTTGCTGTTTTTGCTTAGATGAATTTAAAGCCCTGCTTTTAGCAGCTCTTATATCAGCATTAATTTTTCCACCAGAATAAATAGGCTGTCTTATCTCTACTGATGCATCAAAACTGTCATCTCTTCTTTTTCTTACAGATTGAGTATCCTGAATATTTCTTTCAAAACTTTCATCATTGATAACATTTCCTGATATTGTACCAAATCTTCCTCTTCTAGCATATTTTAAGTTAAATTCTTGTTCAGCGGAGAGCGATACCGCATATTTAAATTCAGGTTGATCAAACAAACTTGTTCGAATAAAATTTATATAATCATTTTCACTTATATGCGTTGATATTTCTTCTAATCCAACAAATGTAACATTTTTATCGTTTTCTTGCGCAGAAATAACCGTAGAAAAAGATAAAAAAGCGATAACTATATATGTTAATTGAAAGTATCTCATAACAAGTTTTATAAAATATTAAAGATAGAGTTATTAAAATTCTCTAAACTATTTCTTTTTCTTATTCTTTTTATTTTTGTCTTCATCTTTTTTTCCATTTGAAGAAGAATTGTCGGATACATCTGTATTTTCTGCTTCTAAATCCTTTAATTTACCTTCTATGGCTTTTGCTGAATTTATTAATCCATTTAATACTGCATTAACACTGCCACCAGGTATTTCCAATGTTCCGGATTCGCTTGATTTCCCTTCTGAATCAATTGATACGCATTGAACCCGCAAGATACCATTAACAAAAGTGACATGACCTAAATTTTCTACTAACATGTTTTTCTCCCTATTTTAAATAAACCCTTATCGTAGTATGATGTATATAATAACTAATTCTAATAATTCAACCATCGTTAGCTTTTTATAATCCTTTTGTTTTATAATAGATTCCGTTTTAATAAGCTATTTAGATTTAATTAAATAAGGTAAGTTGTATTCATATGTCTTTAAATAGGTAAATTTGATGGAAAAATTAAAGTTTTTACATGTTGGTTGTGGTCCAAAAAGAAAAGAATCTACCACTAATGTATTCAATACTGATGAATGGGAAGAGGTTACATTAGATATAGATCCAAATTGTAATCCAAACATAATAGGGTCAATGACTGATTTAAGTATGATCGAAGATAACTCCTTTGATGCTGTATATTCTAGTCATAACATTGAGCATCTCTTTGTGCATGAAGCTGTTTTGGCAGCAAAAGAGTTCTTCAGAGTTATTAAGGATACAGGTTATGTTATGATTGTATGTCCAGATCTAATTTCTACATGTGAAGCAATATTAGAAAAAGGACCATTAGAACCTTTATATTATCTAAAAAATCCTCAAACAGGAGAATTAGATAAAAACCTTTTTGTTTCAGGTATAGATATTCTTTATGGTTGGAGACTTCCTATTCAAAATGGAAATCACTATATGGCACATAAATCTGCATACAGTGAAAAAACCTTATCAAGCTTATTTATTCAATCAGGTTTTAAAAAGGTTGCCTGTGCTTCAAGGAAAAGTGCTTATGATATAAATCTAATTGGTTTTAAAAAAGATCATAATGATATTGAAGCTAAAGAATTATTAAGATCTCACATTATTTGAATAATTTTTTTTATTAAGAATATGGTGGGCGCGGTTGGGTTTGAACCAACGACCCCTACGATGTCACCGTAGTGCTCTACCGCTGAGCTACGCGCCCACAAGATTAAACATAATATTATCTTAAACAAGGTTAACGATTCTGCTAAGATAATATCTAATTTAATTGAAAATAAAAGATATAATGAGCATGAATAATGATACAAATAATCCTGAATTAAGCCCATTAATTGTTACTTCACCGCATTCTGGGAGATTTTATCCTAGATTTTTTCTTGATAATTTAGATACAGACTTAGATATCTGTAAATCTATTGAAGATATGTTTGTTGATGAATTAATTGAAGATTTAAAAAGTTTAAATATCTCAATACATAAAGCTTTTATTTCAAGATCTGTTTTGGATCTTAATAGAAAATTAAAAGAATTAGATCTGAAACTTGTTGATGGAGAATTGCCATTTGAAGTTGAGAATAGCAAATATGTAAAATCAGGGATTGGTCTTATTCCAATTAATTGTCCTGGAGGAAAAATAGAATTTAAAAACAAGATTAAAAACAATGAAGTTAGTTATTTAATTAATGAATATTACAAACCCTGGCATTTGCATTTAAATCGAATGATCCAATCTAGATTAGAAAGGTTTGGTAGAGCCTTTATCTTAGATTGCCATTCAATGCCATCAAAAAATTTTTTTGAAAATGAAGATCTTTCCCTTCCTGATTTTATTTTGGGTGATTGTTACGGAAGTTCATGTAATAAAAATAATATTAATTTCTTAAAAGATTTTTTAGTTAATAATAACTATTCTGTTGATATCAATTATCCATATGCAGGTGGATATATCACCAAAAATTATCATAATCATAAGCTAAATATCGAAACACTACAGATCGAAATTAGGCGTGATTTATATATGAATGAGATTAATTTTGAAAAAAATAGAGGTTTTTCTAAAATTAAAGATATTCTAACTGAAATGATTACACACTTAAATATGTTGATCCTAAGTGAATGTAATGTACAAAATGTAAATGCAGCACAATAAAAAGATTCGAATGGCTAAAAATAAATCACAATTATTCAATAACTTAACTCACTCATCTTCTAATATTGCAATTACTGTAAATGTTAATAATACAAAAGAAAAAGAAACTCTTTCGAATGGGAATGAAAAAGCAGATTTTAATAATCTGGTTGAATTATATAATAATAAAAAATTTGATAAATTATTAGAAGAAGCTGTCAAATTTATCAAAAAATATCCAAATAATTTTGATGGATTAAACTCTCTTGCGTTAGCCTATAAAAATCTAAGAAATTATAGTAAGGCTATAGAAATATATGAAGATATATTAAGCCACAATCCATCAAAAGATTTTTTTTACCAAAATGCAGCTAATGCTTATTTTGATATTGGGGATCATGATAAATCTGAAAAATTACATAATAAAGCGTTAGAATTGAACCCAAAAAATATTTGGTCATTAAATTCTCTGGGTTTAATATATTCAAATAAAGGAGATGATGTAAATGCCATAAATTTTTACTTAAAGTCTCTTAAAATTAATCAAGATGATAGCCAAACACATTACAATTTAGCAACAAGCTATAGAAAAATAGAACAATTTTCGAATGCAGCAAGTCATTACCGTAAATCCACCAATGTTAAAAGTAAGGATTTCTTACTAGAGTGTTTGTATCTTGATCCCAAAGCAAGCCATGAAGAATTCTATTCTTTATTAGATGATTTAAAAGATTCTGATCGTTTATGGCCGTTAACAGCTTCTATAAGTGCTCATGCATCAAGAAGATTTTCCAAAAATGATCCTTATCCTTTTTGTAAGAAGCCAAAAGACTTTATACAAAAATATAATTTAAATGATGAAAATTTATTAAACGATGATTTGATAACTAGATTTTTGGATGATGTTATAAGATCAAATATCACTAAAAGAGGACAAAGCTTATTAAAGAACGGAGAGCAAACTTCAGGTAATTTATTTAATTTAGATTATGATTCTGTAAGAGAAATTAAAAAGATCGTAGAAAATAAAATTGAAATTTATAGAATGCATTTCAGTAAGAAAGAAGACGGATTTATAAAGAACTGGCCAAATAAATATAATATCTACGCTTGGTTGATTTTTATGAATAAAAGCGGAAATCTCTCTTCCCACATTCATAAAGAAGGTTGGTTAAGTTCAAGTATTTACCTAAAAATGCCAAATGAACTAAAGGGAAATGAAGGCGCAATCCAATTTAGCCTTGATGGAGCAAATTATCCAAACAATGAAAATATTACTTTCTCTAAAGAAACATGCTTATTGAAAAAAGGTGATATGGTCATGTTTCCTTCTTCTTTATTTCATTCAACAGTACCATTTAGCTCTGAAGAACAAAGAATAACATTAGCTTTTGATATTATTCCTGAATAAATTTATTAATTATTGTTTTAAAGGATAAATGAATCTATTGAATTCCATAATTTTTTTCTATGTTGATCTTGCTCCATAAAAATTTCATGTCCACATGACTCAAAATTTATTAATCTACAATTTTTTAATCTTTTTGACATTAATTTGATATGATCAGGGGAAACAACTTTGTCATTTAAACTATTTATCATCAATATCTTAGTTTGGATGTTTTCAGCCCAATTTTTTTCTCTCATATGTAGTAAGAATTTTTTTGATGCTTTTGCCCAAGCGTTAGTAACTCCCCATAATCTAATTTCCGGTTTTTTACGAACAAATTTTAAAGTTCTTACATATCTCATTTTATCTGTAGTTAGTTCATTATCTTCGAAAGATGTTTCTTCACCATAATTTGGTCTAGAACCAATTAAGAAACTTTCTTTTTTAAAAAAAAGATTAACAAGAGATATAAATGGCATAAGAAAACTCTCATTTTTAAAACCTAACATTGGTGCGGATAAAACGACCTTATCAAAAACCATATCATTTTCTTCTAATGAAGACAGCATTATGCAGCCCCCCATAGAATGTCCAACGCCGATAAATGGTTTAGAAAATCTCTTATAAATAAATTCATTAATTATAAATTTGATATCATCTAAATGAATATTAAAGTCTTCTATATATTGCTTATGAGGATTTTCTATCATTTTATCAGACATGCCTTGTCCTCTCCAATCAAAGCAAACAACATTAAAATTTCTATCTAAGAATTCCTGAATAGTTTCATAGTATTTTTCTATAAATTCGTTATGACCTTGTTGTAATAAAACTGTCCCATTATTTATTTCTGATGATATTGAGTTTTTCCAATATATTAATCTTAGCTTGATACCATCCTTCATTGGTATGAATATGGATTTTACTCCTTTTGGAGCTTTATAATCATTTAACTCAAGATATGGGGCAGTTTCAAATTCCATTATTTATCATCTTTATAAATTCAATTATCTTTATTATCATAGCAAAAAAGAATTGAGAAAAACAATGTCTTGGGAAAAAGAAATAAAACAAATAAGAAAAAGAGAAGAGCTTGCTTTAAAGCAGGGTGGTAAAGATTCAATTATCAAACATCACAAAAAAGGCAGGAAAACTCTTAGGGAAAGGTTCGATACAATACTTGATAAAGATTCTTTCGATGAAATTGGAAGGATATCAGGTTCAGCAACTTATGATGATAAGGGAGACTTAGAGAACTTTACCCCTGCCAACTTTTTACTAGGTTTTGGAAAAATTAATAATAAGCAAGTTATAATAGGTGGAGAAGATTTCACTCTAAAAGGCGGTTCACCAAATCCAGCAGGTTTAAGGAAGAGTATATATAC